>Ga0335078_10002687_pt1 | contig 26775 bp, 20 predicted proteins | sample Lox_Sample_32_FD_206711 | JGI IMG/M metagenome (GOLD analysis project Ga0335078, IMG submission 206711) | Soil microbial communities from Loxahatchee National Wildlife Refuge, Florida, United States - Lox_Sample_3.2 | ecosystem: Environmental > Terrestrial > Soil > Wetlands | place: USA... | reverse complement strand
CCGGCGGCATCTGCGCGAGCGCCGTCCCAACAACCGCGAGCAGCATGACTGCATTGGCCGCCGGAATCCGACTTCGTCTAAGCGCCATCTCTCCGCCGCCTACTACGATGCGGTACTCTGGCTACACAATAGCCGAAAAACTTGTCACGGCAAGAACTTTTTCTTGCAGGAAACGAAAAGCCCACCCGGGTGAGTCCCGGATAGGCACATATGGCACAACGGCCCTTAGTTGTGGTGGTACCCTTCGCAGCTTACTTGCTTTAGTCTGCGGCTCTATCCAATGGCGGTCCCTATTTTGTAGCCTTGTCGAGCAGGTACAGGTACGAGCGGTAGACATGCCCCGTAGCGCGCGTCATGCCGATCTCGCAGGTGCGGCTGCTGGAGTAGCACCCGTCCCGACGCTTCGACTTGACCTCGGCAGCTTCCAGCCGTGTGGCCGATTGGGTCAGCTCGGGCACGAGGAAACCGCGATCGCCGGCAAACGCGCAGCACCCGGCATCTAGGGGAACGAGTACCTCCTGGCTGCAAGCCTTGGCAATGGCCTCGAGTTTGCCGCCGATCCCCATCTTTGTAACTGAGCACACCGGATGCAGAGCCACGCTGGCGGATTTAGTTTTGATTGGCAGGTGGGGGAGCAAGTCATCATGAACGAACTCGATCGAGTCCACGAACTTCATGCGATCGAAGCACTCCTGATTGTTGCCGGTCAGATAGCAGCGCGCGTTCTTGAAACCGTACGTGCAAGGGCTGGTATCGATCACGATGGGAAGTCTTCCCTGCTCCGACCAGCGCCAGAAGCGTTCCACGGCGCGATTCACCGCAATGGCATGCGCCGCCGTGAAGCCCTTCGATGAGAATGGCGTGCCGCAGCATGTCCCTTGCACATGGGAGGGAATGTAAACCGGGCTGCCCGCGCGTTTCGCCAGATCGACTAACACTTGCATGGGCGAGCGATCCTCGGGCTCATCGGGAAGGCGTCCCATGACGCGCGAAATGCACGATGGGAAGTAGACGGCTTTGGCGCCGGCCTTTTCTGTGCGCGGCACGGGACCGGCAGCATGCGGCATGTCGGGCATCCATTCACTGATTGCCTCGCCAAAGATGCGCTTCAGGGAGCGCGTGAGAGATTGCACCCCGTTCACGCCGATCACACTCTCCGCCCCGTGTCCCAGGCGCAATGCCAGGCGCAGCGCGCGCTCCGTGAAGGCGAGGTTCCGTGCGATGCGAGACGCCCGGTCATGGGCCTGGGAGGAGGCGCGAATGTTGCGAAAACGCTTTACCAGTTGTCCGGTGTCGATGCTGACCGGGCATGCGGTGGCGCAGAGCCCGTCGGTCGCGCAGGTATCCAGCGCCATGTAGGGGAATTCGCGGTTCAGGCTGTCGTGGAGTTCGGCGCTGTTATCGGACTGCCGCAGGCGGGCCATCTCTCGCCGCACTACAATCCGCTGTCGCGGCGTAAGCGTCAGCTCACGGCTGGGACACTTGGTTTCACAGAATCCGCATTCGATGCATTTGTCGATTTCCGGTTCGACTGAAGGAAGCTGTTTCAGATTGGCGAGGTGCGCGGTGCGGTCCGGATTGATGATCACGCCCGGGTTCAGCAGGTTTTCCGGATCGACGAGTTCCTTGAGCCGGCGCATGATCTCGTAGCCCTCGCCGCCCCACTCGGTCGCGACAAACGGCGCCATGTTGCGGCCGGTGCCGTGTTCGGCCTTCAGCGCGCCGTCATAGCGTTCCACTACCAGCTTCACGACATCGTCAATGAAGTACCTGTACTGGTCGATTGCGGCCGGAGTGTTGAAGCTCTGGGTGATAACGAAGTGCAGGTTGCCGTCTTTGGCGTGACCAAAGATGATGGCGTCATCATAACCGTGAAGGTGAAACAGGCCGGTCAGCGAATGCGCGGCATCGGCCAGCGACTCGATGGGGAAGGCCACATCTTCGATGATCACCGTGGTGCCGCTCTTGCGCACGGAACCGACGGACGGGAACAGGCCTGCGCGAATCTTCCACAGCAGCGCCTGTTCGGTAGCCTCGTGGGTGAACTGCGCGGGCTCGCACAGTTTGAATGCGGCGGCCGCTTCGGCGGCCAGCTTCTCCAGCCCTGGCCGCGCGCTTTCGTTGGCGGATTGAAACTCCACCAGCAGACCCGCGGCGGCTTCGGGCAGCGTACGCAGCGACGCCGGCATACCGCTCTTGTCCTGCACCGAACGCAAGGAGGCGCGGTCCATGATCTCCAGCGCCTTCGCACCCGCCTGGCGGAACGGCACAATCGAATCCGCTGCAGCGTACAGATCGGGAAACAGCAGCAGCCCGGTGTACTTCACCGGCAGGTCGGGGACGGTGTTCAGCACAGCTTCGGCGATGAACGCCAGCGTGCCTTCGGAGCCGATCAGAACGTGCTGGAAGATATCGACGGCGCGCTCGAAATCGAGAAAGGCGTTAAGCGAGTACCCGGTCGTGTTCTTCATCCGGTACTTGTTGCGAATCCGCTCCCGCAAGGCGGAATTACGCTCGATGCGCGCCTTCAACTCCAGCACGCCGCGCGCCAGTTGCGGCTCGCGAGCGTGGAATTCCTCGTCGGCGTTTGCCGTCGCCGTATCGATGATCGTTCCCGACGGCAACAGGAACTTCATCGACCGCAGCGTGTGGTACGCGTTCTGCTCCACGCCGCAGCACATGCCGCTGGAGTTATTGGCGAGAATGCCGCCGATGGTGCAGGTGGCGATGGACGCCGGATCGGGACCGATCTTTGCGCCGCAGGCGGCGAGTGCCTGGTTGGCCCGCGCGCCGAGCACGCCCGGCTGCAAGCGAATTCTCTTGCCGCCTTCTTCCACCCACAGGCCGCGCCAGTTGCGCGCAACCTCCACCAGCAATCCATCGGAAACCGATTGCCCCGACAAACTGGTTCCCGCAGCGCGGAAGGTCATGGGAAGGCGGCTCTCCCGGCTGAACGCGAACAGGGCGCGAACCTCCTCGATGGTCTGCGTCTGCACCACCGCTTTCGGGATCAGGCGATAAAAGCTCGCGTCCGAAGCCCAGGCGATCAACTCGATGGGCCGAATCAGCACGCGATCACTCGGCATGAATGCGTTGAGCGACGATTGAATCTGCTGCGAGGACATCTCGGTGGGACGCACAAGAGTAGCTGCCATCAGAATTCCTTTGGCCGGCGGCGTGGGCCGACCTGGCGCACGAGGGCGCACCCGAAACGCAGAAAGGTTGCGCCCTGACTTAATCTAGAACACGGTGCGAGGGAAGGCTATTGAAACAGGTCACAATGGCTTGTGATGGATAACACAATTCCGCGCAGGCTATTCAGCGGTATTGTCAACGGCAGCTTCGACTACGCCAGACCGAACAGGAACTCGCACTATCGCTCCCGTGCATGTTGCTTTCCGCGCATATTGACCGCTAGTTTCCCCGGCAATCACCCGCGCGCGTGACCTTCACCCTATCGCCGCCACCGCTGACCCGGTACATTGTTTGTGCTGCACCCACGGAGATCATCATGCCTGCTCGGTATCTGCTTTGCATCGTCTGCGTTTTGCTCTTGGTCACCATTTCCTGCTTTGCAATCCAGCCGTCCACCATGCGGCTGGATTACTATCACACCGGCAACGCCACGACCGAGACGTTCAGCTTCGATCGGGTGGTGATCGAGCCGCTGCCGTGGCCGGGCGACCTGTCGAAGACCATCGACGACACGAATCTCGGCAACTACTTCTTTGAGGTGCGCGATCAGGCCAGCGACAGGCTGCTGTACTCGCGCGGCTTCGGCTCCATCTTCAGCGAATGGTCGGAGACGGATGAAGCCAAGAAGCTGAACCGGACGTTCTCCGAGTCACTGCGGTTTCCGGCGCCGGCCGCGCCGGTAAAAATCGTGCTCAAGGAGCGTTGTGAGGGCAAAGACGTGGACTTCCACGAGGTCTGGACGACTACGATCGATCCGAAGGACAAGTTCATCGACCGCGCCCAGCCGCCGTCACCGGGCCCGCTCGTGACGTTGCAGAAGATGGGCGAACCGGAAACCAAGGTCAACCTGCTCATCCTGGGCGATGGCTATACCGCCGCTGAGCGCGGCAAGTTTGAGAGCGACGCCAAGCGCGCCGTCGAAATCCTGTTTTCGCGCTCGCCGTTCAAGGAGCATCGCAAGGACTTCAACGTCTGGGGGCTGTGTCCGCCGGCAGCGGAGTCGGGAATTTCACGCCCGTCAACCGGGGTCTATCGCGACTCGCCGCTGGGCACTTCGTACGACACCTTCGACAGCGAGCGCTACATCATGACCACGAATAATCACGCGCTGCGCGATGTGGCCTCCTATGCGCCGTATGAGTTCATCGAGATTCTGACGAATTCGAAGACCTACGGCGGAGGCGGAATCTTCAATCTTTATGCGACGGTTGCGGCTGACAGCGAGTGGATGCCGTACGTCTTCGTTCACGAGTTCGGCCATCACATCGCCGGATTGGCCGACGAGTACTACACCTCCGATGTTGCTATCGAGTCGCAATCGACGCGCATTGAGCCGTGGGAGCCGAACGCGACGGCGCTGCTCGATCCGGCGATGCTGAAGTGGAAAGACCTGGTCGTCGCCGGGACGCCAGTTCCGACGCCGTGGCGCAAGGCGGAATTCGAGGCCTACGAGCACGAAATCCAGGCGGAACGGCGGCAGATTCGCAAGGCGAACCGGCCTGAGTCGGAGATGAACGCGCTTTTCAATAAAGAGAAGAAACACGAGGACGAACTGCTGGGCACGGACAAGTATTCGGACCGGGTGGGCGCGTTTGAAGGGGCCAACTACGAGGCGCGCGGGTACTACCGTCCGCAGGAAAACTGCATCATGTTCACCCGCTACGACAGGTTTTGCGCAGTCTGCCGGCGCGCGATCGAACGGATCATCAGCCTGTATGCGGCGGAGTAGCTGACGGAAGCGTGCCGAATTCGCAGGAGTAATTTCCCGGATGGGGTTTTCAGGCCCTCTTCCAATTTGCCGCCCGCTCGCGCCGACCTCGGTCGCTGCTCACTCCCGCCTATGACCGCGGTCACAGAACCTTGGGTTGCCCACCCCGCACAATGAAAGGTCAATTATGCGGAGGTGATCGCATGGCTAGTAGCAGTGTGCCGAAGTTGCGATCCGAAACGATCCGAACGCTGCCCGACGACAGCGTCCGCCAAATTCTGTGGCGCTTTGCCGAGCGCTACGACCTGCAAATGCTGGTGCAGTCGGCACGCGAGGTTGCGCGCGGTCCGGTAGCGCGGCTGGTAGCCGAAGGGGCGCGCGCGACCCACGAATGGACCGCAAAGAAGGCGGCATTGCTCGATGCCTTCGATCAGTCGGGTATCACCGCGGTGTTCATGGAACCCGAGCAAGGCGGCTTCCTCGTTGGGCCGAAGAACCTGGCGCTGGCGCTGACGGCGTTTGAACTGGCGTGGGTCGATGCCGGAGCAGCAACCTGCAGCCTTGCCGGATGCCTGGCGCTGGCGCCGATCCATGAGCGCGGCACACCCGAGCAGCGAACGCGCTATATGTCGCTCGCAGCTCCGCCCGCTGCCGGCGAAGACCGCGCGGCCTGGCGCGGCGCTTTCTGCCTGACCGAACCGATCCCGTATGTTGGTGTGGACACCGGCATTCTCGGCGGCAAACTTCGCATCGCAAACTGGGAAGAAGGGCAAGAGCCTGTGCTGCAATTGGAGAAGCGCGGCCGCTTCATCACCAACATGGGTTTCGCCAACTTCGTCACCGCAGCGGTGGATTCCGCCGATGAGCGCATCAAGGGCTCCTGCATCGTGATTGTCGAACAAGGCGATCCGGGGACCTTCGATCGCGGCGCGGCCACGCGCAAGCTGGTGCATCAGCTTTCCTCGACCTGCGATCCGATCTTCAGCGTGCAAGTTCCCGCCAGCCGAATCGTCGGCGGCTACACCGTCAAGGACGGCGTCATCGTTCCGTATTACAGCCACAGCGAGGTCATCGAAGCGGTCTTCAAGCGCACCCGCGTGACGGTGGCGCTAATGACCTCGGCCAAGCTTTTGTCGGCGGTTGAGCCCATCATTCGTTACCAGCGTGGACGCTTCCGGGGATCGGAGCAGGCGAAGCCCGGCAGCCTGCGCTACGAGCTCGGGATTCAGCAGCGTCAGGACGCATTGCATCGCCTCGCAATTTTGTGGGCGATGGGCGAAGCCGGCGCTGCGCTGGGGTTTGCGGCGGCACGGCTCTACGACGAGGTCGATCCGCTGGAGAAGCAGAAAGACGAGATCCTCGCCGCCAAGAACATTCGTGGCGGCAAGGCGGAGATGAAGTTCTTCCGCGAGGTGAATCGGGCAGCGCTGGAATTTCTGCAGCAGGAAGATCTCTCGCCAGAGAGGCGCAACGGCAGATACGAAGCTCTGCAAGCTGACCCGCTGGTGCAATTCGCGTTGAAAGACGCGGTGGCGAACGTTCTTTGTCCGGCGGCCAAGCTGTGGAACACCGGCACCGGCGCGAACGCGATGCGCGAAGCGCTCAGCCTGATGGGCGGTTACGGCATCACCGAAGATTGTCCCGGCTTCCTCGCTTACAAGTGGATGGACGCGCAACTGGAGGCCACCTACGAAGGCCCCGAGGCAGTGCAGCGGCGCAACCTCAGCGTCACCATGACGAGTGAGCTGTTCCTGGCGCATTTCCGGCATTGGATTGCGGAGATGCGACGTGTGGCTGAGCATCGTCCCGGAACCGGCGCCTGCACCATTGCCACGGCGATGCAGCTTTGGCTGTGGACGTTTGAGCATCTTCAGATTGCGACTGACGCCGACGGCAGCGCGCTGTATCAGAGCGCCCGCCAGGGCGTGACCTTCCCCATGGCTGACGCGCTGTCCTGGCTGCTCGCGGCGCGGCAATTCGTGCTCGATGTAATTGAGCTGGAGAAGCGCGGGCCGGACAATCCCGTGCTCGCGGAAGGGCTCGCCGGCACGCTGAATTTCTTTACCGACCTGTGTCATATCCAGACGGCGCGCGCAGCGGGCGAAGTGGCCCGCATCTGCGCTGAGCTGGTGTTCGGCTACAACCGGCATCCGGCGTGGGACGAGGAAGGCTACAAGGGCTGCTTCCGCAGCGATGAACTGGATGAACTGGAAGGCTTCATCCCCGGCATCAGCGCGTGCGCCAGCGATGTTATCGGCGAAGACGGCTCGCATCCGTTCAAGGCGGGGCCGTGCGCGTCGTGCAAAGGACTGGAAGCGTTTCAGCGAATTCGCACCAAGCTCGATGGGTGCCTGACCGGCGCGCAACTGGCCAAAGATCGCGCCGCCGAAGCGCTCTCGAAGGTCATGATCCCCGAGGCACTCGACTATCCGCGATGAGGCACGATTGAGCACGGTTCAACAATTAGAAATCCAGCGCGCCAGTGTCGATGTCGACATCGCTTGCGTCGGCTTCGGTCCGGCAATGGGCGGCTTCCTGACAACCCTGTCACGCAAGCTGCTGAAGGACGACGGCACACCCGCCATCGAAAGCGCGGTGATGCCGGGGATGCCGTTGCAGGTCATCTGCTACGAGCGCGCCGACGACATCGGCTTCGGCGTCTCGGGCGTGGTGACGCGCGCTCGCGGCATCCGCGCCAGCTTTCCCGGCTTCGATCCAGCGCAAATTCCGATGGCCGCGCCGGTCGCCGGCGAAAAGCTCGTTTACCTGCTCGACCCTTTCGGCGCCAGCCGCCGCTCGCGTACTCTGCGGACCGCCGATGGTTTGCTGCGCGGCGCCCGCAAGCTGAGCAAGCTTGATCACGATGCGTTCGAACTGCCATACACTCCGGCATTTCTCCACAAGAACGATGGCTTCGTGCTTTCGATTGGCCAGTTCAATCAATGGGTCGGCAGCCAACTGATGGCTAGCGGCGCGGTGCAAATCTGGCCCGGAATGCCCGCTCGCGAAGCGCTCATCGAGAACGGCGCAGTGCGCGGCATACGGCTGGTGGATCAGGGCGTCGATCGCGCCGGCAATCCGGAAGCCGGCTTCACTCCCGGCATGGATATCCGCGCGGCGCTCACGGTGGTCGGCGACGGCCCGGTGGGCGCGATCAGCCGCGACATCGACAGCAAGTTGGGCATGCCTCCGGACAACGACGTGCGCGAATGGGCGCTGGGCATGAAGTTCGTGATCGAGCTGCGAGCGGATGTCGAACTCAAGCCGGGAACCGTGCTGCACACCTTCGGTTTCCCCGAGCCGGAGATCTTCGGCTTCCTCTATGTTCATCCCGGCGGGGTAGCGTCGGTTGGAATCTTCGTGCCCTCGTGGTTCGACTGTCCGGTGCGAACGGCCTACCGATATCTGCAGCACTACATTCAGCACCCGTACCTGTGGCGCTATCTCGATGGCGGCAAGCTGCGTTCGTGGGGAGCGAAGTCGCTGCAGGAATCGGGCAAGCGTGGCGAGCCGTTTTTCGCCGGCGAGGGCTACGCGCGCATCGGCGAGTGCTCGGGCAGCACGAATGTTCTCACGGGATCGGGCGTCGATGAAGCCTGGACGACGGGAGTGCAACTGGCGGAGGCCGTGCTCGAACTGATGCAATCGGGCAAGCCATTCACGCGCGATAACCTGATGGAGTATGAGCGGCGCCGGCGCGCCAGTTGGGTGGAGAAAGAAGCTCGCGTGGCCGAGAAGTCGCGCGACGGCTTCCACGTTGGCGTTGTGACCGGCATGCTGGGCATGGCGCTGGCCGCCTTCACCAACGGCAAATTGTCATTGGGAGGAAAGCCTGCAAAACCCTGTGAGCATCTGGCGAGCCTGGCTCACTTCTATCACGGCAAAATCGGCTTCGCGGAAATTTTTGCGCTGGAGAAACAATGCGCAGCGCAGGCCACGTCGCTGCATGATGCGCTGATGAATCGCTGCGGCTGGCCGGAGATCGTGCCCGATGGCTCGCTGCTGGTCTCGCATCAGGATGTGCTGCTGCTGGGCGGCAAAGTGCAGGCGCCCGCGGGCTACGCCGACCACGTCATCTTTCGCGACATTGAGGTTTGCGGGCGCTGCGGCACCAAGTTGTGCGTCGAGATGTGCTCGGCCCAGGCCATCACTCGCAGCCTGGAAGGCGCTCCGAATTTCGATCGCGAAAAGTGCGTGTTCTGCGGCGCGTGCTCCTGGAATTGTCCGGAGACAGTGAACGGCCAGCCCAATCTGCACTTCACGGCCGGAGCCGGCGGTCTGCACTCGGCGGAAAACTAGCAAGGTACAAAACAGAATGAGCCATCCATTTCATGTAGTCGTTTGCGCCAGCGTAGTGCCTGATCCGCTTCAGACACTCGAGCCCATGTCCGGCCCCACCGGGCCCGGCTTGAAGAATGAAATGATGCTGCCCGCGATCCTCGATCCCTGGGCGGCGCACGCGCTGTACGAAGGCGCGCATCTGGTAAAGCAGGTTGCCGGCAGCAAGCTGTGGCTGGTGAGCATGGCGCCCAAGGCGAAGCTCCAGCAGGTGATGATGACCGTCGCGCAGAAGGTTCCGTTACAACTGGTCGCCGTAGATGGGCCCTGCGGCGGCTTTGTTGACGCGCACCCGACCGCGACCGCGCTCGCGAATGCCATTCGCAAAATCGTTGGCCTCGACCTTTCGCGCCTGCTTCTCTTCGGCGGATGGGAGTCGGCCAGCCGCAGCGCAGGGGTCACGCTGCAAATGGTTGGCGAACAACTCGGCATCGTCGATCAATTCCAGGGGGTGGACTCGATCAAGCCGCAGGACGATGGTTCTTTCGAGGTGCTGGAGCGCATCGAGGGCGCGCGTCACCAAGTGTCAGTCTGTGCCGGTCCGCCGGCGGTGCTGGGATGGGCAACCGGCAGCCTGGGCGAGCCGCGCAACGATCCGCAGGTCGGGATGGCGAATATGCGGGCAATCATGCCGGCCTTGCAGCGCGCGACAGCCGCGACGGTCTCGCCTGATGGCTTGCGCTATGGAAGCGTCATCACGCCGAAGCAGCAACGCGAAACCAAGATCGTGAAGGACAAGACCGCCGACGAAATCGCGCAGGAGATCGCGCGGTGGATTGGGCAGGAGTAAGGACGAATGGAGACGATTCTCTTTCTCGCACATACGGAAGCGGATGGCACACTGGCGAAGCCGGCGCTTGAGAGCTTGGGAGCAGCAACCGATTTGAGCAAGCAATTGAGCGCGACACTTGCGGTCGGAATTTACGGAGCTGATGCGCAAGCCGGGGCTAATGCCATCGCAGCTTGCGGCGCACAGCGATTTCTGTCCGTCTCCGGCGAGGACTTCTCGCAGCCTCGCTATGCGACGGATGCCGCGGCTTGCGAGGCGTTGATTCGCGCCGCAGAGGCAACGATCGTTATTGCGGCTGGAACGTCGCGCAGTGCGCGCATGATGGCCGGAGTCGCGCATCGCGTCAGCGGCAGCGTTGACACGCACGTCTCGCGCCTCGAAGCCGGCTCCGGCTCGCTGACCATCACGCGCTGGTTCTATCGCCAGCGCATCGAAGGCTCACTTTCTCGCAGCACGCGTCCCTGGATTGTGCTGCTCGATCCCGGAGCGCATTCGGCGTGGCAAGGCGAAGCTGGCTCGGTTGCCACCGAAGCGCTCGCAGTCGCTGTTCCCGAGACGCTTCGCCGCACTACCATGCGCGGCATCGTGACACCGCCGGCCGATCAGCAGACAATTCGGCCGGACGCCAAACTGCTGTTCGTTGCCGGCGCAGGCTGGACCAAGAAACAAAAAGACGGTCAGACTCACGTTGCCGAGGCCGAAACCCTGATCGTCGATTTCCTGAAGCGCTCCAAGGCCTCGCTCGGCGGCAGCAAGTCGCTGGTCGATCTCACCGGCGAAAACCAGAGTGCTCTGCGCTTCATGACCCACCTGAATCAGGTGGGGCAGACGGGTGCGTCGCCACGACATCCCAAAGGTCTGGCCACGTGTTGCCATGGCGAGGAGCCGCACACCGTCGGCTGGAGGTTTATCGGCGAACGGCGCGCCATCAACCTCGACCCGAGCTGCGGCTGGGCGCGCAGAAAAGCCGACGTCCTGTACGTTGCCGATGCCTTCGAAGTCATTTGTAAGCTGAATGCTCTAATCTAGACGCAAGTTACATCGTCCGTGGGCAAGCGCGACCTCCGGCTTCGATGAGAGGTCTCTGCGAGCCCAGGGGGGTAGGACACACCGGCGTGCCCGAGGATGCTGTCGTCGGTGACGCGGGGCTTCAGTTCAGCCTTGCCGTCCAGGGCGCTCCCGATGAAGCGGATTTGGACGGCATCAGTGCCGGCCAGGATGTTGTTGCGCGGCGCGTCGATTTGTGCGAAAGGAAGATAGGCGCAGATCCTGCGCTGTCATTTCCTGACCGCATTCGAAAACACGGTCAGCGACTGTGCGGATGATGTTCATCAAGAGCTGGCGGAGAGAGGGAGATTCGAACTCCCGATACCCTTACGAGTATGCCTGCTTTCGAGGCAGGTGCCTTCAACCACTCGGCCATCTCTCCGCTTGCTTTCGATTTTAGCATCAGGGTTTTGCCTGGAAGGTGAGCACCTTGCCGGGTCAAGCCTCATGCGCGATGGCTACTCAGGCCGCCGCTCGCGGAAGAACGTTTGCAGCAGGTCCATCGAGCGCGCGGCGAGGACCCCGGAAGTGACTTCCACCTGATGATTCAGCTTGGGATGGTTCAGCACTTGTACGGCGGAATGCACGGCTCCGGCTTTAGGATCTTCCGCGCCGTAGATCAGGCGGCCAATACGCGCGTGGGTGATGGCGCCGGCGCACATCACGCACGGCTCGACCGAGACGTAGAGATCGCACTCCAGCAGGCGGTAGTTATCGATGGCCTGCGCGGCCTCGCGCAGCGCGAGGATTTCAGCGTGAGCGGTGGGATCGTTCGCGCTGATCGGCCGGTTGCACCCACGGCCGATGACGCGGCCCTCCCGCACGACAATCGCGCCCACCGGCACTTCACCCATCGCCAGCGCGCGCTGCGCCTCGCGTAAGGCTTCTTCCATCCACAGCTCGTCTGCGTGAAGCATAACGAAAACAGCACTTAGCAGTTAGCCAAGGCGATCGACGCATCAGGGTTGGCGAATGCTAAAGCGCTAAGAAATGCTAACTGCGGTGCTATTTCTGCCTCAGCATGATCCTCTGTACGCCCGTCGCCCGCCCCGTCTCCACATTGCAGTCAATTAACGTGGCGCACAGGCGCACATCTTCGGTGGCGGGTTCGAAGCGCGATGGCATGTTGGTGAGGAAGCGCTGCAAGATCAACTCTTTCTGCACCCCAATCACGCCCTTGTACGGGCCTGTCATCCCAACGTCTGTCTGCACAGCCGTTCCGCCTTGCAGTACCTGCTCATCTGCCGTAGGGACATGGGTGTGCGTGCCCAGCACGGCCGTCACACGCCCTTCCAGATACCAGCCCATCGAGACCTTCTCTGACGTAGCCTCAGCATGAAAGTCCACCAGGATCACCTTGGCCGTGATTTTCTTCAGCAGTTCGTCGGCCGTACGAAACGGGTCGTCGTTGCCGGTCATGAAGATTCGGCCTTGCAGATTAACGACCGCGTACGGAACACCGCCGCGCGTGCGACCCTGATACCAGCCAAATCCCGGCGAACCCACGGGATAGTTGGCCGGACGCAGCAGACGGCGGGCTAGCGAAGCCTCATTCCCGTCCGCTGAGTTCATGTAATCGATGATTTCGCGCTTGTCCCAGATATGATTGCCGGTGGTAATGACGTCGATGCCGAGCTCAAACAGCTCCTCGGCAATTTGTGGTGTGATACCAAAGCCGCCCGCCGCGTTTTCGCCGTTGGCGATGGTGAGATCGGCGGCGAGCTCCTTCTGCAGCTCCGGCAGCCGCTCGTGAACAATGGTTCGGCCGGGGCGGCCGAAGATGTCTCCGACGAAGAGTATCCGCAATGTTGGCGACCTTGGCGCTGACTGGGTTTGATGGTAGCACGCAGGAAAGCCGCAATCCGCACTGGCGGCGCTAACCTGGGCCATTGCGCCGCGAGCCCAGGTTAGGCCCAAAACAAGGCCGAACCTGGGGCACCAGCTGACTGCTCATCACGCTGGACGCTCTGCCGCGAGCCCTGTGTCCTCCTCAGGCCCGATGGGCGCGTCCTCGGGAATTTCCACCAGCGGAAAGCCAAGTCTCTTCCACTCATGAAACCCGCCCAGCAGCGGACGCACATGCCTAATACCGACTTTGCGAAGTTGCAGCGCCACACGGGCGCTGGTGGCTTCGTTGGGTCAGGTACAGAACAGAACGATTTCTCCGTCGCGCGCGATTTCCTGATGACGCGCTTGCAGGTCCTCGGGCGAGATTTGCAGCGCACCGGGCAACGTGCGCGGATCGGTCAGGACGTCGAGCGGATGGCGCAGGTCGATGATGACGGGGCGCACACCCGATTCGAGTTCGTGCTTCAGCTCATCGGGCGTGATGCGATCGCCCTTGACCTGGCGCAGGAAGCGCTCGCGGTCGTACCAGCGGTAAAGCACATAGGCAACCACCCCAAGCGCGAAAAGGACGAGCAATCCGTTGCCCAGCAAATGCGCGTCGGCGGCAATGCGATCCAGTTGTTTGCTGAACAGGAAGCCGGTCAGGCTGTAGGTCAGCGCCCAGAGCAGGCCGCCGATGATATCGAACAAGATAAAGCGCCCGTACGGCGCGCTCAACATTCCCGCCAGAGCCGGTGCGGCCGTGTTCAGTCCGGGAACAAACTTGCAGATGAGCAGCGTTCGCGTGCCGTACTTGCTGAAGGTGTGTTCGGTACGGCGGACGCACGAGTCCGGCTCCATGGCGATGCGGCAGAGCAGGTTCAGCACCACCGCACCGCGCCGCTTGCCGAAGTGATACCAAAACATATCCGCGCCCACGCAGCCGGCGGTAATGGCAAGCAGCACCAGCGACAAACTCATGCGGCCCTGTCCGGCGAGCGCACCCGCCGCCAGAAGCAAGGGTGTTGCCGGAATGGGCAATCCACCCTGCTCGATCAGCACCCAGCCGAACAGCAGGAGGTAGCCGTAGCGAACTATGAATTCCAGAGCTTCGTGCATGTAAGATTAGCGCGGACTGGACGCCCTACTTCCTGATTTCCATCATTATCTCCCGACTGGCAAGCTCGCGTCGAACCTGGACCCGTCTTGCACAGTCGCGCACAGCTTTTCGAACGAAATCTATGGCGACGCCCGGCGACGAACCTGATTCGACATTGTCACTGCGCGGCACCGCTGGCTAGAGTAGTCGAGTCCCGATGGCGACCACCGACTACAGTCTCGAGCGTGGACTTCCCGTTAGCCTGGAAGCCGAGCGTTCCATTCTCGGCGGCATCCTGCTCGACAACTCGCTCTATGACCAGGCCGCCGAGCACCTGACCGGCGACGATTTTTCGCTCGACGCGCACCGCCGCATTTACTCGCGCATGCGCGGCCTGCAGGAAACCGGCCGGCCAGTGGACATGATCACGCTGGTCGAAGAACTCGACCGCCGCAAAGAAGTCGAGGCCATCGGCGGGGTCGCGTATCTGTCGTCGCTCATCGACGGCGTTCCCGAGCGGCCATCGATCGAACATTACGTGCGCATCGTGCGTAACAAGGCGCTGCTGCGCGGGCTGATCAACGCCGCGCAGAACGCCATTGCGGAAGCCATTGAGCATGCCGACGAGGCTGAAGAAGTGCTGGGCCGCGCCGAGCAAGCCATTTTCCAGCTCTCCGAGAACCGCATCGGCCAGGGATTTCTGAATATCCCAGACATCATCAAAGGCTCCTTCGGCTCGCTGGAAGAACTCTACGCGCGTGGCCAGGAGATCACCGGACTGGCGACGCACTACATGCTGCTCGACAAGCTGACTAGCGGCCTGCAACCGTCCGATCTGATCATCATTGCGGCGCGGCCCTCGATGGGCAAGACCGCGTTTGCCATGAACATCGCCGAGAACGCCGCGGTGCTCGACGGCAAAGTGGTCGGCGTCTTCTCGCTGGAGATGTCGCGCGAGGCGCTGCTGCTGCGCATGCTGGCCTCGCACGCGCAGGTTGATTCCAAGAACCTGCGGCAAGGCTTCCTCACCAAAGACGACATGCACAAGCTGACGCGCGCGACCGAAGAGCTGATGCAGTCGAAGCTGTACATCGACGACACGCCGGGCATTTCGATCAGCGAGATGCGCGCTAAGGCGCGGCGGTTGAAACAGCAGGAGAAGCGGCTCGATCTGCTCATCGTGGACTATCTGCAACTCATGTCGGCGGTGCCGATCGGCGGCAAGCGATTCGAGAATCGCACGCAGGAAGTCTCGGCAATTTCGCGTGGGCTGAAAGCGCTGGCCAAAGAGCTGCGCGTGCCCGTGGTGGCGCTATCTCAGCTCAGCCGCGCGCCCGAGAGCCGCGGCGGCGATCATCGTCCACAATTATCCGATCTGCGCGAGTCGGGATCGATTGAGCAGGATGCCGACGTGGTCGCGTTCATCTTCCGCGAAGAGGTGTACAAGAAGGACGATCCCGACCTCGACGGCATGGCCGAAATCATTGTCGCGAAACAACGGAACGGCCCCACTGACACGCTGAAATTAGCATTCATCAAGCGCTACACGCGGTTCGAGAATTTAGCCGGGGAGAGCGAATACCAGTAGGCTCAACGCAGTGGACCCGGCAAAATGCGAAAACGCTTCTGGCCGCCAATGCGGTAGATCTGGAAATCGGATAGATCGGTCGTAACGATGGTCGTTATTGACTCGCGTTCCGCGAGATGGACGAGGGTTGCATCAGCAAAATCCATCGGGCGATCGTGATATTGATGCATAAGCCGGGACAATGCTGGAAGCTCGTCATCGCCAATCGACGCGAGCACCACTGCTCCCGACCGCAAGAATGTCCACACGCTTGCGAGGTTATGAGCACCTCTTCCTGCCAGGTGAAACAACTCTGTCAAAGCGGCTTCGGAGGTCAATAGCGGTAGAGAAAGCTGAGACAATGCTTCCAGGCATGCACGATGCCATTGGTCGCGCGTCCGCAGCACCGCAAGCATTGCGCCAGTGTCCACCAAAACGCTAGCGGCCATACTTCTCCCTCAGACGTTTGCGCACCAACTTGCTTACGTTTTCGGAATCGTAGCGCCCCCCACCGGAAATCGTTCCTGCACATTTAAGCAGGGCGGCGTGCAAGCGGTGCTGCTCCGCATCGTTATCCGCCCGATTCGGCGTTCGCGCCTTGAGCCACTGCTCCGTAGCTTCGTCAAGCACTTCAGAAAGCGAGCGCCCAGCCATGCGAGCCGCCGACTCTAATGCCATCTTCCTCCCCGGCTCAACGCGCCAGCTGTAAACTTCCGTCTTCGCCATGCACTACATCGTAGTACATGAGCGAGTGACACGGCAAGCGCGCTGCGAAGGCCCCCTTTTTACTAATCGACTTTGGCCTGCTCGTCAGGCCCCTTTCTCGTCATTCCACGCCTGCGCGCGGCTCAGGTACAATCAAGCATTTGGCGAGTCGTCGTGAGGCGCAATGACGCTTGCTGATCTCCAACTCTGCTCAGGAGTGCGCTTCTGAACGCTGCTCTCATACTGCTTGCTTTCGCCGAACCTCACGGCATTCGCCACTACCTGCGATCGCACTTTCTCGATCCCACCTTTCGCGGCCTCTATCATGCCAATGCCTTCGACATGATGTTGCTCATCCCTTACTTCATTGTGCTTATCCTGCTGGCGTTTTACGGGATGCACCGCTACCAGCTTGTCTATCTCTATTACAAGCATCGCAAGAACAAGGTCACCGAGCCGGAATCGCATTTCGAGGAACTCCCCAACGTCACCATTCAGCTTCCCATCTTCAACGAGCAGTACGTCATCGATCGCCTGGTCGACTGCGTCTGCAAGATGGACTATCCGCGCGAGAAGCTGCAAATCCAGGTGCTCGACGACTCCACCGACGAGACCGTCGACGTCGCGCGCGGCGTGGTGGAACGCTATGCCGCGCTCGGCCACAATATCAGCCATCACCATCGCACCAATCGCGAAGGCTTCAAGGCGGGCGCGCTCGACGCGGGATTGAAGTCTGCGACCGGCGAGTTCGTCGCCATCTTCGACGCCGATTTCACGCCGCAACCGGGTTGGCTCATGAAGGTGATCCATCACTTCCGCAACCCCGAAATCGGCATGGTGCAGACGCGCTGGGCGCATCTCAACCGCAACTACTCGTTCCTGACCGAGGTTGAGGCCATTCTGCTCGACGGCCACTTCGTGCTCGAGCATGGCGCGCGGTCACGCGCCGGTGTCTTCTTCAACTTCAACGGCACGGCGGGAATCTGGCGGCGCAAAGCCATCGACGACGCCGGCGGTTGGGAGCACGACACCCTGACCGAAGACACCGACCTCAGCTATCGCTCGCAGCTCGCCGGCTGGAAGTTCCGCTACCTGCAGGACGTCGAATGCCCGGCGGAGCTGCCCATCGAGATGACCGCCTTCAAGACGCAGCAGGCGCGCTGGGCCAAAGGCCTGATTCAGTGCGCCAAAAAGGACCTCCCCAAGCTGCTGCGCGCCCAGGTCTCTGGACGAGAGAAACGGGAAGCGTGGTATCACCTCACCGCGAACATCAGCTATCCGCTGATGATCGTGCTTTCGACGCTGCTGCTGCCGGCGATGGTGATCCGCTTCTATCAGGGATGGTTTCAGATGCTCTACATCGACATCCCGCTGTTCCTCGCGTCCACTTTTTCCATCTCCAGCTTCTACCTGGTTTCGCAGAAGGAGATCTTTCCGCGCAATTGGTATCGCACTTTCATGTTCCTGCCGGCACTGATGGCGCTGGGCATCGGTCTGACGCTCACCAACAGCAAAGCCGTGCTGGAGGCGCTGATCGGGCATCAATCGGCGTTCGCGCGCACGCCGAAGTATCGCGTGATCGATAAGAAGGACAAAGCCGTTGCCGCGAAGAAATACCGCAAACGTTTGGGGTGGGTTCCATGGATTGAGCTGTTGGTGGGCGGCTATTTCGCGCTGACCGTGTGGTACGCCATCGCCAACGAGAACTACATCACTGTTCCCTTCCTCGTGCTGTTCGTCTTCGGCTACTGGTACACCGGACTGATGTCGCTGCTGCAAGGCCGCTTCGACAGCCTGGTGCGCGAGCGCGCCGAAGAACGCAGCCCCAAGCCATTTCCCGTGGGCGTGTAGAAGCGGTGGCCAGTTGTCAGTAGCCAGTTGTCAGTTGACTTGCAGATCTGTACTAGCAACTGACTACTGGCTACTGTCCGCGCGGCAGGACCTGAATCGAGCCCATCATTCCCATGTCTTCATGTTTGAGGATGTGGCAGTGGTAGAGAAACGTGCCGACGATGTTCGGATCGCTGAAATCCATGCGCAGCGTCACGCTGGGGTACGGTCCGCTGCCCTTCCAGTAGGGCAGGTCGATGGTGTCCCGCATTGTGGGATCACTCACCGGTTTGCCGTCGATCGCCAGCACGCGGAAGTGGATTTGGTGGATGTGGAAGACGTGGTCTTCGGGCGAACGATTCTCAATCGACCAGTCTTCAACGTCGCCCTGATGGACGACGATGTTCGGCGGCGATCCCATCTTGTAAGGCGCCGGCGTCTGTCCCTCGACCGTGATGAAGTAAAGAACAAAGTTGTCAGGGTCCTGCGGATTGGACGAACGCTGTGAAAAATAGAGCCGGCGCTGGATGCGAGCCGAAGCCTCGGGCGGAACAGATGTTGCCCGCGACACGCTTTGCGGTGATGTTCGCGCGCGCTTGTTGCGCTCTGCGCCACCAGACGTGACTATGTTGGCGATTGTCCGCTCTGTGTCGTTGTCACCCTGCGGCCCGGTGTCCCACGCCCGCGTCACCAACTGAGTGTTCTGATCCGCCTTGGGCGCGGTCACGACGAACTCGGCGCGAGCGCCGGGCGGAAGCACGATGCTGCTTTGCTTCGGCGACGCTGCGGCTTTCGTTGCGAAGAGCGGCACGCCGTCGATCGCTGCTATCTCAACCGGCTGCGCGACGCCGTCAATCAGAATCTGCAGATCGAAGATGACGTCGGCGCCCGCGTTCAGCACCCGCCACAATTCCTTCTTGTTCGGATGCATCGTAATGGCCGCCGGCTCGCCTTTGGAATAGGTGATGGGCACGAAGTTCGCCGAGATATCCCATGTGGGCACGGATGCACTTGGCGCTTCTGGGCCGATGCGCTGCTGATCGCGTAGCACGAGCACCCGCTGATCCATTGACCGCAACGCAGGAGATACGCTTTCGAGTCCCTCGACGATCAGCGCCCCGGACGCTCCGCCTTGCACCTGCCGTTCGCTGAATCCGTGGGGATGCGGATGGTACCAGTAAAGTCCGGGCGGCTCGTCGCGCGGGATGGTGATGCGATAGTCGAACTCCTGCCCTGCCGGGACCACGGTATGGATGACCTCGTCCTGATGGCAAGTGGGAGGGATCGTCATGCCGTGGAAGTGAAGATTCGTGACGGACGGATCCATGCTGGTGCCCGCGCAATCGGGGTCGTCGGGCATGGTCTCCATCTGATGAGGAGGCGCGCGATAGCCATGCCACTCCGGCAGGTCATTGTGCAGATGGATGATCAAGCGGTCACCCGGATGGACGCGCAATGTCGGAGACTCCAGGCCGTCATCCGTCACATAGCAATAGCGGGGCGGGCCTTCGCTGACCATGGTCTGCTGATAACGAAGGTGCAGTCCCAGCTCGAGAACTCCGTTGTGGCTGCGCAGCTCGGGAGGGTTTTCAACGGTTGCGCCCGCAACGGGGCGCGGACAGGCCGGACTCGATTGCTGTGCATGGGCGGCGATGCCGGTTGCCAGCAACACCAGCGCCACGCCAGCGATGAGCCTGAACATCAATGAGGAGTATCCGCAAGTCACTCTTGGTCATCTTGCGACGGCTGGGCCAACTGATCGCTGGAGACAACCGTAAAGTTCTCCTGCGAGGAGAAGTAGTAGCCGGTCGTATCCCAGGCGCGGATTACCAGGTTGTAGTTCCCCGGGCTCAGCGAGACCATCGCGTTCATGACCGCATCCGGACTTTCCGCGATGATCTGACTGTTGGCGTAGACCACTATTCCGGTGATGGGATGTTCGTTGTCCTTCGCGGCGGCCGTGATTTGCACCGGCGAGGTTACGCGGCCGTTAGGCGCCGGCGAGCAGATCTTCACCGTCTTGTCCTGGGTAGGTGTGCATTGTGGCGTGCCCGCGAAGAACTCCGCCATGCCGGGCGAAGTAGCGCCGTCACCGGGACCACTGCTCAGGCCGAGCAGATCGCAGATCATGCGCAATTGGCTTCCCTGCTTGTAAACCGTGTCCGACTCGTAGGCGCGATTGACCTGCGGCCCGATCAGCACGTCCCAGATATGCCCGCCGCAATTGTTGCGATCCGGATAGCCGCCGCAATCGTTGTCACCGCTCAGCTCCCCCTCATCGAAGGTGACCAGCAGCACGCCGTCACCTCCGGGCTGAAACGGCGTGGACTGCAACAACTGCGGCAGGAAGGTTTGCAGATAAGCGTCGGCGGCGGCAAGCGCTTGCTGATCGTCGCTGCCGTTATGGGCATCGTGGTCGAGGTCGGGCGAAATCCAGGTGAAGTTTGCCAGCCGGTTGTTCTCGATATCGTTCAGCATGTAGGGGTCGGCGGGATACATGTTCCGCTGCTCGGGAATGATGTTGACGATATTGCTGTAAAAGGCGAACGGATTGTGGCGTTTCACGTATTCGGCGTACTGGACTCCGAGGTACCCGATCTCCGGCATGCCTTGGAAGTAGGCACGCCAGGTAATACCTTGGGCCGCGAAGTGCCGAATCAGGTTGTCGATGTTGATGGTTTGGCTACATCCGTCCCCATTGCAGATTCCGCCATCTCCTTCGCCATTGAAGGGCGCCATGCCGGAGGTAAGTTCGCCATAGGCGAGCCAGGAGCCATGGGAGTCGGAATAAATCTGCATTCCCTGTCCGTACTGCACGGCCAGCGACTTCAGGTACGGCATATATTCGGAGGCCACACCGATGCTGCGGTTCTCTTCCATCACCACGACAACATGGCGGGAGCTATACTGCCCCGCCGGCGACTGCGCAAGCGTCCCGCTATACGAAGCTTGATCTGCATCGGAGTTGGCGGGCTGTTGCGCGGCAGCGCGAGAGACGGCAAGACACGACAGGACCACGACGAAAAACAGGCGACGAAGTGACATACAACCCTCTGTTGAAAACGCCAACTTGAATGAGCGCGAAGGCCCGCGTGGTCAGACGCGCGGCTGGAATGGTGCGCCTGCCGCCAAGAGCTGACGCAGCAATTCCGATGACAAATCGAAGAGACGTTTGGAGCCCACGCCGCTCGATCCGAATGGAGGGAGCGGCCCAACGCGAGAACACTGATCGGTTCTGAGCAGAGTAGCGGGACGCGGTCCCGTTGCCTAGCCGTGATTAACCCTAAGCTGCTCGGAGAATCTACTTACATTCATCGGGTGGAACGTTGCTGAAGGTTGCGCGGCACGCACCCGAGAAGTAAGCCGATTCAGCCACACGAGGCGGCAGTTCACAAACGGCAAGGTTGTCGGCTGGAAGCTGCTGCCGCTTTTGACAACGCACGCTGCGAGGCGTGCATCTATTTAACCACTATGCTGAAGTGGACCATCATCTGTGCTGTCCTTGCGGTGATATTCGGAGTGCTTGGGTTTGGCGGCATTGCCGCCGGATTCGCCGCGATTGCGAAGATTCTGTTCGGGATCTTTATTTTGGGCGTGATTCTGACGCTCATTCTCGGCGCCACGGTATTCCGGGCTGTCACTCGTTAAACCGCTCGCCATGAGCTCCAACGCCGCCGCCGGCCGCGGGACCGCGATCTCGCGGCGGCAGGCTGCGCTTTCCCGCGCTTCCCTTCTGTTATCCTAAGTCTCGGTGGTCATAAAAGTTTTCTTTGCGGTTCTGGTGCTGTGCACCGCAGCCGTGGTAGCCGTGATTCTGGCGGTGCATTTCCGAGTCAAACGGCACCTTCAGGAACAGAAAGCAGCTCCGGAAACCGAAGCTGCCGGGCCGGGTACATCAGCCGAATTGGCAGCCCCGGGCATAGAAGTCCAGCCGTCAGGGAGTTCCGGGGAGAACGGCACCGGAACCTCTGTAGACAACCGCCAGGGAACGAATTTTACGCCGTCATCATAAGCGCGAGGTTTTGCTATGTCCAAAGCGGTGCAATTCGAGAGCAGCGTTTCCGGGCAGCCGATCAGTATCCTCAAGCAGGCTGGCATCGTCGTTTGCGCCAGCGCCGTCATTGCCGTGTGCGCGCGCTTGATATTGCCTCTGCCGTTCACGCCCGTTCCCTTGACGCTGGCCAACTTCGGCGTGCTGCTGGTGGGCCTTACCTTGGGTAGCCGTCGCGGATTTGCCGCGGCAGCCCTGTATCTCGCCTGGGGCGCGATGGGACTGCCGGTGTTCGCTTCGTCCGGACCGGGAAGCATTGCGCAGATGCTGGGGCCGACCGGAGGTTATCTCTGGTCGTATCCCGTCGTCGCGTTTCTCGCCGGCTGGATTGCAGAACGCGGAGAGCCCGGCTTCACCCATAATCTGCTGGGTGCGATCGCCGCGGAAATTGTGCTGTTCGCTGCCGGAATTAGCTGGCTTGCCATCGTGACGCATAGCTGGCGGCAGGCCGCCTTGTTCGGGCTCTATCCGTTCCTGTTCGCCGAAGTTTCGAAGGTACTGGTCGCGGCGGCCGGAGCGGCGCGTTTACGTCGTAACTTTTGAGCACAGAAAATCAGTCTCACTGAGGCGGCGAAGCCGGCGTCACTTTCGCCGTCGAACTCCGCCAGCCCGGAGCGCCATTCGTTATGACCCGCAGTTCCAAGGCCACCGATCGCGAAATCAAAGTCGCTCACAGTCCCGACTCGGACGACGCGTTCATGTTTTACGGCATGGCGACGAACAAGATTCGCGTGCCGGGCGTTAAGTTCACTCACACGTTATGTGATATCGAGTCGCTAAATCACAAGGCACTCGAAGGCTTCTACGACATCACCGCGATCTCGTTCCACGCCTACCCGTATATCCAGGACAACTATGCGCTGATGCCCAGCGGCGGCAGCGTGGGTGAAGGCTATGGCCCGATGATCGTCGCGTCACGCAACCTTCCGCTCGAGGAAATCAAGCTTCACCGCATAGCAGTGCCGGGCACCATGACGACCGCTTATCTCGTGCTGAAGCTGTTCGCGCCGGAGATCGCCACCCAGGTTGTGCCCTTCGACGAGATCATCCCGCGCGTGCTCGAGGGCAAGTACGAAGCGGGGTTGATTATTCATGAAGGGCAACTCACGTTCAACAAATCCGGACTGCACAAGGTTGTGGATATGGGCAAATGGTGGCGCGATAAAACCGGGCTGCCGCTTCCGCTCGGCGGCAACGCCATTCGCCGCGAGCTTGGCCCCGAACTCATCGCCTCCTGTTGCGCCGCGCTGCGCGACAGCATTCGCTATGCGCTGGAGCATCGCGACGAGGCGCTGCAGTACGCCCTGCAGTTCGCCCGCGACCTGGATCCGCAGATGGCCGATAAGTTCGTCGGCATGTACGTCAACGAGCGCACGCTGGATTACGGCAAGGACGGACGCGAAGCCATCGCGAGATTGCTCGAGATGGGCCATGCTGCCGGAATCATTCCCCAGAAGCCAATGGTGGATTTCGTTGGCGACGCGGCGGCAATGCCCGCCGGGTGAGCGCCATGACCTTGCAGGAATTCCGCGATTCGCTGTCGCGCGAGGAGCCGCCTCGACAACTGAGCGTTGCGCTGCAAGCCCTGTGGTGGGACGCCAAGGGCGATTGGAAGCAGTCTCACGAAGCGGCACAACAGGATGAAGGACCGGCCGGCGCCTGGGTGCATGCCTACTTGCATCGCAAAGAGGGCGACTTGGGAAACGCGCGCTATTGGTACAAGCGCGCGGACAAGGCTCCCGCGACGGGCCGGCTTGAGCGGGAGTGGCAGCAGATTGCCGAGTCGCTGCTGGCCGATACCGGACCGAACTTCATCCGGTGACGAGCCCGTTCGCGGTTTCCAACCACAATTACGAGGATGTCGGTTCGCGCTTCGTTTCCAGCGCTTCCACTATCGCATCATGTACCCGCGGCCGAACTTCACGGATGAGTTGCGAGGAGCGGTCCGGCCAAGTCCGGTTCGTCAACAGCGTGACCGACAGCTTGCGTCCCGGATCGATCCACAACGAAGTGCCGGTGAATCCCAAATGGCCAAACGACACCGATGAGAATGAGCTTCCGGAAGACGAGTCAGGCCATGAAGGCGTGTCCCAGCCCAGCGCGTGCGAACTGCCAGCGGGACTATTCCCGCGACGCGTGAACAGTTTTACCGTTTCGGGTTGCAGGATGGGCGCACCGCCGCGCAGCATGCATTCGGCAAAGCGAACCGCATCCGTAGCTGGAGCGAAGAGGCCGGCGTGGCCTGCGACTCCGCCCATCACGTAGGCATTTTCGTCGTTGACTTCGCCCTGGATTATGCGATTGCGAAATCGGCGGTCATCTTCTGTCGGCGGGATTTCTCGTTTCAAAGCTGGCGCAGGGTTGAAGCCGGTGTGCGTCATACCGATAGGCGTGAAGATTTCCTGGCGTGCGAAAACATCCAGCGGCAACTCCGCGTTCGCCGCCAGGACCTCACCCACCAAAATGAATCCGATGTCGCTGTACTCGGCGCGTGTTCCGGGAGCTGCCCTGAGGGGCGTCGTCAATGCGGCACGAACCAGGTCTTCGCGAGTGGCCGCGAATCCAAACAGCTTCTCGTACGCCGGCAGTCCGCTGCAGTGGGTCAGCAACGAGCGAATCGTGACCGCCTGGCGCCACTCCTGCTGATGCCGGGGCGCGAGCGTCACGAAGTCGGGCAGGATCTGAGCCAGGGGTTCATCGAGCGCCAACTTGCCGCGCTCGTAGAGCAGCATCGCGACCGCCGTGGCAGCCAAAACCTTCGTCAGTGACGCAAGATCGAAGATGGTCTCGGCCTGCACCTCGGACGAGTGCTCGTCGTAAGTGAATCGGCCGAATCCTTGCGACGCGACCAGCGCTCCGCCATGTGTCACCGCGAGCGCCGCACCGGGGAATGCGTGCAGCGCAATGGCTTCGCGAATGATGGAAAAGGCGCGCGCGAACTGTTTCTCCTGCTGCTCAAAGGCGGCGACCGGCGGCGCGAATTCTGACTTGGGTTGCGGCAGAAGTCCTCGGTTGCGTGGCGGGCTGCGAGCGCACCTTATAATAGCTTGCCCGCAGATTGCGGGCGCAATCCACAAACGGAATTTCTCTTGACTCTGCGTCTGTGCCGGCCAGCTAACGCGCTGGCCCGACTTTCTCTGACTATCCTGATCGTCGCGCCTGTCCTGGCGCAGCAACCTTCCACCGGCAAGAACGCCATCAGTAGCTCTGGGCCGCAGGTTGCGGCACCGGGAACGCCAGCAGCGAGCGATCAAGCTCGTTTCGCACGCCTGGACAAGATCGTGCGCGATGCGATTGCGAACGGCAATGCTCCTGGCGGCGTGCTGCTGGTCGGCCACAACGGCGCTGTTGTTTATCGCAAAGCCTTCGGTCATCTCACGACCGCGGCCGATGTGATGACACCGGAGACCATCTTCGATCTCGGCGCATTGACCGAGGTGGTCGCCACCACCACGTGCGTGATGCGTCTGGAGCAGGAGGGCCAGATCAAACTCAACGATCCGGTTGCGAAATACATCCCCGATTTCGCGCAGAACGGCAAACAGGACATCACCATCCGGATGCTGCTGACGCACTACTCGGGGCTGCCCGCGGATCTCGACCTCAAGGAGTCGTGGAACGGGACCGACGAGGGCTACAACCGCGTCAATGCCGCCAAGCTGGTGAACGCCCCGGGCTCGACATTCGTCTACAGCGATGTCGGCTTCGTCGTGTTGGGCGAACTGGTGCAGAAGGTCAGCGGGATGCCGCTCGACCAGTGCGCACAAACGTATGTCTTCGGCCCGCTGGGCATGACGAACACGCGCTTCAACCCGCCTCAGGCGTGGCAGTCGCGCATCGCGCCCACGCAGCGCGACGAACACACCGGGTTGACGCTGCGCGGCACCGTGCACGATCCCACGGCGCGGCAGATGAACGGCGTGGCCGGCAATGCGGGGCTGTTCTCCACCGCCGACGACCTGGCGAAGTTTGCGCAAGCCATGCTGAACGGCGGCGCGCCCATACTGTCGCCGCTGGTCGTGGAGAAGATGACCACCCCGCAGCAGCCGGCGAACCTGCCCAGCGTGCGCGGACTGGGATGGGATATCGACTCGCCATTCTCGTCCAATCGCGGCGAACTGTTGCCGGTCGGCTCCTTCGGACATACTGGCTATACCGGGACGTCACTGTGGATCGATCCCACGACGAACACTTACATCGTGCTGCTGACCAACTCGTTGCAGTTGAAGACCGGCAGCGTGATCGCGCTGCGTACCGAGGTTGCAAATGCGGTGGCTGCGGCGCTGCGACTCGAACCCAGCCAGCAGGAAAAGGTACGCCTGGCGCGTATCACCGGCTATAACGAAACGCAAATGGCGGCGCGGCGCATGGTCGTGCGCAATGGCAAGGTGCTGAACGGCATCGATGTATTGGAAGAGCGCCAATTCGGACCGCTGAAGATCGCCGGTGTGCCGAAGCCGCGCATCGGATTAGTCACCAACCAGACCGGCATTGATGGCAAGGGCAGGCGCACCATCGATGTGCTGGCGCGCGAACCGGGGATGCAGTTGACGGCGATCTTTGCCCCCGAACACGGGCTGTTGGGAAGCGACGCAAGCACCACCGGCAACACAAAAGA
>Ga0335078_10002686_pt1 | contig 26785 bp, 18 predicted proteins | sample Lox_Sample_32_FD_206711 | JGI IMG/M metagenome (GOLD analysis project Ga0335078, IMG submission 206711) | Soil microbial communities from Loxahatchee National Wildlife Refuge, Florida, United States - Lox_Sample_3.2 | ecosystem: Environmental > Terrestrial > Soil > Wetlands | place: USA... | reverse complement strand
CAGCTTCTTACCGTCGGTGCTTGCCGCAATTCCCGGATGTGCCGTCGCCGCCACGCCCGCCCGCAGTTCGTCCAGCGATCCCTGCGCGATAATTTTTCCTTTGTGGATGATCGCCACGTGGCTGCACAGCCGCTCCACGATTTCCAGCACGTGCGACGTCAGAAAGATTGTCACGCCGCGCGCCGTCATATTGAATAGCATCGTTTTCAGCGTTCCCGCTGCTACCGCGTCCACGCCCTCAAACGGTTCGTCCAGAAAAAGAATTCTCGGCCCGTGAATCACCGCCGCGGCCAGCGCTAGCTTCTTTTTCATTCCGTGCGAATAATCCACAATCAGCGTCTTTGTGCGGTCCGCCAAATCCATAAAATCCAACAACTCGTCCGTGCGTTGCGCGCTCGTGGCTTTGTCCAGTCCGTACATCCGCCCCACAAAATTCAGAAATTCGCTCCCCGTCAGCCGGTCAAACAGCGCCAACCCTTCCGGCACTACGCCGATTTGCCGCTTCGCGTCAACGGAATCGCTTCCCAGGTCGATCCCCAGCAGCTCCACGCGACCGGAACTCGCCGCCAGCAGGCCCGTCAGCATTCGGATCGTTGTGGATTTTCCCGCGCCGTTCGGCCCCAAAAATCCGAAAAATTGTCCGGCGTCCACGCTCAGATTCACGTGATCCACCGCGACAAGGTTGCCGAACGTCCGCGACAATCCTTCTGCAAGTATTGCTGGCTGCGACATTTCTCCTCCCGCGCCAAAAGTATGCCATCAATGTCTTCGTGCTGGTCGAAAAACTGGCGGCTGGAAAAGCTTAATCGCGGAGAACGGAAGGCATGAGAAGCGGAATGCGATACAGCTAAGACGAATCTCTTGACGAAGGTGGAGAGGACGACGAGGACGAAGATGCAGAAGCCGAAAACGACGCTGCGGGGCTTGCCTCGAATGTTGTCGGCAGGAAAGCCATCACCGCCGGCAACTCCACGCGGAATGTCGCGCCGCCCTCCGGCCGGTTGAAGCACATGATGCGTCCCTTATGTTCCCTCACCAGGCTGTAGCAAATCGAAAGCCCCAGTCCCGTGCCCTTGCCGACTTCTGTTGTGGAATAGAACGGGTCGAACACCTTGTGAGGCTCGCGGATTCCGCATCCCGTGTCCGAAAATTCAATCACCGCATTCGAGCGGTCCCGCATCGTGCGGATCGTCAGCGTGCCGCCGCTTTCTTCCATGGCCGTCACCGCGTTGCTGATGATGTTGAAGAATACCTGCAGAATCTGGCTCGTATCCCCGCGCACGCCCGGCAGGCGCGCTTCGCTTTCCAATTCGATGTGGATGTTCCGCTGCTTCAAATCAAATCGCCGCAGCTCCACCACGCTCGCGATGATGGAGTTCACATCCAGCAGCGTTCGTTCGGCCGCCTGCGGCTGCGCAAACGTCAGCAGCTTGCCCACCACGTCCTTCGTGCGCAGTGCCTGCTCCCGAATTTTCCGCGCCATGCCGCGCGCCCGCTCCGCCGTTGCCGGATCGTCCGCCAGTACGTCGGAATATCCCAGAATCGCCGTCAGCGGATTATTGATTTCATGTGCCGCGCCCGCCACCAGTTGCCCAAGCGCCGCCAGTTTTTCCGATTCCACAAATTGATTTCGTACCTGCTTCAGTTTCGAGTAGGCATTCTGCGCGTCCAGCAGCAACCGCAGCCGGTCCTCATCCACCAGCCGTTGCCGCAAAAATACCAGCGACGTCAGCACGCACGTCGCGCCCAGCGTCACAAACAACCGGAATCTTTTCACGCTCGCCGGCGCGTCGCTCAGCAGCTCTGACCACAAAATCAGCATCGGCAGCGAAATCACCGCCGCCACGGACATGCGTGCCGGCCAGTTGTTTTCTTCCGGTATTTCCAGCGCCGCGCTTTCCCGCTTCACCGGCAAACCTTCCGCGCGTGGACACACATGCCGCGCGATGATTCCCGCCACGCCAAACCACACAAAGGACGCAGCCAGCGCGATCCCGCCCCATCGGCCCGTCTCGTGGAAATCGCATCCAAACTCGGCGTTGATGCACATCGTCGTCGCCGCATACGCTGTCGCCGCGCCCGCCAGATGCCCGTACACCTTGCGCCACGGCCCCTTCGTTCGCACCGCCAGAATTGCCAGCGCAACCGCGAACATGAAATTTTCAAGCCCGTAGAGCGTGTTGAAGTTCAAGTGATATCGGTTCGTGTTCTGTGCCACGTACTGCCACGGCGTCACCACGAACAAGTACACGAACACCCACCACGAAAGCAGCAATTGGAAATCCACGCGCCCGAAGCGCAGGTTGTGATCTTCCTTCGCCGAATGCGGCCGCAGTGCCAGTGCTCCCAGCCACGGCACCGAGTGCAGAAAGAACACCACGTCTCCCAGAAATGGATCCGGCGCGCCCTGGCGCCGCACCACCTCGAAGTACGTGAGCAGCAGTTGCCCGGCAAGCGAGAGCGCGCAGCCCAGTCCCAGCAGCATCCAGAAAGCGTTGCGCCGCCAGTCCGGCGTCGCCGCATTCATCAGCAGTCCGGCATTCGCAAACAGAAGAATGATGCACAGCGCGGCGTCCGAAAACTCCGTCAATGGCCGGCCTGCTGGCAGCAACAGCGAAGTCGCCACATATCCGCCGGCCAGAATCAGCCACACGGCCGGAAATCGGGTTTTTCCAACGCCGGCTGACATGGATTTTGCCCCGCCATAATTCTAGGAGGGCAATCCACATCTCTCTATAGGACTCAGGTTTTACTGCGGAGTACCGACAATTGAATCCGAAGTACTAGTGAAGAATTCCACCAAATGATGTCAACTATTTCACCGGCCGCGTCTTGCTCGCCGTCAGTTTCCCGGCGCCTTGCTAGGGATCAACACGGACTGCATCGTCCATTTATCGCTGGAAGAATCGATCCCGCGGCTGCCGTAGTTGCCAAGCCCTTGCACCATATTTCCCAGCTTGCTGCCGATTCCGCGTGCGCCCGCGGAAACCACGCCGTCAAAATCAAATACGGTCAAGTCCGTGATTTTGTCCGGCGTCACCAGCAAAAACAGCGAATCCGCGCCGTACGGCGCACCCACTCGCTCCGATCCCAGCACTACTTTCGTCGGAAAACTCCCATCACCCTTCGGCGCCGGCTGCGGCGAACCGCCATTCGATGAAATTCCCGGGTACATCAAATAGCTGTGCGCCGAACAGTCAAATCCAATCACGTATGCGTACAGCGATTGCACTGCGTGTCCCGAAAGTTCGTTCTGCGTCGTCTCCAGCGTAAAATCATACGGAGTCTGCGCCGCCAGCACGCTGGTCGGCGTCACCACTTGTGCCGCCGCGCCCGTCTTCGCTTCCACCGTCAGATGGTACGGCCAGAAATTTGACGGCACATTTTCAGTTTGCAGCCCCATCCATCCGCGCAGCTTTGCGATCCGCCCCGCAACTTTTTCCAGTTGCACCGCCGGATCTTCGTAACTCGTCGCCGTGTCCGGCCCGAACGCCACCCATTCCGTCCGCACTGGCAGCGATCGATCCTGCCCGCACACCACCTTGTCCTTGGAATCCTTTGAGACCAAACTTTCGATGTAGCCGCCCGCCGGTCTCGGTCCCATAAAATCCGATCGGAGCAACGCGTACTCTTTTCCATTCGCGCCGTCGCGTCCCACCAGCATGTAATCCGTGCCCGAAATCGCCGGAAGAATCTCGAAAACTTTGTTCTTAAATCCCGCCAACGCCTGCAACGCCGCCGCAATCTTCGCCGTCGCCGGCAGCGCCACGAACGCCGCATGTGGTTTGCCTTGTGATGCAAGCGCTTTCACTGCCGCCGCGGAAATTTCCGTCCCGCCGATGTCATATGCGTGCCAGTCGCCGTGCGCGAACGTCACGTAATACTGCACCTGCTCCAGCGCCGGGTCCGCCACCCACGTGAATCCGGGAAATTTTGTTTTCGCCTGTTGGGCTGGCGCCGCGGCCGGGTTCCAGTCCGTGCTCGGCACATAAATTCTCAACTTCGCCGCCTCGCGCGGATGCATTTCCGTCAGTGTGAAAAGCGCGCCCGGCGCCGGATCCGTTCCTGAAACTGTTTTCGCCGTGCACTGGTTCGGCTCGTCCACTTTCGTCACTTCCAGCACAGTCGTCTTCGCAGCGCCGTTCGCCGACGTAAACTTCGTTCCCACATCAAATCCTGCAACGCTTCCCAAATTCAAATGCACCACGCCGTTTTTCGCATCCACCACGGACGCATGTAAACTCGTCGGCCCGTGTCCGCCGAACAAACTTTCGTTCACGCGCCCTTCCACCACCGGCTGCTGCGGAATGTCGTTGTCCGCTTTCATCACGTATTGCACGGAGTTGATCACATCCACCGCGCTCCAGCTCGCGTTCGCATTTTTCAGCACGCTCACCAGCGCCCGCGTGAAAACTCCATGCACCAAATTGTCGTCTGGATATTCTTCTTCCTGCGCCGATTGGCTCGGCAGGGAAGCCGACAAGATAATCGCGTTGCCATCCTTCGGCACGTGCTTCAAATCGTCGCCTTTGTACGCCGTCGGATCTTTCGCCACATCGCGGTCGTCGTAATCCAGCAGCCGAGCCTTCACCTTCGGCGCCGGGATCCCGCGCGCCATCGTTCCGCTGTGGCAACTGTCGAAAATCGCCACCAGCCGCGCCTTCTTGTCGTCCAGAATCTTGTTGAAAAGCTGCGCCAGCTCCTTGTCCCGAATGTCGTACGTGCCCTTGTACGCATCTGCCGGCACAATCGTCTGATCGCGCCCTTCTTCTTTTCCGGCTGCCGCCGTGTTGACTCCCGTCGTGGAATTGAGCCGCTGCGATCCGTGCCCCGCGAAAAAGAAAACCACCTGATCTCCCGGCTGCGTCGCCGCGATCAAATTGTTGATCGCCTTCAGAATCGCTTCCCGCGTCGCATCGCGGTCCTTCAAAATCGTGATGTTCGCGTCCGGAAATCCGTACGTGTCCCGCAGCAGCAGGTGCATGCTCTCCACGTCGTTCAGCGGCCCGTTCAAGTCCGGCCATTCGTACCCTGGCGCGAACCGGCTGTCCGCCTTATGCGGCTCAGCGCTAATCTTCTTCAGCGCCGCCGCTTCCGCCGTCGTTGGGCTGTAGTGATTAATACCAATGAGGAGCGCCCGCTTCGTTGCCGCTTGGACGCCAACTGAGGAAACAGCAATAAACGCAAGCACCACCGCTACGCGCGCAATCCGCATAGCCTACCTCCTGCAAAATCTATGACTGCAAAAAGTACACTATCCCATTTACCGGAATTGTTTCAAAGGCATTTCACTGCGGAGCGGACGCCGCGGCAGGGCTCTCCGGCTCTCGCCGCATTGGATGCTGGCAAGAGCCGGAGCGACGCTGAAATTGAACCTATTTCGCGTAAATCAACAACGTAAACGTATTCGGTACCATCGGTGCGCGGCCGCCCCTTGCGCCCGGCGGTGAACCCGCCGGCGGCGCCGACGCCTGTCCAAATTCCGCCGTCACCGTGTAAACATTATGATTCGATGTGTCCACCGCCATCGTCCTTGCCCGCGGCATCGTCTGGATTGTCTCTACCACGGCGTAGTTGCCGCTCGCATCGGCCTTCGCCACCGTGATCGTCCCATCGCCGCACGACGCAAACGCAAATCCTGTGCCCGGATCGAATCCATTCGCGTCCACGCCCTGCCCGATCGGCACCGTGCCCACAACTTTGCCATTCGTGTAATCCATGAACGCCATCATCTTATTCCCGCATCCGATCACCAGCCGCTTGCGCGCCACGTCGATCGATTGCCCTGACGGCTCTTCGCACGGCGCCAGCGGCCACGTGTTCATCACCTTCAATGAATTGGAATCGAATTCCACGATCATGCTTTTGTCTTCCAGATTCACAAACACATGCCCCGCGCCGTCCGGCGAAGCCGTCTCCGGCCTTCCCCCGAGCGCCACCGTGCCCGCCACCTCGCCTGTCTTCGCATCAACCGCTGTCGCGTCCTGGCTCCGCCCGTCCATCGTGAAAACTCGCTTGGACGCCTTGTCGTACAGAATCGCGTCCGGCCCCTGTCCCGGAATTTTCACTTCACTGATGGTCGCCAGCGTCTTCAAATCGAATATCGTCACCGAGGAAGCCTGGCCGTTGCTCGTGAATCCGCGATTGAACTCCTGCGCCAGCGCGATTCCGTGCACGCCCGCCGTATTCGGAATATCGCCCAGAATTTTTCCGTCCGCGTCCGTCACCATCACGTGCGTCCCGCGCGAAATGAACACTCGATGTGTCTCCGGATCGGCAGTCAGGTAATCCCAGCCGCCTTCACCGCCCAGTACAACTTTTTTCACCTGATGATATCCGGACGCCTGCGGTCGCGCGCCCGTCGCCAGCAATGCCGCGCAGCACACCACCGCCGCCGCGATCGCCGCAATCCTCACACTCTTCCAGTTTTTCGCCCGCACTCAGCACCTCCCGTGCTCATTCTTCATCTGTTTGATTCATAAACGGCCAACTCGCCTTGCCCATCGAGCCTATCATTGCAATCGCGGAGACCGAATCCGCGATATCTGACTCCGCGGCGCCGTGGGACCAGTTCTCGCATTTCGCCCACGCTAGTCGTCCTAACATTAAGATTCGCTTAAGCCTCGCAAGCCATACTCGCCTTCACCGGGATAGAATGTCCCCTCGCAGGCCTCTATGCGCGTTCTTGTCGTGGAAGACGAAAAGCGGCTCGCCGAAAATGTCGCGCGCGGACTGCGCGACGGCGCTGGTTACGCCGTTGACCACGCCGCCGATGGCGACGACGCAATTTTTCTCGCCGGTTCTGTCGCCTACGACCTCATCATTCTGGACCTCATGCTTCCCAAACGCAGCGGCCTCGACGTTGTGAAAACTCTTCGCGCCAAAGGCAGCATCACTCCCGTCCTCATCCTCACCGCCAAAGACGATCGCGATTCCGTCGTCACTCTCTTGAACGCCGGCGCCGACGATTACGTCACCAAGCCTTTCGATCTCGGCGAACTTCTCGCGCGCGCCAAAGCCGTCATCCGCCGCGGCAAAGGCCAGTCCGCCCCCGTTCTCCGCGTCGACGATCTTGAAGTGGATACCGCCAGGCGCTCCGTCCGCCGCGCCGGCCGTGAACTTTCTCTCACTCCCATGGAATATCGCGTCCTCGAATATCTCGTGCACCGCCAGGGCGTCGTGGTCCCGCAAACCGAATTGCTCGAGCATCTCTACGATTACAACTGGGAAAAATTCAGCAACGTCATTGAGGTTTACATCTCCGGCCTGCGCCGCAAAATTGATGACGGCCACGCCACTCACCTTATCCAAACCCTCCGTGGCCACGGATACGTCCTGCGCTCCGACGACGCCGGTAAGCGAATATGAAACGCGCATCTCTTGCCGCTCGCATCGTCGTGGTCGTCGTCGGACTCGATCTGCTCCTTCTCGCGCTTCTTGTCGCGCTCGGGATGTACGCCGCGCGCTCCGAATTGCAAACCGCCTTCGACGCCGGTCTGCAGAGCAAGGCCATGAGCATCCGCGCCCTCGTCCGCTACGAAGAAGACGGCTCTTCCGATTTATTTTTTGATTCCACCGGACTTCCGCCTTCCGCCGATCCCGCTCATCCCGACGTTTTCGCCGTCTATCTCAAAGGGAATTTGTTCGCCGTATCTCCCGGTTGGAATGGTTTGCCCGCCGCCACGCGTTATCCCAGCGGCGAATTCGCCCGTTTCCGCCAGCAGGACGTTCCGTATCGCGGACTCATCCTGCGCGAAATCGAAATCCTGGATCGCGAAGACGATCCCACCGCCCCCGTCGCGAAAATCACCGTGGTCTATGCGTCCTCGCTTCTCGAAATGCGCCGCCGCGTCCTCCGCGTCGGCCTCTATCTCGGCGGCATCGGTTTGCTTCTGCTGGTTCCCATGTCCTGGCTCACCGTTTGGGCCGTGCGTCGTGGGCTCAACCCTCTGCACGATCTCGCCGCGCGCGCCGGAGAAATTTCCGTCGGCGCTTGGTCGTTTGAAATTCCTGCAAAGGCGTCTTCGACGTCCGAGCTTGCTCCGCTCACGCATGCGTTGCAGACCTTGCTCTCTCGCCTGCGCGAATCCTTCGCCGCTCAGCGCCAGTTCACGGAGGATCTCGCGCACGAATTAAAAACTTCCGTCGCCATCATCAAATCCGGCGCGCAGGTTTTGCTCCGCAATCCGCGCTCCGCGGAAGAATATCGCGCCGGCGTTGGCAGTCTCGTCACCGATTGCGAACGCCTCGAATCTCTCGTTGAACGGATGCTGCGTCTCGCGCGCGTCGAACAGCTTGCCGAACAGGGCCCGCGCGATAAATTGGGCACCGCGGATATCCGCGCCACCTGTGAGGCCGCGATCGCGCGCATCACCGCCCTCGCCTCTGCAAAACAGGTTGAAGTCGTTCTGCAAGGTCATGACCACACGATCATGCGCGCCGACGCCGATGATCTTGAACTTGTCTGGATGAACCTGCTCGATAACGCCGTGCGCCACAGCCCTCCCGGTTCCGCCGTTCTGCTGAATGTTTCGCAGGAGGATGGCAGCCACACGCTCGTCACCGTCGCGGATCGAGGCGAAGGAATCCCAGCCGCCGAACTCCCGCACGTTTTTGAACGCTTCCGCCGCGGCGAAAATGAAAACGGCGCATCCGGGCACGGCTTCGGCCTCGGTCTGGCGATTTGCAAAGCCATCGTCGAAGCCTACGGCGGCCGTATTTCCTTGCAGAGCACTCCCGGCCGCGGCACCCGCGTCCTCGTCCAGCTTCCCACCCGCCCCGTCCCGGCCGTTCCGTAGCTAGCGTTCCTTTTTGCTTCGGCGAGCCTTTGGCTGCCGTTCGCCCTGAGCCCTGTCGAAGGGCACCCTTCGCTTTTAAGTATGCGCATCTTGGCATTCGCGTTTTGTTTTTGCCCTTGTCTGTACGCTGTCATCCCGAACTCGTTCGCCCGCTCTCAGCGAACGACGTGAGGGATCTGCTTTTGCCTTCTTCGTGTCCGTCCCCGCGTCCTCTGCCCGCCGCGCCGCCGCCGTTCTTCGTTAACGGCCGGCTCGGCGCGCTGCTGCTGACCTCCGGCGAAGGCGGGTGCCTCTGTGGCGAATCCTTTCACTTTTCTTCCTGCCATTCCCTCCTTAAGCCCTCATTAAGCTCTCCATCCCTACTCTGAAAAACCCGTTCGCAGCCGGCGGGTGTATCCTTACCAACTTACATGCGCCACGTCGCAAAACTCGCCGCCCTCAGTCAGTTGCTACTCCTTGCCGCGATAATCTTTTTTCTCTGCGCCTCACGCGCCGCCGCGCAACAATCGCCCGCGCCAAATTCGCATAGCCTCACCCTCCGGGATGCTCTTTCTCTCGCCGATAAACAGAATCTCGACTTGACCGCCGCGCGTCTCCAGCGCGCCGTCAGTCTCGCCGGAGTCACTATCGCTGGCGAACGCCCGAATCCCAGTGCCACGTTTGACGCCACGCGCGATCATCCTCACGAACAGCTCGTTTTCGATCAGCCGCTCGAACTCAACGGCAAGCGCTCCACACGCATGGAAGAGGCGCGCCAGGAGGCCGCGCTCACCGATCTCGACATCGCCGCGCTCCAGCGCGAAATTCGCCATCAAGTCCGTGACGCTTTCTTCGCCGCCGTTCTTGCCAAAGCCTTTGCAGACCAGCAGGGCCGACTCGTCGAGCTCGCCCAGCGGCTGCGCGGCATCGCGCAGGATCGCTTCAACGCGGGCGACGTTCCTCAACTCGAAGTCATGCAGGCCGATCTGGAACTCTCCCGCGCTCAGGCCGATCAACAGGTCGCACAGAAAGAATTGACGGTCGCGCTCACCCGTCTTTCCACTCTGCTCAATGAGCCGACCGGCACGCCATGGGAATTGGCAACGCCGCTCGAAGCAGCCGTACCTACACTGACGCTGCCGAACCTTGTCGCGCGCGCTTCGGACGCAAATCCCGAGCTGCGCCACCTCGCGCAGGAAATCAAAGTCGAACAAAGCAGGCAGAAGATGTATCAGGCCGCGAAATTTCCCGAAGTCTCCGCCGAATTTGGCGGCGTCTTCAACGCCCCGGGTGAATACAATGCAGGGCTAATGGGCGGAGTCACCATCGGCATCCCGATTTTTTCGCGCTATCAGGGGGAATTGGCCCAGTCCACCGCGAATCAAACCTTCATTCAGGCCGAATTGCAGGCCCGCCAGCGTTCCGTCTCCGGCGAAGTGGAGGCCGCCTACAACGAATTGCTTGCCAAGCTCACCGAAGTGGATTTGTACAGCCGCACCGTGATTCCCGCTGGACGCAAGCTCGAAGACCTCACCGAACAAAGCTATCGCGCCGGAAAGGCGAATATCCTCGCTGTGCTGGATGCGCAGCGCAGCATTCAGGAAAACGAACACGATTATTTGCAAAGTTTGTTTGATTTGCAGCAGGCGTTTGCCGAACTTGAAGACACCGTCGGAGTTTCACTGGACTGAATATGCGAACACTCAAACGGAACTCACTCCGCAGAATCACAATCCTCAGCGCCGTCTCGCTTTCCGCCGCTCTTGCCGCCGCGATTCTCGGCGCTGGCTGCTCGAAAAAAGGTGGTGCTGACGAAGATGAATCTTCCAACGCGCCGCCCGCTCCCGCGCAGGTCACCGTCACGCAGGTCGCTCGCGCGGACATCAGCCAGATTTTGCAAATCACCGGCACCGTCGCCGCTGTTCCCAATCGTGACGTGAAAGTCAGCGCCCTCGTCGCTGGCCGCGTCACCGAAATGAATGTCGCCGAAGGCGATCGTGTTTCCGCCGGCCAGCTCATTGCGAAATTAGATGACCGCACTTATCGCGATCAGCTCACTCAGGCCCAGGCGATGGAGGCGCAGGCGCAAGCCAACGCGGAAAATGCCAGGCTCAGCACCACGCGCAACCAGGACCTCGTTCAGCGCGGCATCGCTGCCCGCAAAGATTTGGAAGACGCGCAAACGCAGTCCAGCGTCACGGACGCCGCTCTCAAGCAGGCGCAGGCCGCCGTTTCCACCGCGCAACTGCAGCTCGCGCGCACGGAAGTGAGGTCGCCGATAAGTGGGACCGTCGTCAAAAAATTTGTCAGTGGCGGCGAACAGGTGGACGGCACTGCGGCTACTCCCATCGCCGAAATCGCCGACCTCGGCGAAGTCGAAGTTCTGGCGAATCTCCCGCCATCCGATTTGGCTCACCTCCACCCGGGCGAAGCAGTTCAGCTTTCCTCCGAATCCCTGCCCGGGAAATCCTTCGCCGGACATGTCATCGCCGTATCGCCTGCCGTCGATCCACAGACCAACACCGGCTCGGCGCGCATTCGCGTGTCCAATTCCAGCGGCGAGTTGCGGCTCGGAATGTTTTTGGCCGCACAAATCCCGGCGAAAATCGATAAGCAAGCCCTCACCGTCCCCGCGCAGGCCATCTATCGGGATGACGAAGGCAATCCTCGCGTCTTCATCGTTTCCGGTGACACGGCAACTTCCACTCCCGTTACTCTGGGAATTCAAAACACCGATCGCGTCGAAATCTTGAGCGGCGTGAAGCAGGGCGACACCCTCATTCTCACCGGCGGCTACGGCCTCGGCGACAAATCCAAGATCGTCATCCAGTCGCCGCAGGCCCCTGCGCCGGCCGGTGGCGCTAAGGACGATAAAGACAAATGAACATCGTCCGCGCCAGCCGTGAAAATCGCTACGCCGTATACCTCATCACGGTGCTGCTTTTCTGCGCCGGCGCCTGGGCCGCATTTCAACTCCCCAGCAATATTTATCCGGAGTTGAATTTCCCGCGCATCATGATTCTGGCCCACTCCGGTGATCTGCCGCCGCAAATCACTCTCCTCAGTGTCACTCGTCCGCTTGAGCAGGCTGCGCAGGAAGTGCAGGGCGTCTACCGCGTCCGCTCCAAGACCACCCGCGGCGCGTCCGAAATTTCCGTCCTCTTCAATGCGAATGCGGACATGCAATATTCCTTGCAGCTCCTGCAGGGAGCCGTCAACGAAGTTCGCGACGAACTTCCCGAAGGCACGCAAGTCGATGTCGCCCGCGTTAGTCCCACTGTCTTCCCGGTGTTCAGTCTCATCTTGAATGGCGATGTTCCGGGCGCGGATTTGCGCGACGAAGCCTACTACGTTCTGCGCCCTCTCATCAGTCGTGTCCCGGGTGTCGGCGTCATCGAAGTACAGGCCACCGACACGCGTCAAATTCAAGTCGTCGTCGATCCCGAAAAAATGGTCTCGCGGCGCATCTCTCTGGTGAATATCGCCGACCGCTTGAAAGCCACCAACGAAGTCACCTCCGTCGGCAAGCTTCCACAAAATTATTTGCAGTATTTGTTGCTCTCCAACGGCCAGTTCCAGAATCTCGACGATATTCGCTCGGCCGTCGTGGACGTCGAAGGTTCAACACCCATCCACGTCAGCAACATCGGCGAAGTCCGCGACGGCGTCGAAGACCGCGCAATTCTTGTCACCGGAAATGGCAAGCCCGCTGCACTCATTAACATTTCCCGCCAGCTCGGCGGGAACATTCTTCAGCTCGGCACGCAAATTCAGTCGCTCATCAGCAATCTTGGCGGCGCAATTCCCAACACGCTTCACATTTCCGTCGTCTACGATCTCGCCGAATTCGTCCGCGATTCCATCGCCAGCGTCCGCGACGCCATCCTCATCGGTGCGCTTCTCGCCGTCCTGATTCTCTTCGGTTTTCTCCGCGAAATTCGTACCACCATCATCGCCGCCGTATCGCTGCCGCTTTCCGTCGTCGGCACTTTTTTCATCGTCAAATTAATGGGCGGCACCATCAATCTGATGTCTCTCGGTGGCCTTGCTATCGCCATCGGTCTCATCATTGACGACGCCGTCGTCGTCATCGAAAACATTTATCGCCATCTTGGTCTCGGCGAAGAGCCGGCCCTCGCCGCGGAGCGAGGCACAGCCGAACTCATCGGCCCCGTGTTTGGCTCGACGGCCACCACGCTCGTTGTTTTTCTTCCGCTCGGTCTTCTCACCGGCTTCGTCGGCGAATTTTTCCGCTCACTTTGCATGACGCTCGGCGTCTCCATCCTTCTCTCGCTGATTTTCGCCGTCACACTTATTCCACTGCTCTCGCAGAGATTTCTTTCGCAGCGCGCTTACAGCCATTCTTCCGGCCGTTTTATCGAACCGGTCAACCGCGCGTACGAACGCTCCGTCCACTGGGCGTTGCGTCATCGTGTCATCATTGCTCTCGTCGCGCTCGTCACCGTCGGCCTCGGCATTTTCCTCTACACCCAGCTTGAATCTGATTTTCTTCCGGACATGGACGAAGGTGGCTTTGTCCTCGATTACATCACTCCGCCCGGCACATCACTCCCCACCACGGATGCCATCGTCCGCAAGTTCGAGGATCTGATTGCGAAGACCCCCGAAACGGAGGCGTTCTCCCGCCGCACCGGCGCTGAAATGGGCCTCTACACCACCGAGCAGAACAAAGGCGACATTCTCGTCAAATTGAAGCCACGCTCGGAGCGCAGCCGCTCAACCGAAGAAGTGATGGACGCCCTGCGCCCGGAAGTTGAAAAGATGGCGCCCGGTGTGGAGATCGAATTCACGCAGATCTTGCAGGACATGCTCGGTGATTTGCAGGGAACGCCGGAGCCGGTGGAAATCAAAGTTTTCGGCGATGATATGAACAGCCTGGAACAAGTCGCCGACGAAATTGGCGACAAGCTGCAGAAAATCCCCGGCATTGTGGACTACAAAGGCATTCAAAAAGGAAATCCGCAAATTATTTTCAACGTGGACACCACGCAGGCAGGCCGCCTCGGCATGACGGTGGATCAGATCACGCAGCAGGTCGGCGCCGGTTTACTCGGTGACACGGAAACTGCTTTGCGCCAGGCCGACCGCACCGTGGATATTCGCGTGCGCTTCCCGGACGAATTCCGCTATGACTACAACAAGCTTTCGCAATTTCCCATCGTCACACCGGCCAAGCAAGTTTTCCCTCTCAGCGCTGTTGCTTCTCCGCAGCGCGTGCAGGGTGAAAATCAATTGCTCCGCGAAAATCAGCGCTTGATGGTTTCGCTCACCGCGCGGCTTGAAAATCGCGATCTCGGCAGCGCCATGGATGATGTGCAGAAGATGATGGACGGGGTGCACCTGCCCACGGGTGTGACTTACGAAATCGGCGGGCAGTACGAAGCGCAGCAGCAATCCTTCCATGAACTGCTCATGGTGCTCGGCCTGGCGATGGCCGCCGTATTCACCGTACTGGTCATACAATTCCGCGCCATTCGCCCGGCGCTCATCATGATCTCCGCAGCGCCGCTTTCGCTCGTCGGCGTTTTTGCCATGCTGCTCATCACGGATACGCCGCTGAACGTTTCCTCGTTCATGGGAATTATTCTGATGATCGGACTGGTGGTGAAAAACGGAATTATTTTGTTTGAATATGTTGGAAAATTGCGGGAGCAGGGCACTCCCCTGGATGAAGCGCTGGCCGCCGCGGGCCGCATCCGCGTGCGCCCCATCCTGATGACCACGCTCGCTACACTATTTGGTTTGCTGCCGCTGGGATTGGGTCTCGGCTCCGGCGCGGAACTTCAGAAGCCGCTCGCGCTCGCCGTCATCGGCGGACTGCTGCTTTCCACATTCATCACGCTGTTCGTGATGCCCGTGATGTATTCGCTGATCGAACATCACGAACCGCCGAAACCCGGCGAGCAAACCGCGTAGCGCCCGCCGTTGTGATTCTGGGCGGAATTATTCGCCGCTATCCCTGAGCTTTCACTTTGTGGTGATGAAGCTTCGTGGTGTCGAAGTGGAAATCCGTCCAGGCCTTCCGCACTTTTTGCTCGTCGGGATCTTCCGCGGGTTTTTTCGCCGCATGCGCCCCGCCCGCCGGCTTTTCGCCCGCGGCCGCCACCTGCGCTTTTGTCTCATCGCCGTTGAGTGACTTCATCACCTCGTGATAGCCCAGCTCGCGATAACTCTCGAATTGCGTTTCGGAAAACCACTGGTCCGCCGTCGTTTCGTGCGGGAAGGCGTCACACTTCTGGTGATAATTCATCACGTCCGCCGGCTCGTCGCCCGTCAATGACGCCTTGAAATAAATAATCGTCCCCGTCGGCGCATTAATGTCCACCGTTTCGTAGTGAATCTGCCCCACGGCGTAGTGTTTCTTGCTGGGCTTGCCTTCTGCCTCAGGCTTAATCTCGCTCACGTCCAGATCAATGTTGATTCCCAGGTCGATTCTGCACTTGCGAATCGCGTTCCCCAGTCCATCGAATTCATAATTGGGATCGCATTCCGCGTCGCCCACGATAATCAATCCGCATCGCCGCTTCACCAGCTCGTAAATCGCCAGATTTTCAAAATGGCCGCCGTCGGAAAGATACACGTAGCGCGCTTCGTCGTCCGTTCCGCCCACCAGTTCATTCAGTAAATAAGAAAGTCCCAGCCACGGTGAAGATCTCTGCCACGTGTTCCGGCTGCGCGTGTTGCCCGACCACTGCCCCAGCCGCACGTTGAACACCGTCATCAAAAACGCCGTCGCCGCCGTGGTATAAAATCCCATGTTCGGACTCGCCGCCGCGCCGGAAATTCCCATCGCCGTCCCCAGCAAAAATCCTTTTCCATCCGGCGGCGGATACGCATAGTCCGCCGTCGGACGGTAGCCGTAGCGGTCCAGCTTCGGCGGCGGCTCCCCCTCCGCGGGCTTGGTGTGCCGCAGCGAATCGCGCGTTTCCCGCAGCATCGGACTATCCTGTTCTTCCAGCCACACGTCATACCCGCAATAGCGCGGCGTCATCACAAACGATTCCGCCATGCGCTCCTGCCACGCCAGATCCTTGCCCTTCACAAGATTCAGCGATGAATTCATCACCAGATACGGCCCGTCGTACGGCTTGCCGTCGTGCGCGTTCTTCACAAACGCCTTCAGCGGAATATCGTCCGACGCATCGAATCCCGTGAACCGGTTCGGCCGCCGCTCCTTGTTGGAAGCGCCCAGATAGCACCGCGCCAGCCGGTTTCTGTAAAACAGGTGCATCGAAAATTGATTGATGTCCACGCGCCAGGCCATCAGCAGCGCAATCGCCGCGCAGCCGAGCATCGCGCACAGCGCGCGCTGCGTTCCCAGCCACGCCAGCATTTCGTGCAGCGTACCCGTTCCCACGATCGGACTGCTCCACGCCATCACGAACGAGAACGTGCCGTGGACTTTCCTCAACTCGGAAATTCCGTACGAAACCCAGCACACCAGCCCCACCACGAACGCGTACGGCGCCGCCTTCGCCAGGTAGTCCTGCCACGTCTGCTGCGCCGGATCGCCGGACGCCTTCGATTTCCCCGCCAGCACGCCGCTGATGGTCGACACGATCCACGCCGGCGTCAGATACTTCGCGAGATCTTTCTTCAGCGTCGCTTTAAGTAAAGTCGAATTTCTCAGGAATCCCGGGAAGCACAGCGCCACCCAGAATCCCGCCATCCACACCAGCGACCACAAAAAAATATATCCGCCCAGCCGGCCCCACCATTCGCGGCGGCGGTCGGAAAAAATCACGCCCATCAATCCGATGTGCAGCGTGGCCACCAGCATCAGGATTCCCGCCACCATCGGCACGCCGAACGTCAGCACCCATTCCATGCTCCAGCCGTGCATCCAACCCGCCACCACCGCAAAGAGCGCCCCGCCCAGCGCGCCCGCCGCCGCCGCTCCCGCCAGCGTGAACACCGTCTCCCACGCGGACGCCGGTCTCGGCGCCGACCCGTGGCCCTTCCTGCGCATCTGCTCCACCGCTTCCGGACTGCCCCACGCCGCCGCCACCTTGCTCGTCGCCTGCTGCACCTTCGCGCCGAATCCCGCCGTGTACAGCGCCTCCAGAATCCACCCGGCCAGCCACGCCGCCGGATAGATCAGCACTCCGAGCTTCACCGCCGGCGTAAACGAAAGCCCGTCATTCGCCTTCAGCCACATCGTCCCCAGAATCGCGTCGGCGAAAAGCGGAGCGGCCGCCAGCCACAGCACCCAGCGCGATTTCGTCAGTGTCTGATCCGCGTAGCGGTTCTGATAATCCAAATACTCCATGTTGTTGGCGATGATCACGAACGCCAGCAGCAGCAGAAATCCCGCCACCGCGTATCCCACCGGACCGTACGGATTCTTCGCCGCCGTCATCCAGCTTCCCGCCTGCGCCAGCACCCGCGGAGCCAGCAGCGCCGCCGCCACCATCGCCAGCACGATCACCTGATTCAGCAGCATGTTCCGCACGTAGATGGCGATCATCGCCCACGTATCGCCGCTGAAAAATCCCGCTTTCGGCGTCAGGTAATTGCTGAACACGCGCAGAAACCGTATCGGCGTCGGCTCGCGATCGTCCTTCTGATTCACGCGCGACGTCGCCAGATGATCCTGCACCTTCAAAAATCCGTGCTCGCGTTTGCTCCACGCCGCCATCCAGCTTCCGATGTAGCCGCCGCCGGAAACCGTGGAAAGATAATCCACGCGCCCCAGCAATTTCAGTTCGGCCAGCGCCTGCAGCACTCCCAGATTGAAAGTGGCGCTGCGAATTCCGCCGCCGGAAAAAGCCAGGCCCACGTAATTTTCCGCGTGCGCCTCGGCCACCGCCTCCACCCAGGCCTTGTCGCGTTCCTTCCACGCCACGTCCTCCGGCAGCGCGTGCCCGCTGGGAGGTTTCGGCGCGGCCGCGGCATCGCGGGCGCCGCCTTTGTTGAAGTTCTTTCCGTGGCGATGCTCGCGCATCTCCGCGATTTCTTCGTGCTCCGCCTTCAGGACCGTTTCCAGCGGCACCGCGTCCAGCTTGTGGTCGGCCATTCGCGCTCACCTCTTTGAGAAGGGATACTATCTGTTGTGTGACCAGAATTCACAGCGCGGAAAAACCCGCGAAAGGCAATCTGGCGCGAAGGGTATTCCTCCGTCAAGTTAACTGTCAAGTATAAAGATGCCTGTCAAAAGTCGGGTGCCCTATTTTTCGCGAAGCGAAAAGTGGGGTCTTTGTCTCTTCCTTGTGGGTCGCGGCTTCAGCCGCGACGTTTACTTTCTCGGTTGTCCAGGGCTTTAGCCCCTGAAGCTCCACTCGCTTGACTCTCAGTAACATTCGATCAACGATCCGATCCGCTTGCGCGCATATAGCATGCGCGCGTCGGACGGGGTGCGAGCTTTCGTCTTTGCCGACAGGGTGCGCTCCGCTGCAGCCCTGCGGCGACTTAAAGACGTCGCAGCCCCGCCGACAACTAACAATGTCGTCTGATCAACACTCTACTTCCGTCCGCAAATCCTCCAGCTCTCCCCGCTCGCCCAAACAAGCGTCCCGCCTCGTCCCCATGTCTCCCTTCTTCGAAGACCGCGCTCGCCACATCGAAATCTTCCAGGGCGACTGCATCGAAATCCTCGCCGCCATGCGCGCCGAATCCGTCGACCTCATCTTCGCCGACCCGCCCTACTTTCTTTCCAACGGCGGAATCACCTGCCACGCCGGCCGCATGGTCAGCGTCAACAAAGGCGCGTGGGACCGCTCGCAGGGCGCCGAAGCCAATCACGAATTCAATCGCCGCTGGCTCGCCGCCGCCCAGCGCGTCCTCAAACCCAACGGCTCCATCTGGGTCAGCGGCACCGCGCACGTCATTCACAGCGTCGGCTTCGCCATGCAGCAGCTCGGCTTCAAACTCTTGAACGATATTCAGTGGGTCAAGCCCAATCCCCCGCCCAATCTTTCCTGCCGCTACTTCACCCACAGTACCGAAACGATCATCTGGGCCGCCAAAAATAAAAAATCCCGCCACACCTTCAATTACGCACTCATGAAGCAGGCCAATGCCGGCAAACAAATGAAGTCCGTCTGGACCATCCCCCCTCCCGAATCCTGGGAGAAAAAATTCGGCAAGCACCCCGCGCAAAAACCCGTCGCCCTCATCGAGCGCATTCTCCTCGCCTCCTCGAGCGAAGGCGATCTCGTCCTCGACCCTTTCATGGGCAGCGGCACAACCCTCGTCGCCGCGCTGCGACTTCGCCGCTTCGCAATCTGCTTCGAGCAGGACGGCGCACACCTCGAACTCGCGCTCTCCCGAATCGTCGCCGAATTAGTAGTGGTTCAAATTGGAACAGTTGTCTTGCGTGGCGAGAACAGCTCGAAAAACGATCAGAATGATCTTGATCCGCGCACGCATTCCGTGGATCGATCAATAAGCCGGGAACGCCAAGCTCCTGATTGGCGAATTCCGGAAAACGATTCGATGCCCGGAGCAATTCCACAAACGAAGCTCGTCCACAAAGAAAGGAATTTCTTTTTCGTCGGCAACGACCGCCGCGAAATCGTCTTCACCACTTCCGCCGCCTCGCTCGAAGACGCCTGGCTCCGCTTCCATGCCAGCCCGCGCTCCGCGATCTCCATCCTCTTCGTCATCAAAACCGAAACCGACATCTACCTGGCTCAGTAACGCAGGCATTCTTGCCTGCGTGTTTGGCGCCGGGGTTCATCGCCTTTTGTCTTTACGCTGTCATTCCGAAGTCCGATGCAATGCATCGGGCGAGGAATCTGCTTTCTGCCCTTGCCCCTCGCCGTCATCCCGAGGCGGTGTCGGGCCGAGGGATCTCTCGCGGCGCGTTTCAGACGCGACGAATCTGCTGTTGCCTTTCGTCTCTTATCTTCATCATTACCCCAATCCGTGATCTAATCCCCGCGTGGACCTACAGCTCCCGCCGCTGCGCACCGAACATCAGCATTACAAGAATGAGTCTCGACGCGCTGGCGTCATCACCGAGGACTGGGGAGCCGAGAATCTGTATTGTCCTAATTGTTCGTCCAACTCACTGACCCAGTGCCCAACCAACAAAGCGTCGATCGACTACACGTGTCCGTCCTGTAGCGCCGCATTTCAGCTCAAAAGCCAAAAGAAGCGTTTCGTATCTCGAATAAACGATGCGGGCTACTACAAGATGATCGAGAGAATTGAACGAGACGGCGCTCCAAACCTCTTGGCGCTCGAATATTCGCCGGAGAATTGGACAGTCAAGAATCTCTTCTTGATTCCGAGTTTTGCTTTTTCGCCCTCTATCATCGAGAAACGCAAACCGCTCAGCTCCTCCGCCGAGCGCAAGGGTTGGGTTGGCTGCAATTTCCTAATTGGACGGATCCCGCTGGAAGCGCGTATTCACTACGTGCTCGACTCGAAGCCTACCTCTCCCAAACGCGTTCGCGAAAAGTACGCGGCACTTCGACCACTGAAGAAACTCTCGCTAGAGAAACGCGGCTGGACCCTCGATGTTCTGAATGGAATTCGCTCGCTCGGAAAGAAAGAATTCTCACTCGCGGACGCCTACACGCTTGAAGATGAATTGCATAAACTTCACCCCGCGAATCGAAACGTCCAGCCGAAGATTAGGCAACAGCTGCAGGAGCTTCGCGATCTCAGCATTCTGAGATTTCTGGGGCCCGGGAGATACGAACTTCGCTAACGCGAGCCAAATTTGGGCCCACGGACTACGAACACGAGGCAAGAATTCGATTGGGTCGCGAGGTAATGAGCACCAGATAGGCTAACATCCTCACCGTTATGGCGATACGAGTCGCGCACTTCAATCGCAGAAATGAGTCGAAGATGGCAACGTTGATCGTCGCTGCGGCGGTTTTGGGCTTCGTGCTACTGCTGGCCGCCACACTAACTCTCGTCCTCCTGAACTGGAGCGAGAAAACCTATGGCCCCGTCCTCTCAATTCTCTTGGTCGGCACAGCGACTATGTTAGCTGCCGTGCTCGTAACGCTAAAGGGCGCGGTGATCGATTCCGCATTCACGACCTCCATAGTGCTTGATACCGCCGCAGGCAGACCACCCCTCATCGCCCTCGACCAAAACCATCTCAAACCTACATCCCGCCTTCGGGACCTCAGCACTCTAGGACAACCGATAGTTAATCTTGACGGAAAGACTGTGGCAACAATTCAGAAACCGACTACGGAGGACGAAAGATTTAGGTTCTGCGCGGAGCTCCTTCAGTACGAAATACTGCTCTCCATCGCAAAACTTCAGCGCGGCAGTACCAAGGTCGGATATCTATTCGGGGCTTCTACAGCGTCTGTCAAGAAGCCCATGAGGCTTTCCGACCAAGTCGACCATCCCGGAACCGACTTTCTAAACGTCGTTGCGTCCAATCGCTTCTCAAATAGCGATCTCCAAAAATTCGAGTGGGAACACAGCCATTTACCGCTGCCTCGTGATACATCTTTGAAGCTAATCCACGTGCCTTCATCCCCGGAAACCGGAACCGAGAAATTCACCGTTGAATTACAAAAGCCCCTCTTTTTCACGATCCGATTCATAATCGAGCCTCTCGGAGGCACAGGCCCAGGGACCCTCCCAAGTGGTGTAATGCTGGACCAACAATTGGCAGCCCACTGCCAGACCTACCACTTTCAAGTCACGACAAACGCCGAATTCCGATGGATCAGCGCCGGGAACCGACGAACACAGGAATATAAGGACTGGGCGAACTGGCTTTTCTCCGAAGTTGCCGACAGCATTGGCGACTGATTAATTTGATTAGACCCGCCGTATGGCCAAGTGCCCCATTTCTAGCGCAGCCAAAAGTGGGGATTTTGCCTCGTCATTCGAATACTTCCATTCCGAAAGTTTCCACAATCTTCAAAATATTTTTCCCCGAAGCCGTCACGACGAACAAAAAAATCTTCATTTCGAATTACATTTGTTATTGACAAATTTCCCGACGCGCGCAAAATACATTTGCGGCTCGCGCCCACATAGCGTGGGCGCTGACTGAAAGGAGATCGACCGACCACCGCTACCCCGCCTTAACCTTCGGCCCTCAACTTCTGAAGACTGTAGAGGTAACTTTTGACTTTTAACTTCTGAACTCTCAACTTTTTCCGCAACTTCTTTAGAATCCGCAGTTACAAAAAATCGCGTTTTAACTTCTTTGGAATCCGCAGTTACGAAAACACAGGACTTAAAGTCGTTTAGATTCCGCACTTACGAAAAACATAGGGGGTACTCCCCCCAACCGCAGAAAGGAAACTCCTCATGTCACCCACGAAACAAAAGCCCGCCAAGTCCACCAAGCCGGCCAAATCGCCCGACGACTCGCGCTGCGAGTACGTCAGCGCCGACGGCCGCCGCTGCCGCAACCTCCGCGTCCCCGGACGCTCCCGCTTCTGCCTCTCGCACGCCCAGCAGGAACAGCAGTATCTCGACGCCGAAAACGTCGCCGCCGAAATTCTCGGCCCGCTCGACTCCTTTCGCACCCACATTGCCGTCAATCACGCCCTCGGCAAACTCTTCTCGCTGCTCGCCAAAAATCGCATTCCGGTACGCAATGCCGCCGTCCTCGCCTACATCGCCCAGCTTCTGACGAACAGCGTCACCGAAGCGCGGGTCGAACTGCTCCGCGTTGCTGGAGATTACGACGCACGCTACACCCGTGGCGTCCTGGATCGCATCGTCGCCGCTCGTCGCGCGGAACTTGGTTTGGATCCGCCCCAGTCCGCCAAGAGCGGCGCCGGCGATGAATCAGACGACGACAGCGAAGAAGAGCAAGGAGAAGCTGAATCGGAAGAAACAAAACGGTTTTCGCCCACATAGCGTGGGCGCGGCAGGCGGGGGAGAGAGGGAGGGGCAGGGCTGCAGGGGTCGTATACTGGAGGGCCTTTACGTCGATAACTGCTTGCCTTGAACAGTGGAATTATTTCAGCAGCTTGCCTTTTTCATTCTGAGCTGCAAGCCCGTATCGTATTGCCGCTGCAAGCGTATCGAGGTTGATATCCTTTAGAGCTTTAAACCGAATGCAATATCCGGTCACGCTGGCCTTGCCCAGCTTTTTTCCATACGTTTTGGCCAGGTACTTCTTATCTTTCAGGCCAAGAATATAGACGGAGATTCCGGTCTTGTTTCCGCTCACACCAATTTGAAAAAACTCTCTGCTTTTTCCATCGGCATATTTTATGGTGTGAGATCCATATCCAATCGTGGGGTTGGAAACAGTATGATTTTTGCCGTCTTTACCGTCGGAGAACCACAATTTGCATTCGGGTGACGCCTGCAGTGTGAGCCGATGCAGCTCTCGCAGGTCACTGCGTTTTGGCTCCGGTTGGCTGGTAATATACTTCGTGATTTGTTCTTGTACGTTCACAGGTTCCGCTCCCCGGTTGCGCGCACCAGACTATACGAAGTTTAATCCTTTTGAACGGCCGCGTGCCGGGCGAGATAGACGAAGGAGATCATCGTGAAACGCGAACGCGTGCTGCAAGTCGCCGTGGGACTCGTGGGCCTCGGTTATGTCGCCCTGATTTATCCGCTCTACACTGATCTGGCGCACTCCAGGTGGCTTCTGGTAATGAAAAATCCATGCGATCCGATGTTTCTGAGTTGGTTTATCGCGCTCGGCCCCTTTCTGCTGCTGGCTGCCAGAAAGCCGTCGTTGCACCGCTCGCTGATTCTCTTCGCCGCGTGCCAGAGCTTGTTCCATGCTTCAGTGATGACCATCCAAACTGTGGAAGCATGGCAGCACGGCGTTCATCGGGATTTTACGGATGTTGTCGTGTCCGGCGTCATCGGGGTAATTTTGCTGGCGCTGACACTGGGAAAACAAAGGCAGAGCGCATTCGTTACCCAATAACCGCAGGGCGCCCCAGTTCTTGCCAAACAAAGACGCGTAGCAAAAAGTGTGGATTTTGCTCCAACGAATCTCTTACGGCTGGACGGTGAAGCTGTTGAACCAAAAATCGGTGAGCAGGGCTGGTTCGTTGTGCATAACGGAGACAGAGAAGTTCGTCGAAAGGATGTAAGCCGTCTTGTGGCGCTGATCGACGATAAAGCGGTAGGACACATAAAATGCCTTGTAATCCGTTTTCGGATCGCCCGTCGTGTTCGAGTAAATTAATTCCCGTGCCGGAAGCCACTCGACCCCGTTGTGATTTAGATGTTTGTCCGATTCAACGTGCCATCCCGCAAAACCTCTCACCCAATCAGTTCTGCGGTCGCCTATGGATTCCAGGCTATCCACGTTCACCGCGTCATCGTTATCGAATCGAAGGACTTCAACTCTGTACCACACCGGAATTAGGCCCGCCTTTTTCCGGTCCGCCGCCACGCTTGTTGAATCTGGAAACTCGAGCAGGTATTGCACGGCTGTAAACGGAATTCCGGTCCGGTTCGTGCCATGCTCCGCCGCGGTGGTGATCGTCTGCAAGTAGCCGACCTTGTCGGCAACGTTTGCATAGCACCGTTCGATCTCAATATCGAGCCCGAACGTGATTGTCGTCTTCTCCCACGAGCATGGCTTCTTTTGTTGCTCAATTGACTGCGCCATAAGCGGCAAAGCCGCCAGCGTCAAGGCTCCGAACAGCAAAAAGAGTTTTTTCACCGCGTATCCCTCCGTGCCTCCGGATATTATGGCCGCGCGCGGCGTGCTCAGCGCGGTGGAGCGCGGTGATTATGTCGATAGCGTCAACAGCGGGTGCCCCATTCTTCGCGTAGCGAAGAGTGGGGATTTTGCCTCTGCATTTGAAAACTCCCATTCCTGAAGTTTCCACAATCTTTAAAATATTTCCCTGTAAATTTCCTGCGACGAACAAACAAATCTTTATTCCGAATTACGTTCGTTATTGACAAATTTCCCAGGGTGGAGGAACTAGATCCGCGACTCGGTTGCGCCCGCATTGCGTGGGCGCGGCCCGGTTTTGCGCACGGCGAGTGCGCCTCGCCTGACAGGGCGCGATCGGCTGCGGCCCTGCAGGCCTAAATCCGGGTCCGATTCGCTGGAGCCCCGCGGGCATAAAGAATGAATACCCGCGGGGATTTTATGAACGGAGGGAATGAAAGCGAGCTACTGCTTCAGGCCGCCGGAGACGGAGCGAACCGCCTGCCACTTGCCGTTGCGCAGCATGAACACGTCCATCCAGACGTACTTGCCGCTGCTGTCCTTGCCTTTGGTGGTGCTCTTTTCGGTGTCGGTGCCCTGGACGATGGCGGTGTTGCCGACAACCTTCACGGACATCGGACCAAAGTCAAAGGAAGTGAGCGTTCCCTTGCCGGATTTCAGATCTGCCAGGGATTGCGCCTTTGTTTCCATCGTGCCGTCGGGTTCCAGTTCGGTCCAATCATCGGCGAGGACGGCGCCCAGCTTGTCTGCGTCCTTGGCAATCGCCGCGTCGGTCCAGTCATGTTCGAGCTGCTTGACGGTGTCGGCGACGCTGGGCTTTGCGGTTGCTGCCGTTGTGGCGGGCTTTGTCGCTTGCGCGTAGATGATTCCCGCGGTCGCGCAGGCGAGCAGAAAGAATGTTGCGAGCTTTCGCATTTGTGGTTCTCTCCTTTTGAATTCCAAAATTCTGGGATGGACCCTGTGCGGCAAACCAATGGCGCGAGTGTATACCGCGAGTGTGGAATGTCAAACGGAAAAGCAAGAATCGCCTGTTCATGCCCGCGAGGCCGCAGCACTTCGCACCCCGGCGGGCGAACGGCGTGAGGGATGACAGCGTAAAGATCCAGGTTAAGCCAGAGAGGCGATGGCCGCTTGCGGAGTCGGGAAGACCTTGAAGAGAGAAAGGACTTGCGCGACTTGCAGCACGGCGTTGTTCCGCGGGCTGAGTCCCGCGAGCATGAGCGAGCTGCCGACCTTCTGACGGCGAACCAGAAGCTGGACGAGCGCGCCAACTCCGGCGGAATCGAGCCATTCGAGATTCGTGAGATCGAGAAGCATCTGCGGCGCCGGCTCTTCGCGAAGATGTTGATTGAAACCCGCGACAGTTTCCAGGGTGAGGCTGCCGGTGAGAGTGACGGCGCGGAGTCCGGGCGGACGAGAAGCGTCGTGTTCTTCGATAGTCAGTTTGTTGTTGGGCATGGGGCGCGATTCTATGGAGGGATTGTTACAGGAATGTGAAAGAAAGCGAGAAGGAAGCCGGGGAGCCAGGAAGGGTTTGTCGCAGTACGCAGGAAAAAGCAAAGGGCCAGACGGTGAAGTCCGGCCCTCGATCGATTGAAAGCTCTTTGACTTGGATAAGATTTGCCAGAACCCGAAAGGCTGAGTGAACTCAGCGACCCGGTCCGTGAGAACCGGTGGCCAACTTCCCCTGTGAAATGAAACAGGTTTCATCGGCACTTTTATTTAGAAAGGAGGTGATCCAGCCGCAGGTTCTCCTACGGCTACCTTGTTACGACTTCACCCCAATCATGAGTCATACCTTGGGCGCATGCCTCCTTGCGGTTGGCTCAGCGACTTCTAGTACAACCCACTTTCGTGATGTGACGGGCGGTGTGTACAAGGCCCGGGAACGTATTCACGGCGTCGTTCTGATACGCCATTACTAGCGATTCCAGCTTCATGCAGTCAAGTTGCAGACTGCAATCCGAACTGAGCATGGTTTTTTCCGGTTAGCTCCCCCTCGCGGGTTTGCGACGGTTTGTACCATGCATTGTAACACGTGTGTAGCCCTGGACATAAAGGCCATGCTGACTTGACCTCATCCCCACCTTCCTCTCCGTTATCCGGAGCAGTCCCCTTAGAGTTCCCCCTTGCGGGTGGCAACTAAGGGTAAGGGTTGCGCTCGTTGCGGGACTTAACCCAACACCTCACGGCACGAGCTGACGACAGCCATGCAGCACCTCTACACCAGCCCTTGCGGGAGACGTATTTCTACGTTTGTCCGGTGCAGTTCAAGCCCAGGTAAGGTTCTTCGCGTTGCGTCGAATTGAACCACATGTTCCACCGCTTGTGCGGGCCCCCGTCAATTCCTTTGAGTTTCAGTCTTGCGACCGTACTCCCCAGGCGCAGGACTTAA
>Ga0335078_10002685_pt1 | contig 26791 bp, 19 predicted proteins | sample Lox_Sample_32_FD_206711 | JGI IMG/M metagenome (GOLD analysis project Ga0335078, IMG submission 206711) | Soil microbial communities from Loxahatchee National Wildlife Refuge, Florida, United States - Lox_Sample_3.2 | ecosystem: Environmental > Terrestrial > Soil > Wetlands | place: USA... | reverse complement strand
CGTCGGCGGGGGGCGGAGGCGGTGCCGCCCAGCGCACGACCCGACGGCTCGGCTCGTAGATGATCGGGCTGTCGGGCCGCGAGAGCTCGTGGGCGAGCAGCTTCTCGGCCTTGCGCTCGCGCATCGATAGCGCGGCGGCGAGACCGGGCACGCTCGTCGTGCCGAGGGATTGAACCGTGGATCGGAGACGCTCGAGGTCTTGTTGCGAAGGGCCGAAGAGGGCGACCATCGCGCGCCCTCCTCCGCGCACTACAAAGAACCTATCGTTCCAAGAGCAGTCAAAAAGGGAGGCACCGGCGGGGCGCCCCTCGGTCTCTTGGACGGTGCCACCAAGAGCCGCTTCCGCCGATGCCCGAGGCCAATCAATGTATAACCGGGAGAGACTATATAGTTATCCGGGGGGCCGGAACGTGGGCGATGGGCCAGTTTCGCCCATCGTCCGACGGCGTCCGGCGGGTCGACGCTGGGTTCTTTAAGGTGAAGCGCTAGAGAATGGGCGGGCGGTCCGGGTCCGTCCGTCGGGTGACGACCACGAGCGGTTTCTTGTCTCCTTCGGAGGCAGCGACCGGGGTCCCGGCCCCGGCGAGCGAGGTCGTCGGCGCCGACCCCGCCCCCGCGGTGCTGCTCGGGGGCAGCGAGGACACCCGGTTGCTCCTGCGGGGCCTCTTGCGATTGCATCGCCACCGTGTCCTGCTCGAAACGCAGGCCCCGGAGGGGATCGCGCGCGTGCCAACGACCTTGGAGGCGAAGGTCCTCGTCTTCGATACCGGCGGCGAGACCGACCGAACCTGGTCGGAGACGCTCTCCTCGGTCCTCCGGAGCCGCCCGGACTTCCGGGCGCTCGTCATCCTCCCCTCGACCGACCCGGCGCTCGACGCGCTGGCCCGAAAAGCCGGAGCTCGGATGGTGCTGGTCCGCCCGTTCGCGATCCGGGAGTTCATCGCGGCGGTCGACTCCACCGTGGCCGACGCCGCCCCGGCGTGAACGGGCCGGGTTCCCAGGACCCGGCCATGTCGCGCGCGCTCTCGCGCCGGTCCGACGACCCGACCCGATCCCTTTCGGCCGCGGTCCGCGGTACGGTCACGACGCGCGCCGGGGACCTTTCTCCGTTCGACCACGACGCGTCGCACCTCGTCGGCCGCCCCCTCGCCGCCGTGGCTCCGGCCGACGCGGACGACGTGGTGGCGCTCGTCCGCTGGGCACGACGGACCCGCACGGCGCTCGTCGCCCGCGGGGCCGGCACGTCCCTGGACGGCGAATCGGTCCCGACCGAGGGTGCGGTCGCGGTGGATCTCTCCGGATGGAAGCGCGTGCTCGAGGTGGACGCGGACGGACTGTGGGCCCGGGTCGAGCCGGGCGTCGTGAACCGCGACCTTCAGCGCGCCCTCCTTCCCCACGGCCTCTTCTTTCCCCCCAATCCGGGCTCGTGGACGACCTCGACGATCGGTGGCAACGTCGGGACGAACGCGTCGGGCCCGCGGTCGTTCCGGTACGGTCCGACCCGGGCGTGGGTCCGCGAGCTCGAGGTCGTCCTCGGGACGGGCTCGCGCGCCCATCTTGGCTCCCGGGTCGCGAAACGCTCGGTCGGCCCGGACCTTTTGCAGCTCTTCATCGGCAGCGAGGGGACGCTCGGGATCACCACGGAGGTGACGGTACGGCTCGCGCCCGTGCCGCGGGTGCGTCGGGGTCTCGTCGTCCCGCTCCCGCGCCGGGTCGCGCTCGGGCCGCTCGTGGCTCGGCTCGCGCGGGTCCGGGCGAGCGGGCTCTCTGCGGTCGAGTATCTCGACCGGAATTGCGCGGCCGCGATCGCGCAGCGGCGGGACGCTCCGTGGGCGGGCTCGCAGTCGCTCCTCCTCCTCGAGGTCGAAGCGGCGGGATCGGACGAGGCCGCGCGGCAGGTCCGCCGGTTGCGAACCGCTCTCGCGGAGGCCCGATCGGCCGACCGCGTTTCCGTCTTCGAGGACGCCGACGCGCTGTGGACCCTGCGCGGCTCGAGCGGGGACGTCCTCGAGGAGAGGTTCGGCCCCACGGTCCGCGAGGATGTGGCGGTCCCGATCGCCCGCGTGGACGCGCTCATCGCCGAGTTCGAGCGGATCGCTCGCCGCGAGCGGGTTCCGTACTTCCTCTTCGGTCACCTCGGGGAAGGGAGCCTCCATCCCAATTTCGCCGTGGACCCGGCGTCCCGGACGGCCGAGCGGCTCCGCCGCCTGGTCGTGCGGGCTTCCCGCGCGCTCGCCGGCACCATCAGCTCCGAGCACGGAGTGGGACGTCTGAAGCGTCGGTTCCTCACCGAGGAGCTCGGGGCAAGCGCGGTCGCGCTGCTCGCGGCCGTGAAGCGGGCGTGCGACCCCGACGGGATCCTGAACCCGGGAAAGCTGTACCCGGGACGGACTCCAGTAGCCGGACCACCTTCTCGGTCGCCTTCGGGACGGCGAGCCGGTCGAACTCGGCCCGGGTGACCCACCGGCGGTCGAGGGAGCTCCCGACGCCCGAGCGAGGCCCCGGGTTCGCGGCGAACGCGTGCAGCTCCACCGAGAAATGACTGTACGCATGACGAACGGTCCCGATCGGGAGAAGTTCTTCGACGTGGACGCCCGTCTCCTCCGCGAGCTCCCGCCGGGCGGCCGATTCGGGGGATTCGCCGGGTTCGATGCGACCACCCGGGAATTCCCAGAGCCCCGGCAGGAGCCCGGTCGCGGGCCGACGCTGCACGAGCCAACGCCCCCCCGCGCGGAGGACGACGACGGAAGCCCGGACGTGCGGTCGCGGGGGGGCGGGCGCGCGCATCGGCAGGGCTCCCGGGTCGTCGAGCTCGGCGTAGGCCCGGCAGGCGAACGACACCGGGCAGCGTCCGCATCGCGGGCCGACGGGAACACAGACGGTTTCCCCGAGCTCCATGACGGCCTCGTTGAACTCTCCCGGGGAGTCGGGAGGAAGGAGCGGAGCGAGCACCGACCCCATGCGTGCACGGACCGCCGCGGAACGGACGTCCCGTTCCTCGCGGGTCCAGCGCGCGGCCACGCGCAGGCCGTTCGCTTCGAGCGCGACCTCGGCGCGGTCGAACGCGATCGCGGCGACCGCCCGGGCGATGTAGGGGCCGACACCGGGCAGCTCCTCGAGCTCGGCGACGGTCGACGGAAGGCGGCCCGCCCGCTCGCGCACGAGGCGCCGGGCAGCTTCGTGCAGATGGTGGGCCCGCGCATAGTAACCGGCGCCCTCCCAGACCTTGAGGACGCGAGCCCGGGGCGCGCGCGCGAGCGCCGCGATCGTCGGGAAAGCGGTGAGGAACCGTTCGAAGTACGGTGCCGCCTGCTCGACCCGCGTCTGCTGGAGGAGCACCTCCGCGACCCAGACGCGGTACGGGTCCCGGTCGCGACGCCACGGCAGCGGCCGCCGGGCGCGCCGGTACCAGCGGAGGAGGGCGGGAGCGAGCGAGGACGGGAGCGACGATGTGACCGTTGAAGGAGAACGCACGGCTCCGGCTCCGTTGCCGGACGAACGCCGGACTTAAAGCGGGCCGGGATTTCGAACGGCCATCGTGGGCGTACGCACGGAACCGGTTCGGGTCACCGACGCGACGTTCGAGCGGGAGGTGATCCGCTCGCCGGTGCCCGTGGTCGTGGATTTCTACGCCGATTGGTGCGCCCCGTGCCGCGTCGCGGAACCGGTGCTGCGCGACCTGAGCTCCCAGCTGGCGGGTCGGGTCAAGTTCGCCAAGGTCAACATCGACGAGGCCGCCCTCGTCACGCGGTCGTACGGGATCCACTCGATCCCGACGTACGTCTTCGTCGAGTCGGGCCAGGAGAAGGGCCGGGAGGTCGGTTCGGTCGACCCGGCGGTCTTCCGGCAGATCCTGCGCAAGTACTTCGCGAAGGCGCGGGCTAGTGGCGGAACACGCGCCAGCCCGTGAAGTACATCGAGATCCCGTACTCCTCGGCGGTCGCGATCACCTCGGGGTCCCGCAGGCTTCCTCCCGGTTGAACGATCACGGCCACGCCGGCGCGCCCGGCGACCTCGACCCCGTCCGGGAACGGGAAGAAGGCGTCCGAGGCGAGCACGGACCCCTTCGCCCGGGCCCCGGCGACCTCGCAGGCGAGCGCCGACGCCTTCACCCGGGTCGGTTGGCCCGAGCCGATCCCGACGGTCGCCGACCCCTGCGCGAGCGCGATCGCGTTCGACTTCGCGTGGCGGACGACGCGCCAGGCAAAATCGAGCGTGTGGAGCTGCTCGGAGGTCGCCGCGGGCCCGGTGATGTGCTTGAGCTCGGCCGGCGCGATCTGTCGGACGTCCGCCTCCTGGAGGAGAAGACGACCGAGCGCGCTCTTCGCCTCCCACCGACCGGGGACGGGCGCGGGCGGGGCGGTCCGGACGACCTTGACCTTCGCGCGGCGCTCGAGCGCCTCGAGGGCGGCCGGATGGAACTCGGGCGCGGCGATGAGGTCGACGAAGACGCCCTTGAGCGCGGCGGGGTCGTCGGGTCCGAGCGGCTGGTTGACCGCGACCGCGCAGCCGTAGCGCGCGACCGGGTCGGTGGCGATGGCGTTCTCGAGCGCCTCAGCGACGGTCGGCCCCGAGGCGACGCCGCACGGGGTCGCGTGCTTCACGACCGCGGCGGCCGGCGCGGAGAACTCCCCGACGATCGCGAGCGCGGTGTCGATGTCGAGGAGGTTCGTGAACGAGAGCCCTTCCCCCTTCACCATCGAGAAGGGGCTGGGACGCAGGCCGGCCCCCGCAGCGACGGCGCCGTAGGCGGCCGCCTTCTGGTGCGGGTTCTCCCCGTAGCGAAGGCGGATCGACTCCCGACGGAAGACCAGCTTTTCGGGGAAGCGGTCGGAGGACGGGGCGGCGGGGAGCAGTCCCGCGGCGATCGCCTCGTCGTACGAGGTGCAGCGTTCGAACGCCGCGACGGCGAGGCGCCGTCGCGTCTCGGCGCTCACGGTGCCGCCGTTCTCGCGCAGCTCCGCGAGGACCGGCTCATACGCCGCCGGGTCGGAGACCACCGTGACCCAGGCATGGTTCTTCGCGCCCGCGCGCGCGAGCGTGACCCCGCCGACATCGATGAACTCCTCGAGGTCGTTCGCGCCCGGATGCTCCGCGAGATGGCGCTCGAACGGGTAGAAGTTCACCGCGACGAGGTCGAACGGGAGCAGGCCCCGGTCCTCGAGCTCCTTGAGACCCGCCTTCGTGCGGGGCGCGAGGATCCCTCCGAGGAGGCCCGGATGCAACGTCTTGATCCGCCCGCCGAACCAGGAAGCGATCCCCGTGAGCTCCTCGGCCGGATGCACCTCGAGCAGCGCGTCCTCGAGCGCCCGCCGCGTCCCGCCGGTCGCCCAGAGCTCGACGCCGAGGTCCGCGAGGCCCGACGCGAACGGCGCGAGCCCGGATTTGTCATCGACGGAGAGGAGCGCCCGCTCGATGCGGGTCCGAGACGCCGTTTCGGCCGCCACCCACCGTACCCGGAATGGGGAGGATGGCTGAGAGATAAGTTTCGCGGAGGCCGGCCCCGGCGGGAGCGCGGCCGAGGACGGTCGGCCAAGCACAAGTCTTAATACTCGACTCCCGGCTAAATCCAAGGTACCCGGGGCGAGGACGGGTGCCCGTGATTCATCGGCTCAGTGATCGTCGGTCGGACCGTGCGCGGTCGACCGGTTCGCGCGGACGCGTTGGCGTCGGACCTCGACGGGCTTGGCGGCGTCGGTCCCGCAAAGCGCAGGTATCGGCGGTCGCGACGATCCTCGGGCTCCTGCTCGTCGTCACGTTCATCGCGAACTACATTACGACGACCCTGCCGAACACGATGGGCCAGAACGACCTCCAGCACGAGGTTACGGTGGAGAACCAGGTCGCTCAGATCTCGGCCCTACTCCAGGCGACCGCCGCGAGCGGGTCGATTGGCGCGACGATCTCGGGACCGGTTTCGTTGGGGTCGCAGTCGGCCCCGCCCTTCGCCAACGCCGATTCGAGCACAATCGGCCCCGGGAACTCGTCCCGGAGTCTGGGGCTCAACTTCTCGCTGGCCGGACCGACGACCTACAACCCCCCCACGGGATTCGGCATCACCAAGGCCAGCCTTCCCGCCGCCTACTGCACTCCGACCCGCCCGACGACGACCCTCGTTTGCACCACCCACTCCGGCGTCCTCTACGCCTGGAACTTCTCGGCGGGGGACGGCGTGCCCTACACCGTGACCTTGGGCACGGGCAGCAACCTCGTAGAGTTGAACTTCGCGACGAACGGCTCTCTGATCACCATCGCGGGGATCTCCGGGATGCCGACCTACATTCAGATCCTCGGCAGCAACGATACCCTCACACTCGCGCCCCCGGACGGCGGCGGGAATAACCCGATCTCGATCAACATCACCGGGAACTACGACACCATCACGGCGGGAAGCATCCCCGGCGGATCGAGCACGACCATCATCCACGTGATCGGAGACCACGACTCCCTTACGGGGGACACGGCGGCCGGTGGCAACACGATGTACGTCAGCGTCATCGGCGCCAACGATACCCTCGCGATCACCCCCGGGGCCGGATCCCACTACTACACGTATTTCACGGGGTTTGACGATTTGAACCCCGTCTCGGCCACGTGTCCCTACGGTTCCCTCGCGCACGGCGATACGGTGACCGGCTTCACCACGGGCAGCCTGACTTCCGCGAACGCCCACCTCTACCAGACGTTCAACAATTCGACCTCGAACCCGGGGAGCTCCGTCCACAACCCGAGCAGCCGCTGGAGCATCACGAACCAGACGGTCGCCCCGTTCGCGTGTCCGTTCTTCAGTCAGGCGACCCAAACGATCTCGAACGGACTCGCTCCCCCCAGCGCGGCGCTCCTCGTCGCCCTGCGGAACACCTACGCGCCGTCCGCGGAGGTGTCCCTGGACCAGGGAGCCGTGGTCTACGCGCAGCCCGGGGCGGTCCCCATCTTCGTCGTTCCTCCGCGGATAGGGTTCACGAACGGCGTTCTCACGCTCTTCATCCCCCGGTTCCAAGGGGGGTTCGGCTCGGAAGCGGGCGTCGGAACGGCGGACGCGGTCTTCCGTCTTCTCTCGACCACTCAGGTCACGCTTCCTTCCTACAGCTTTGGCTTGCAAACCGGTAGCGATGTCAACATCACGATCCTCACCCCGTACGGGGCGGCGTGGGCCGGATACTTCCTGTCGCATTCGGCGTTCTCGCCGTACGTTTCCTGCGCTCCGTTCGGTTGTGCGGCGATGGAGACCAAGCTGTACAACCCGGGCGGCCCGGTCTACACCATCAAGCTCTCGATCCCGACGGTGGGGCTCCAGCTGAACGTCCTGGTCGGGCAGTTCGCGGTCACCCTCGCTTAGAGGGCGGTGGGTCGCCTTCGGGGCTCGCGCCCCCGCATCCGGGCTACGAGCCGCCCCGGGACCGGTCGGCGCGCAACCAGACCTTCGCTCCGACGAGCGTTCCCCACGTCCGGTGCGAGGCGAGCACCGCCGCATTCGTCGCCGACGGGGCTCGATCGAGGAGCTCGCGCGCCCGACGGGCCGCGAGGTGGTCGACCTCGACGATCGCCCGGCGTCCCTCGGAACGGACGAGGCGAAAGCGAGGGGTCGGAGCGCCGCCGGAGGCGAGGCGTTCCGCGAGCAGGTTCTCCCACGCTCTCGGGGAAAGGGGCGGAAAGTGTTCCCCCGCCACCTCGAGACCGAGGTAGCGGGGTCGCAGGGCGCGGGGCTTACCGGACGAGGTCGATGACTTCCTCGGACTCACCGGCCGCGTAGCCTCCCTTCTGTCCGAGGAGGCTCTGGGCGCGCACGCCGGTGATGATGAGGAGCACCTTGATGGTGTTCTCCATCTCGGAAGAGTTCTCGACCGAGCAGCCCCAGATGATCCGGGCGCGCTTCGAGATCTTCCCACCGACCAGCGCCGCGGCCTTCTCGGCCTCGCTGACCGTCATGGTCGGACCCCCGATCACGCGCACGAGGGCGCCGGTCGCGTCCTTGAGCTCCACGGAGCCGAGCAGCGGGGAGGTGAGCGCCTCGGTGACCGCCTCGGTGACCCGGTCGGTCGCGCTCTCGCTCTCGCCGAGCCCAATGAGCGCGACGCCGCCGTCCTTCATGACCGTCAGGATGTCGGCGTAGTCGAGGTTCACGAGGCCGGGCCGCGTCACGATCTCGGTGATGCCCTTGATCGCGGTCATCAGGACCGCATCCGCGAGCTTGAACGCGGAGTCGAGGGGCATCCGGGGAACGAGCTCGAGGAGCTTGTCGTTCTGGATCACGATGGTGGTGTCGCAGACGCGGCGCAGGCGCTCGAGCCCGTCCCGGGCCTGCTCCATGCGCGCGGCGCCTTCGCCGGCGAACGGGAGGGTGACAACGCCCATCGTCAGGGCGCCGGCTTCTTTCGCGAGCCGCGCGACGAGGTGCGCAGAACCGGTCCCGGTCCCGCCGCCCATGCCGGCGGTGATGAACACGATGTGCGCGCCGTTCACGAACTGGCGCAGCTCCTCCTCGTTCTCCCGGGCCGCTTCCTCGCCGATCTCGGGGCGGGCACCGGCGCCGAGTCCCTTCGTTGCGCGGCGGCCGATGAGGATCTTGCGGGGGGAGTGGATGGTGAGCAGATGTTTCGCATCCGTGTTGATGGCGCACATCTCGGCGCCCTGGATGCCTTCCTCAACGCAGCGGTTGATGGTGTTGGAGCCGCCGCCGCCGCATCCGACGATCCGGATGTTGACCTTCAGGGTCTCCGCCAACTTCGCGAGCTCGGCGTCGTCAGAGCTCGCGTAGGCTGGTGCGGCCGGCTTCTTTTCCTCGACCAGGGTCTGGTTTTCCTGGTGTTTCGCGATCGCTTCCTGGATGATGGACTTCATCGTTTTATCCCCGCCCCGTTTGTCGGACGAGCGTCATACGCTCTGGACAAGCAGTTTGGAGAATCGTACATAAACGTTTGTGTAGAGCGGAAGCTTCCGACGCGCTCTCCCCGGCGGTGACCGAGGGGAGAGCCGTGGTCGTTATCCGAAATGCTCGGGTCGCCCATTCCGGATGCATCGTACCGGCGCCCGACCCCGTCAGCGAACCCGGTCGAACCGCGGCACCCCGCATGTCCGCCGGAACCGCGCGGTCTGGGACCGCGACAGCCCGGGCTACGACCGCCGCCACGCGCGCGTGCTCGGCGGAAAGTACGCGAAGACCTGGGGCATCTTCCGGGTGCCGGAGCGCGAGCTCCGACTTCTGGGGAGGACTCGGGGAAAAAGGATCCTCGAACTCGGGTGCGGCGCCGCCCGTTGGTCGAGCGCGCTCGCCGCGCAGGGTGCCCGCCCCGTCGGTCTCGACCTATCCTCGGTGCAGCTCGCGCGCGCCCGCGAGCTCCAACGGGAGAGCCGGATTCGGTTTCCGCTCCTGCGCGCGAGCGCGGAACGTCTGCCGTTCCCGGAATCCACGTTCGACCTCATCTTCTGCGATTGGGGCGCGATGACGTTCAGCGATCCGCGGCGAACGGTACCCGAGTGCGCTCGCGTTCTCCGGCGGAAGGGCGAGTTCGTCTTCGCGACCGCCAGCCCGTTGCGCATGGTGACGCTCGACCTCGCGAAGGACCGGCAAAGCCGTCGGTTGATCCGCCCGTACTTCGGAAGCTACCGCTACGACCTGGGGCCGAGAACTCCGGTTGAGTTCCACCTCCCGTACGGTCGCTGGATCGACCTCTTCCGCGAGAACGGCCTCTCGGTGCAGCGCCTCGTGGAAACGCGTCCCGCCCCCGGGCAACGCTCGAGCTACCTTTCCCGGGACGACGCCCGCTGGGGCCGGTCCTGGCCGCACGAGACGATATGGAAGCTCGTGAAGGACGGCTAGGGGGGCCCACCGGCCGATCGGCGTGGGCCTCCTCCGCGACCGGACGAACGACCCCTTCACCGCACTAGAGCGTACGGAGCGTCGCGGGAAGCGCGCGGGTTTATGACCGACCGGACTTTCGCACGGTCGTGGAATCGTATTTTCGCAGGATCGAAGCGGAGGTCGACCGCGCCTACGCGGTCGCGGAGAAGGCCCGGAACGTGGGATTCGACCCCGAGGTCGTCCCCGAGATCCCCCGAGCCCACGACATGGCGATGCGCGTCGAAAAGCTGCTCGCCCACCTCGGTACTGAGGGTATCTCAACGGAGATCCGCACGCTGGCCGCGACCCTGCCCCGCGAGGAGGTCGCGCTCACGATCGCCCGTCGGCTCGCGAAGGATACCTCGCGGGGTGCCTCGGTCGCCGAGCGGGTGGACACGGCGCTCCGGGTCGGACTCGCGATCCTGACGGAGGGGATCCTCGTCGCTCCGCTCGAGGGGCTCGCCGAGGTCCACATCCGCGAGGGCCGCGACAAGGCCCCGTACATCGAACTGTACTACGCGGGCCCGATCCGCGCGGCCGGTGGAACCGCCCAGGCGCTCAGCGTTCTGCTCGCCGACGTCGTTCGCCGCGACCTCGGCCTCGCGGCGTTCCGCCCCGAGCCGGACGAGATCGGCCGATACAAGGAGGAGATCCCGCTCTACAAGTACCATCAGCATCTCCAGTACGTTCCGTCGCCCGAGGAGATCGACCTCGTCGTGCGCCACGTTCCCGTCGCGATCTCGGGGGAGGCGACCGAAGGGGACGCCGAGGTGAGCGCGTTCCGCAACCTGACGCGCGTCCCGACGAACGGGATCCGCGGAGGGGCCTGTCTCGTGATCGCGGAGGGGCTCTGCCAGAAGGCGGCCAAGCTCCGGAAGATCGTCGAGAAGCTCGGGCTCGACGGCTGGGAGTTCCTCTCCGAGGTTGGTCACAGCAAGTCCGACGAGGACGACGTCCGGACCCCGAAGTATCTCCAGGACTCGGTCGGGGGACGACCGGTCCTCGCGCACCCGAACCATCCGGGGGGCTTCCGGCTCGTCTACGGCCGGGCCCGAACGACCGGGCTCGCTTCGTGCGCGGTGAACCCCGCCACCATGGCCCTCCTCCAGAACTTCGTCGCCATCGGCACGCAGGTGAAGCTCGAGTACCCCGGCAAGGCGACGGCGATGGGCGTCTGCGACACCATCGAGGGCCCGATCGTCGAGCTCGACGACGGGACCGTGACCGCGGTCCACGACTTCGCCCGCGCGCAGGAGCTTCAATCCCGGGTTCGCCGGGTCATCGACCTCGGAGAGATCCTGGTCTCCTTCGGCGAGTTCCTCGAGAACAATCGGCCGCTCGTGCCGGGAGCGTATTCGTTCGACTGGCACGTGGAGGAGCTGCGCGCCGCGGGCGCCGAGGAGTCGGAGGGGCTCGCGGTCGCTTCGTACGACGACGCCGTCCGCGTGGCCCAGTCGTACCGCGTGCCGCTCCACCCGCGCTGGCTCCTCTTCTGGCACGACCTCACGCCGGCGGAGATCCGGGCGCTCGGCGAGTTCGTCGAACGCGGCGGCCGATGGGTCGACGGCGCGCTCGTGCTCCCGGCGGACCCGTCGTGGCGCGAGGTCCTCATTCGGCTCGGCTTCCTGTTCGCCCCGGTCGACGGCGACGACCTGCGCGGCGAGCCCGACGCGTCGGCGGGGCTCGTCGGAGGTCTCGGGCTCGCGCCCGAGGGAGAGCTGCTCGTCCGTCGCAACCCTCTCGACCCGCTCGAAGAGGACCCGCTCGCCTACGTGAGCCGCCTCGCCGGAGTACCCGTCCGCGCCCGCGGGCCCTCGCGGGTCGGCGGCCGGGTCGGACGCCCCGAAAAGGCCTACCACCGCAGCATGCAGCCGAACGTCCACGGCCTCTTCCCGGTCGGGAGCGCCGGCGGACCGACCCGCTCCTTGCCCGAGGCGGCCCGTCGCACGATGCGCGACGGGGTCAAGGTCGACCTCGGTGTGCGCACCTGCACCGCGTGCGGCCGATCGACCGTCTGGACCCGCTGCCCGTGCGGGGCGCACACCCAGCCGACCGGCCGGACGGTCTCGGAGTCGTTGCCGATCGCCCGTCTGTGGAGCGACGCGCTCGAACGGATGCACGTCGGAAAGCCGCCGGTCGTGAAAGGCGTCAAGGGGCTCACCTCCCCGGGGAAGGTCCCGGAAGCGATCGAGAAGGGAATCCTGCGCGCGGTCCACGGGATCTCGGTCTACCAGGACGGGACCGCCCGCTTCGACCTCACCGACCTTCCGCTCACGCACTTCCGACCGGCCGAGATCGGCACCGACGTCGCGACCCTGCAACGCCTGGGCTACACCCGGGACTGGTCCGGCGCTCCGCTCGCGGACGACGAGCAGCTGGTCGAGCTCGCCCCCCAGGACCTGATCGTCGCGCGTTCGTGCGGCACGTACCTCGCGCGCCTCGCCCAGTTCGTCGACGACGAGCTCGTGCACCTCTACGAGGTCGAGCCGTACTACCGCGTGACGGGGCCGAGCGACCTCGTCGGCCAGCTCGTGGTCGCGCTCGCGCCGCACACGTCGGGCGGGGTCGCGGGCCGCATCATCGGCTTCACGGACGCCGAGGCGTGCTTTGCGCATCCGGTCTTCCACGCGGCGAAGCGCCGGAACTGTGACGGGGACGAGGACTCCGTGACGCTGCTGCTCGACGCGCTGCTCAACTTCTCGCGCTCGTACCTCCCCGAGAGCCGCGGTGCGCTCATGGACAAGCCGCTGGTCCTCACGACCCGCCTCGAGGCCACCGAGGTCGACAAGGAGGCGCACAACGTCGACGTGTCGTCCCGGTATCCGCTCGCCCTCTACCGGGCGGCGGTCGAACGGCGCAACCCGAAGGAGGTCGAGTCGTTGCTCGACCTCGTCGGCCACCGGCTCGGCAGCGCCCGCTCGCTCTCCGGGTACGGGTTCACGCACGATACGCAACGCATTGCGGGCGGGCCGTCCCGTTCCGCCTACCGCGAGGGTCGCCCGATGGCGGAGCTCGTCGAGCGGTCGATCGTGCTCGCGGCCCAGATCCGCGCGGTCGATCTGGCGGAGGCGGTCACGCTCGTGCTGAACGCCCACTTCCTACCGGACGTGATGGGCAACCTGAAGAGCTACGGGACCCAGAAGTTCCGCTGCAAGACGTGCGAGTTCTCCTACCGACGTCCGCCGCTCTCGGGGCGATGCGTGGCGGAGCGGGCCGGCGGCCGGTGCGACGGGGAGCTCCTCTCCACGGTCTACGAAGCGTCGGTGCGCAAGTACCTCCCGCTCTCGCAGCGGCTCGGAGCGATGGAGGGGATCACGCCGTACGTCCGCCAGCGGATCCAGCTGCTCGCCGACTCGATCGCGACGCTCTTTCCCGGGGCCACGGCGCAGACGACGCTCGACCGGTTCCGGCCCGGGGCCGCCGCCGGTTCGACCGGCTAGCGGCGCGCCCGGCGGCGTGCGTCCAGTCCGGAACGTCCAAATAGCCGGCGCCCCGTGGAAGTTCGGCGGGCTTGTGGGGTAGTCTGGACTATCCTGCTGGCCTTCGAAGCCAGCGACCCGGGTTCGAATTCGCGGGGTCGGTTCCGCGACGAAACTCCCGGCAAGCCCGTCTCCCGCCGGCGCGGGCCGCCTAGCGGAAGTAGCCGGGAGATTGGGGCGGCTCGCTGCGCTTTTCCTCGTCCGGCTTCGCGGCCTCGAGGATGTCGATCGCGAGGATCGCCGGCGTCGGCACGAACCGGATCCGTCCCTTCTCGTCGCCGCCGCTCCCGTCAAGCTCGACCGCGAGCGCGTTGTCGCCGCTGATCGAGACGAAGCCGCGGAACGTCCCCGTCGAGACGATCGCCTCGTTCTCGGTGCCCGCCGATCGGACCCGGACCTTCGAGCCGACCGTGAAGGTGATCGCCGGCCGCTTCGGGGCGCCGACCGCTTCGCTCACCGGCCGCCTCCGCGGGCGCCGGGCCGGGGCGCGGCGACGACTTTCGGCGGGGTCTCGAGCGCTTTCTTCTCGATGAGCGTCTGCAAGTGATTCACTGTCTCCCGATAGCGGCGGAGGGCGTTCTGCGCGTTCGCTTCCGTGAAATCCCAGGCGCGGGCCAGGTTCCCGTACCGGAGCCGGTACCCCTTGCGCCCCTTCCCGTCGGCGGCCCCTCCCACTTCCTCCAACAGGTCGAGCGCCTTGAGCTTGTTGACGTGGCGGTAGACGGTCGGTTTCGAGGTTTTCAGCACGGCGGTGAGCTCGTCCACGTACCACGCGCGCGACGTGTCGCGCAGCAGGCAGTCGCGCACGAGCCGGTACGCGAGGCTCTGCGCCACCGGGCCCTCGGAGCCGCGACCGCCGTCCCCCTCGGGAAGATACCCCACCAACCGCAGGAACTCGCGCAGTACTTCGTCCATGTCGGCGATCGGCGTGAGGGGAGTGCTGTAACGCAACGCGAGTTCGAATGGCATGCCGACCGGTTGCCAAAACCGCTCATCGGATAAAAAAGAAGGCGTGCGGCCCCGGCCCGACGCGAAACCGTTAGCTTGCGCGCGGCCCTCGGTGCCGCCGATGTCGGACTTCTCCCTCGTCAGCCCCGCGAGCGTGGACGCCGCGATCGCCGAGCTCCGGGCCGGTGCGCCCGGCGAGGTGGCGGTCCTCGCCGGCGGGACCGACCTGCTCTTCGCGCTCGATGGTGGGAAGTCCGTGCCGCGACGGGTGATCTCCCTGCGCCGCCTTCCGTGGCGGACCGTCGACTGGAACGGGCCGGTCCTGACCGTGGGCAGCACGCTCCCGCTGCGCTCGCTCGAGGAGGACCCCGAGGTCGCCCGTCGATATCCCGGGCTCTTCGAAGCGACGCGGGCGGTCGGCAGCGTCCAGCTGCGTCACCGCGCAACGCTCGGAGGGAACCTCGGACGGGCCGCTCCCGCCTCGGACCTCATTCCGGTGCTGCTCGCGCTCGATGCCGAGGTCGACCTGCTGGGGCCCGCCGGCGCGAGGACGATGCCCGTCGACCGCTTCATCCGGGGTTCGAACCGCACCGCCCTCGGGCCGGGCGAACTGATCCGCTCGGTCCGGTTCCCCGAGCCGAGGCCGTCCGCCTACCTCTGGCAGCGGGTGCGCCCGGCGAACGACATCTCGCAGATCGCCGTGGCGGCCGCGTACTCCCCCTCGACGAGTCGCTACCAGCTCGCCGTCGGGGGGATCCCGCCCCGGGCCCTGCGCCTCTCCGAGGCCGAGGAACGGCTCGGTGAGTCGACGCCTACGAACGCCCAGATCCACGCAGCGTCCGAATGGGCGGCCCGCCGCCTCGAGATCGCGACGGACCGGCGGGCGTCCGAGGAGTACCGGCGGCATCTGGTCGCGACGCTCATCGAGCGGGCCGTCCGCCGGGTCGTCGCGTCCCGGAAGGAGGTCGGATGACGACCGCCGCGCGTCCGCTCACGGTCAACGGCCGAAGTTGCCCGCTCGACGGCGTTCCGGACTCGGAGCGCCTCCTCGACACGCTGCGCTGGCGCTTCGGGCTGAAGGGGACGAAGGAGGGGTGTCGCAGCGGGGACTGCGGAGCGTGCACCGTCCTCGTGGACGGGGTGTCGACCCTCTCGTGCCTCACGCTCACTCACGAGGTGGAGGGGTCCGCGCTCACGACGATCGAAGGGATGGCCGACGACCCCGAGGGCCGCACGGTGCAAGCGGCGTTCGAGCAAGCCGGGGCGCTCCAGTGCGGCTACTGCACACCGGGTTTCGTGGTCGCGCTCGCCGGTCTCCTCAAGGAACGCGGCCGGGCCGCGCCGACCGACGAGCTGCTCGCGGACCTCGCCGGCAACCTCTGTCGCTGTACGGGGTACCTCTCGATCGCCCGGGCGGTGGCGCTCCTCCCGAAGGAGGGGGCATGATCGCCCATCCACGGCCCGACGCCCGACCCAAGCTCGACGGCACCGCCGTGTACGGGGCGGACCTCGACGTACCGGGGATGCTCTGGGCCGCGCTCGTCCCCGCGCCGGTCGCGCACGGGCGCCTGCGCACCGTCGACCTCGGCGCCGCGCGGGCGATGGAGGGGGTAATCGCGATCGCTGGCGCGGACCTCGCGGGACTCCTCCCGAACGCCACGGGGGACCCCGAGCGGCCGATCTTCCCGGTCGACACGATCAGCTACCGCAACCAGCCGGTCGCCGCGGTGGCGGCCCCCACTCGGGAGCTCGCGCGCCGGGCCGCGCGCGCCGTGCGGGTGGAGGTCGAGGCGCTGCCGGCGGTGACCGACCTCGAGCAGCTCTTTCCCGAGTGGCCCGGGCCCGAGGCAGACGGCTCCGTCCACATCGCGGCCCACGTGCGGGCGCGCGACGGCGACATCGCGGCCGTCTTCCGCGCGGCCGAGACGGTCGTCGCCGAGACGTACCGGACCTCGAGCATCCATCAGGTGGCGCTCGAGCCGCACGCGTGCCTCGCGGAAGTGACGGGAGACGTCTGGCGAGTTCGCACGTGCACCCAGACGCCGTTCGGCACCCGGGAGGACATCGCGTCGCTGCTCGGAGTTCCCGAGGAGTCGGTGGTCGTCGACGGGACCTGGGTCGGCGGCGGATTCGGCGGCAAGGGCGCCGCCCTGCTCGAGCCGTACGCGCTCCTGCTCGCGAAGGCTTCGGGACGGCCCGTGCGCCTCGCGCAGGGCTACCGTGAGGAGTTCCTGCTGGGACGAACGACGCTGCCCGCGGTCGTCCGCATGGAGACCGCGGTCACCGGCGGCCGGATCGTCGGTCGGCGGGTCCGCCTACTGCTCGACGTCGGGAGCTCCCTTCCCGGCCGCGACTTCGCGACGGGGTACTCGATCGGTTTCCTGCTCGGACCGTACCGCACGCCGGCGTTCGAGGTGGAGGGCTACGCGGTCCGCACGAACAAGCCCGCGTTCGGCCCGCACCGCGCCCCGTTCGCGCCGCAGTGCGTGTTCGTTCTCGAGTCGCATCTCGACCACGTCGCGCGCGCGGCGGGGCTCGACCCGCTGGCGTTCCGGGCGGCGCACCTCTGGAAGGAGGGCGACACGACCCCGTTCGGACAGACGGTCGGGCCGTTCGGGCTCGCGAGCGCGTTCGAGCAGGCCCGCGCGACCGCGGCCCGCTGGCGGGCCGACGGCGCGGCGGATACGGGGGTCGGCGTGGCCGCGGGGTTCTGGTCGACGAGCACCGGTGCGGGCGGCGAGGTCCGCCTGCGACTCTCGCCGGACGGTCTCACCGTGGTCCAGGGAGAACGGGAGATCGGCAGCGGCAGCGTGGTCGCCGGTCTCGCGTCGGTCGCCGTTCGTTCCACCGGACTTCCCGGGGACCGGGTGACCGTCGCCTACGGGGACACCTCGTCAGCGCCGTTCGATTCCGGCGTGTTCGGGAGCCGCACGACCGCCGCCCTCGGCCGCGCGATCGAGGACGCCCGTCGGTCCCTCTTCGAGGACCTCGCCCAGCGCCTCGGGGGCTCCGGGCCGGTCCGCCTTCGGGTCGATGCCGGCGAGGTCGTGGTCGAGCGGGGGCCGATCCGACGACCGGTCCGCGACCTCTTCACCGAGGCGGAGCGCGCGGACGGCGCCATCGGAGCGAGCGGACGGCACTTCGGAAAGGCCGGGACGATCGACGAGCGCAAGGTCGAGGCCGGCGCGTTCTATCCGTACACCGACTTCACGGGAGTCGCGCACGCCGTCCAGGTCCGGGTCGACCGCGAGACCGGAACGGTCCGGGTCCTTCGGTACGCCGCGTTCCAGGACGTCGGGAATGTCGTCGACTCGGCGACCGCGCCCGCGCAGGTCGAAGGCGGGGTCGTGATGGGCCTCGGCACCGCGCTCACGGAGGAGGCGATCTGGTCGGAGGACGGGCGCCTCCTGAACGCGGGCCTTCTCGACTATCGGATCCCGACGCTCGGCGAGGTACCCCCGATCGAGGTCCACCTCATCGAGGGGTTCGCCGGAGCCGGACCGTTCGGGGCAAAGGGGCTCGGCGAGCCGCCGATCATCCCCGTGCCGGCGGCGGTCGCGCTCGCGGTCCGGGACGCGACGGGCGCGCACGTCACCGAGCTCCCGCTCTCGTCCGAGCGGGTGGCGCGAGCGCTTAAGCTCCTCTGACGGTGCCCTGCGGCATGCCCGTCTCCCTCGAGGAGATCCGCGCGCTCGTCGCCCGGTACCCCCGACCGCCGGTCGTGGGCACGGTCGGTTCCCACTCGGCGATCGACATCGCCGACGGGGCCGTGACCGAGGGGTTCTCGAGTCTCGTGCTCGCGGAGTCCGGTCGGGGCGCGACGTACGCCCGGTACTTCCGGACCGTGCGCGGGCCGGACGGCCAGCGCGTGCGCGGGTGCGTGGACGAGGTCTGGGCGTTCCCGAAGTTCGCCGACATCGCCGCCCCGGCCGCCCAGGACCGGCTGCGCGCGACCGGCGTGCTGCTCGTTCCGAATCGGGCGCTCAGTTCGTACGTGCCGCTCTCGACGATCGAGGACGAGTTCCGCGTCCCGATCGTCGGCTCCCGGCGCCTTCTGCGGATCGAGGAGCGCAGCGAGCGGGAGAACTATTACACGCTGCTCGAGAAGGCCGGGATCGCGACGCCGCGGCGCATCCCGAGCCCGGAAGCGATCGACCGGCTCGCGATCGTGAAGCTGCCGCACGCGACGCGGCGGCTCGAGCGCGGGTTCTTCACGGTCACGAGCCCCGAGGAGTATCGGGCGAAGGTCGAGCGCCTCGTCGCCCGGGGCACGATCCTCCCCGCCGACCTCGCGACCGCCCGGATCGAGGAGTACGTGATCGGCCCGGTCTTCAATTTCAACTTCTTCTTCTCGCCGCTCCTCCCGCGCGCGGACGGCCTCGAGCTGCTCGGCGTCGACGAGCGGCGCGAGAGCAACCTCGACGGCCTCGTCCGACTGCCCGCGGCCCAGCAGCTCGAGCTCAGCGACTCCGACCGCATCCCGGACTACACGGTCGTGGGACACGGAACGCTTACGGTCCGCGAGTCGATTCTGGAGGAGGTGTTCCGCATGGGAGAGAGGTTCGTCGATGTGACGCGCACCGAGTACCCGCCGGGGATCCTGGGCCCGTTCTGCCTGCAGACCTGCATCGACAAGAACGGACGCCCCACGGTCTTCGACGTCGCGGCCCGCATCGGCGGCGGAACGAACGTCCATCTCGCCCTCGGCCACCCGTACGGGAACGCGCTCTACCGCACGCCGATGAGCAGCGGCCGCCGGGTCGCGCTCGAGATCCGGCACGCCCTCGACGAGGGCCGCCTCGCGGAGATCGTCACATGAGCGCGACCCCCGCGCCCGCGGCCCCGCTCCGCCGGACCGCGCTCTACGACTTCCACCGGCGGCACGGGGGCCACCTGGTCCCGTTCGCGGGTTGGGAGATGCCGCTCTACTACACGAGCATCCTCGCCGAGCACCGCGCCGTCCGCGAGGGCGTCGGGCTGTTCGACGTGTCGCACATGGGGATCCTCACGGTCGAGGGCGCCCACGCGGCCGACCTGCTCGGCCGGCGCACGACCGCGAACGTACCGGCGCTCACGCCCGACCAGGTCCGCTACACGTTCCTTCTCGAGGCGACGGGATACATCGTGGACGACCTGCTGATCAGCCGCGTCGACACGGGCGAGGAGCTCACGCGCTCGTTCGTCGTCGTCCCGAACGCGAGCCGGGCGGACGAGATCGAGGAGATCCTGCGGCAGCACCGGGGACCGGACACGACGATCGGCCGGTGGAACGGACCGGTCGCGCTTCTCGCCGTGCAGGGACCGAAGTCGCGGGCGGTGCTCGAGTCGCTCTACCCCTGGGACCTTTCGGGACTTCCGTTCTACCATGTGCGGTTCTTCCCGAAGAAGGAGGGGACCGGCCCGCGCACCGGCCGCCTGGGCCTCCGCCTCCCGGACGCGCTCGGCGAGTATCTCATGGTGAGCCGGACCGGCTACACCGGCGAGCTCGGCTACGAGGTGTTCGTGCCGGCGGCCGAAGCGGACGCGCTCGCGGAGCGCCTCCTCGCCGCGGGGGTGGTGCCGGTCGGTCTCGGCGCGCGCGACACGCTGCGCCTCGAGAAGGGGTATCTGCTCTCCGGCCAGGAGTTCCACCGCGACCACACTCCGCTCGAAGCGGGCCAGGACCGCTTCGTCGATTTCGACCACGTCTTCGTGGGCGGGCCCGCGCTCGAGAAGGAGCGCACGGAAGGGCTAAAGCGGCGCCTCGTGGGGATCGAGGTGAGCGAGCCGGGCGCGATCCCGCGCCACGGGACCCCGGTGCGCGCGGGCGGAAAGGCCGTGACCGAAGCGACGAGCGGCGGGATGTCCCCGACGCTGGGGAAGGGGATCGCGCTCGCCTACTTCCCGCCCGAGCTCTGGGCTCCGGGGACCCCGGTCGGTCTCGACATCCGCGGCCGCGAAGCGGCGGGGAAGGTCGTCCCGTTGCCGTTCCTCAAATCCGCTCGGCCGCGCACGTAAATAGTCGGTCCACCCCATCTACTCGAACGATTACGATGGCGGCCGAAGCCGGGTCCGGTCGCCCGTTCGTGGGCCGCGTGGAGACGGTCGAAGCCCTCCACCGTCGGTTCGAAGACGCGCGGGCGGGCACGGGCGGAGTGACGCTCCTCGTCGGCGGTACCGGGGTCGGGAAATCCGCCCTGGTCGCGGAGCTGATCCGGGACATTCGCGCCCGCGGGATCCGCGTGCTGGTCGGGCGCGCCCTCGCGCTCGACGACCCGCCCCCGTTCTCGCTGATCCGCTCCGCCGTCCAGAGCGCGCACGACGAGCCGAGCCTCCCCGGCAGCGAGGCGCCCCGGATCGGCGGCGACCCGTTCCTCATCGGGTTCGCTCCGCGCGTCGGGGACACCGGATCGTCCGCTTCGGTCGGGATCGAGGAGCGCCTTCTCGAGGCGCTCGGCGAAACGGACGACCGCGGCGACACGTCGCGCGAGCGCGTCCTGACCGGGATCGCGGAGCAGTTCCTCGAGTTCACCCGGCGCGGACCCACCGTGCTGATCCTCGAGGACCTCCACCGGGCGGACGACTCCTCGCTCGCCGCCGTCGAGTTCCTCGCGAACCAGCTGCAGAACCGCCCCCTCTGGATCCTCGTGACGAGCCGCCCGTACTCCTCGCTCTCGGAGTCGGGCCGCGCGCGCCTCGAAGGGTTCGAGAGCTCGACCCATGCCCGTCGGATCTCCCTGCGCCCGATGACGTCGGGGGAGGTCGCCGACTACTTGCGGATGAGCGACCCGACCCGGGAGTTCTCTCCGGACGAGGTCGCGCGACGGTACTCGGAGACCGGCGGGAACCCGCTCCTCCTCCAGCAGCTCGACCGACGGATCTCCTCGGGCGCCGAGGCCCGGGGCCGCCGCGACACCGGGCTTCCGCCGCTCGACGACGAGGCGCACCGCACGCTCGACGTCGCCTCGGTGCTGGGCGCCGAGTTCAGCTTCGGGATCCTCCTGCGGGCGAGCGGCGAGGACGAGGAACGCCTCGCCGAGGCGGTCGACCGGCTCGTCGGCCAGGGCCTCCTCTTCGAACGGCCGGGCGAGACCCTCGCCTTTCCCGAGGACCGCCTCCGGGAGGAGGCGTACGCCCGGCTCACCGAGAGCCGCCGCCGGCTCCTCCACCGAAGGGCCGGGGACGCCATCGAGGCGATGGGCAACGCGGACCTCACCACGATCTACGCGCTCGCCCGGCACTTCTACCTCGGTCGGGTCGACGAGAAGTCGGTCCATTACAATCGCATCGCGGCCGAGATCGCGGAACGGGCGCTCGCGCCCGACGTCGCCCGGGACCACCTGGCCCGCGCGCTCGAAAGCCAGCGCGACCTCCATCCCGACGACCGGGACGGGGAGTCGGAGATCGTGCTCGAGCTCTCGCGCACGACGAACGAGCTCGGCCGTCTCCAGGAGGCCGAGGAGATCCTCCGCGAGTTCCTCGAGGGCGCGTCGGGCGACCCGCGGGTCGCGCCCCGCAGCCGCGCGACGCTCGAGATCTACCTCGCGCGCGTGCTGAGCGACCGCGGCGACTGGCGGGCGGCCGGCGAGGTCGCCCGGAAGGTGCTGTCCTCACCGGGGCTCGAGGGCCAACTGCTCGTTCGCCTCGGGGCGCACCGCCTGCTCGGCGAGGCGCTCTTCTACGAAGGTCACTACCCCGAGGCGCTCGCGCAGCACACGGAAGAGATCCGGCTCGCGCGCGAGGTCGGCAACGACCGGGCGAGCGCGCTCGGTCTCGCCCGGCGCGCGGGCGTCCTCGCGATGATGGGTCAGTCGGAGAAGGCGATCGCCGAAGCCCGTCAGGCCGCGGCCGAGCTCGAGCGCGTGGGACCGGCCCGGGAGTCGGCCCAGGCGCACCTGTTCCTCGGGGTGCTGATCGCGGGGAGCCGCTCGGCGGCCTCGCGGCACGAGGAGGCGATCGCCGAGTTCGCGGAGGCGATCCGCCTCGCGGAGAAGGCCCAGGACCCCCGCCGTCAGGGTTGGGCGCTGTTCAACACCGCCGACATCCTGCGCGAGGCCGGCCAGTTCGAAGAGGCGGTCGAGAAGGTCCAGCGGGCCCGCGACACGCTCGAGCGGATCGGCGACCGCTTCGGCCTCATCCAGTCGATGATCATCCGCGGCAAGATCGCGATCGACCGCGGGGAGTACGACCTCGCGGAGGCGGACCTGCTCGAGGCGTACCGCCTCGTGCGGGAACTGAACGCCCCGGCGGACGAGGTCGACGTGGTCCTCCGCCTCGCCCAGCTCTCGTACGCCCGCGGCGACCGCGCGAGCGCCCGGCGCCGGGTGGCCGAGCTCGAGCGCCAGAACCTACCGGGCCTTCGCCCCGACGTCGCGGAGGACTTCGAGCGTCTGCGGACCGCGCTCGCCGCGAAGGACAGCGACGCGGACGGCCCATGAACCGCACCCGGACCGCGCGTCGGACCGGCGCCCGGTGCCGGTGAGCCGATGCCGGCCGAATCCGAACGCCCCTTCGTCGGCCGGGCCGAAACGGTCGGCGCGCTGCGGCGGCGGTTCGAGGACGCCCGGGCCGGCACCGGCGGGGTCACCCTGCTCGTCGGGGAGACGGGGGTCGGGAAGTCGATCCTCGTGAGCGAACTCGCCCGCGTCGTCCGGTCCGAACGGACCACGCTCCTCCTCGGCCGCGCACCCCCGCTCGACGACCCCCCTCCGTTCTCGCTCATCCGGGCCGCGCTCGAGAGCGCGACCGGGGGCGCCGTAGCCCCGGCGGACGCGGACGCCCCGGTCGCCGAGTCCGTCCTGATCGGCTTCGCCCCGCGTCTCGGGCGGGAGGAGTTCCGAACCCCGGTCAGCATCGAGACCCGGCTTCTCGAAGCGCTCGCAGGATCCGGGGTCGCGGGCGGGCCGTCCCGGGAGAAGGTCTTCTCCAGCATCGCGGAACAGTTCCTCAAGTTCACCCGGGGCGGGCCGACGGTGCTCGTCCTCGAGGACCTCCACCATGCGGACGATTCGTCGCTCGCCGCGGTCGAGTACCTCGCGGACCAATTGAAGCGCGAGCCGCTCTGGATCCTTGCGACCAGTCGACCGCTCGCGACGCTCTCCGAGGCCGGACGGGCCCGGCTCGAAGGGTTCGAAGGCGCGACCGGCGCCCATCGGCTCGTGCTCAGTCCGCTCTCCGCGGGCGAGGTCGGTGAGTACCTTCGCCTCACCGAGCCGACGCGCGAGTTCAGCGCGGCCGAGGTCGCCCGGCGTTTTTCGGAGACCGGCGGGAACCCGCTCCTCCTCCAACAGTTCGACCATCGCTTCTCCTCGGGGGCCGGCGCCCCGAACCGCGCGACCGCCGAACTCCCGCCACTCGATGACGAGGCGAAACGCACGCTCGATGTCGCCGCCGTGCTCGGGCCCGAGTTCAGTTTCGACTTCCTCCGGCGGGCGAGCGGGGAGGAGGACGAGGAACGACTGGCGGAGACGGTCGACCGTCTGGTCGGCGGAGGACTGCTCCTCGAGCGCCCCGGCGAGCTGCTGGCGTTCCCCGACGACCGCCTGCGGGAAGCGGCGTACGAACTGCTCCCCGAAAGCCGGCGACGCCTCCTGCACTGGAGCGCGGGAGAGACGCTCGAGGCGATGGGCAGCGGCGGCCTCGCCGCCATCTACGCCCTCGCCCGGCACTTCTACCTCGGCGGGGCCGGAGCGAAGTCGGTCAAGTACAACCGGATCGCGGCCGACATCGCCGAGCGCGCCCTCGCGCCCGAGGTCGCCCGGGAGCATCTCGCGCGCGCGCTCGAGAGCCAGAACGCGTTGGGCGCGGTCGACCGCGACGCTGACGCGGAGCTCGTCCTCGAGCTCGCGCGCATCACCGAGGAGCTGGGCCACCTGAAGGAGGCGGAGGGGATCCTGCGCGAGTTCCTCGACCGGGAGCGCGGGTCGCTGCGGCTCTCCGCGCCCCGCCGCGCGACGCTCGAGATATTCCTCGCCCGCGTCCTCACGGACCAGGGGAACATGCCCGCCGCGTCGGAGCTCGCGAAGAAGATCCTCGTGGCGCCGGGGCTCGACGACCAGCTCCTGGTGCGGATCGGCGCCCACCACCAGCTCGGCATCTCGCTCTACTACGAGGGGCATTACGAGGAGGCCGTCGCCCATCACACGAAGGAGGTCGCGCTCGCCCGGCAGGTCGGGAACCCCCAGATCATCCTCCGCGGCCAGGTCTGGCGAGTGGCGACGCTCGCGATGATGGGCCAGACGGCGCAGGCGATCGCCGAAGCCCGGGAGGTCACGGCGGCGCGCGACCGCCTGGGCTCGGTCCGCGAATCCGCGCAGGCCCACCTGTTCTTCGGCGACCTGTTGGCCGACGCCCGGTCCACGCCCGCCGAACGCACCGAGGCGCTCACCGAGTACGCCACGGCGATCCGATTCGCCGAGCAGGCCCAGGACCCCCGCCGGGTCGGCTACGCGCTCCAGAAGACCGCGGAGCTCCTCCGGGAGCAGGGGAAGCGCGACGACGCGCTCGAGCACGTCGAGCGGGCCATCGAGATCCTCCGCGAGGTCGGCGACCAGGTCGGTCTGGCGCTGGCGTTCAAGGTCCGCGGCCAGCTCGGTATCGACCAGCGCCTGTACGACCGGGCGGAGAGCGACCTCCGGGAAGCCTACCAGCGTCTCGCGGGCCTGCAGCACGTCCTCGAGGAGATCGACGTCGTCCTGCGGATCGCGCAGCTGTCGGAGGCCCGCGGGGACCGAGCGAGCGCGCGGCTGCGGGTCACCGAGCTCGAGCGCCTGAACCTGGGGGGCCTGCGGCCCGACCTCGTCCCCGAGTTCGACCGGCTCAAGGCAGCGCTCGCCGCGCCGAAGGAGGAGGAGGATGGGTCGCGGCCGTGACCTCGCGTCGGGCGGGGTTGAGACGCTCGCCCGCCGGACCTTGCGGGAGGACCGCGCCTCCCGGGACCGCACGACCCGACTCCTCGTCCGCGGCGCCGTCCCCGCCGAGGCCCGCGTGTCCGCGCAAGCGAGCGGCATCCTCTCCGGGGTCGGGGCCGCATGCGCGACGGCCCGGGCGGTGGGGCTCACGGTCGTCTCCGCCCGGCGCGACGGCCGTCCCGTTCGGCCGGGGATGGTCGTGTTGCACGTCCGGGGCGACGCCCGCCGGATCCTGGCCGCGGAACGGACGATCCTCAACTTCCTGATGCACGCGAGTGGGGTAGCGACCGCGACCCATCGCGCGGTCGTCGCGGCGCGCGGAGCCCGCCGACCGCTCGAGGTCTGGGCGACCCGCAAGACGCTGCCCGGGCTCCGCGATCTCGAGAAGGCCGCGGTCGTCCACGGAGGGGGCCGGCCGCACCGCCGGGACCTCTCGGACGCGGTCCTGATCAAGAACAATCACCTCGCCCTCCTTCCGCTCCGAGAGGCGGTGACCCGGGCGCGTTCGCGGGGCTGCGCGGGAGAGCGCGTTCAGGTCGAGGTCCGTTCGTCCGCCCAAGCGCTCGCCGCGGCCCGGGCGGGCGCGGACGCGTTCCTCCTCGACAACGTCGCTCCGCGCCGGGCCCGGGGAATCGTCGCGAGCCTCGAGCGGGCCGGGTTGCGGCGGGGGCGCTGGGTCGAGGTCTCGGGCGGGATCACGCCCGAGCGGGTCCGGGAGTACCGGTCGGTGGGGGCGGACGCGGTAAGCCTCGGTGCACTGACCCATTCCGCGCCCGCGCTCCCGTTCCACCTCACTCTCCGCCCCACCCCGCGCTTAAGAGACCCGGCGGCCTAGAAACGACGCCGATCGATGTCGCTCGCTGAGGAGATCCTCCGCTTGAAGGAGGAACGGAACGCGGTGCTGCTGGCGCACAACTACCAGCGGCCCGAGGTCCAGGACATCGCCGACTTCGTCGGCGACTCGCTCTACCTTTCGCGCAAGGCGATGGAGTCGGACCGGTCGGTGATCGTCTTCGCCGGCGTGCGGTTCATGGCCGAGACGGCGAAGATCCTGAACCCGTCCCGAACGGTCCTCCTCCCGGACCTCAAGGCCGGTTGCGGGCTCGCGGACTCGATCACCGCGGACCAGCTGCGCGCCTGGAAGGCGGCGCACCCCGGCGCGGTGGTGGTGGCCTACATCAACACCTCCGCCGACGTGAAGGCGGAGGCGGACGTTTGCTGCACGAGCTCGAACGCCGTCAAGATCGTGGAGCAGGTCCCCCGCGATAAGGAGATCCTGTTCCTCCCGGACATGTTCCTCGGCGATTTCGTGCGCCGGCGCACGGGGCGGGCGATGCATCTGTGGGTCGGGGACTGCCCGGTCCACGCGAAGCTCCGCCCCGAGGACCTCCTGCGAGCCCGGCAGGAGCATCCGGGCGCGCCCGTGATCGCCCATCCGGAGTGCGGGTGCGCGACCCAGGCGATCGAGCACGTCGACCGGGTCCTCTCGACGGACGGAATGGTGCGTTACGCGGAGGAGACGCACGCCCCCGAGGTCCTGGTCGCGACCGAGGTCGGGATCCTGCACCGGATGGAGAAGCTGAACCCGACGACCCGGTTCACGCCGATCGACGCGGGCGCGATCTGCCCGTACA
>Ga0335078_10002684_pt1 | contig 26792 bp, 20 predicted proteins | sample Lox_Sample_32_FD_206711 | JGI IMG/M metagenome (GOLD analysis project Ga0335078, IMG submission 206711) | Soil microbial communities from Loxahatchee National Wildlife Refuge, Florida, United States - Lox_Sample_3.2 | ecosystem: Environmental > Terrestrial > Soil > Wetlands | place: USA... | reverse complement strand
CCGGGGCCGCCCGCCGATGCCGCGGAAGTGCGCGGCACCTGGAACGGAACCCCATTCGAATCCATGGAAGACGCCGACCCGCGCATCGGACTGCGGATCGAGATTTTCGCCGCCGGCCAATATATGTGGCTGCCGCTGGCGCACGTGGCGTCCGTCGAAATCGAGGCTCCGAAACGGCTGCGCGATCTGTTGTGGGCGCCGGCGCTGGTGCGCACCGGAAAGGCGTTCAAAGGCCAGGAACTGGGCGAAGTGCTCATGCCGGTGCTTTCGCCGTTCAGCTTCCGGCACGCCGACGATGCCGTCCGGCTGGGCCGCTCGACGGTTTGGGAGCCGCAGGAAGACGGAGTGTTCCCGTTCGGCCAGAAAATGTTCTCGGTAGACGGCGAAGATATGCCGATACTGGAGTTGCGCAAGCTGGAATTCGCCGAAGCCGAAACGGCCCCGGAAAGCCACGCCGCCGCGGAATGATCGGCGCGGATGCTCCATGTCACGATGTAAGTTATGCCGCGATGGGAACCGGAACAAACCGTCACCCAGTCGGTCATCGAGCGGTTGATCGATCTGGATCCGTCCAGCAACGTGGAGACGCCGCCAACGCGCGCGCAGTCTGTCCGCCAGTTGAAAGGCTCGTTGCGCCGCGATCTGGAATGGCTGTTGAACACCAGGCGCACGCCGGATCCCGCCGGCGACGAGTACCGGGAAACATCGACGTCTCTTTTTAATTACGGCCTGCCGGATATTACCACCTTCAGTTGGGACAATTCGCGCGACCGCACCCGGCTGGCTCGTTTCATCGAAGACGTGGTCCACACCTTTGAACCTCGCATCACGCGTCTGAAAGTGGTCCCTCTCGAAGCCGAGAGCGGATCGCGGCACGTTCTGCGGTTCCAGATCGAGGGACTGCTGCAAATGGATCCGGCGCCGGAACACGTCTCCTTCGACACCGTCCTGCAGCTCACCAGCGGCGAGTATCAGATAAAGGGAGAGCCCGGTGCGTGATGAGCTGCTGCTGTACTACGAGCGCGAACTGACCTTTCTGCGCCAGATGGGCGCGGAATTCGCGGCCAAGTATCCCAAGATCGCGTCGCGCCTGGTGCTGGAAGCCGACAAGTGCGAAGATCCGCACGTGGAGCGCATGCTGGAGGCCTTTGCGTTCCTGGCGGCGCGCGTCCACCTGAAGATCGACGACGAATTCCCGGAGATCACGGAGGCGCTGCTGAGCGTGCTCTATCCGCACTACCTGCGGCCGATTCCATCGATGTCGATTGCGGAGTTCCGGATGGATTACGACCAGGTGTCGCCGGAAAAAGGACTGACGCTCGACCGCGGAACCATCCTGCGCTCGCGGCCGATCCAGGGCGTGCCGTGTAAATTCCGCACCTGCTACGACGTGACGTTCTGGCCGGTAGAGGTCAGCGACGCCGAATGGAAAACGCCGGACCGGCTGCAGCCGGCGATTCGATCGTCGGAGGCGGCGTACGCCGTGCGCATCGAATTGACCTGCGCCGGCGAGGTGAAATTTCCCAAGCTGGCGTTGAACTCGCTGCGGTTTTATCTGAACGGCGAGGCCAACCTCATTTATAGCCTGTACGAAGTGCTGAGCAACAACTGCGTGCAGATTCTGGTGCGCGACCCGAATCCCAAATCGAAGATACCGCCCGTGGTTCTGCCGGCCGGCGCGCTGCAACCGATCGGTTTCGGCGAAGACGACGGGATGATGCCGTATCCGCGGCGGTCGTTCATCGGCTACGGGCTGCTGCAGGAGTACTTCTGTTTTCCGCAGAAATTCTTCTTCTTCGACCTGAGCGGGCTCGATCGCGTGTGCAGCGCCGGTTTCGGCGGGCGGGTCGAGATCATCCTGCTGCTGTCTCCATTCGAGCGCAGCGACCGCAGACAGATGCTGGAGCTGGGCGTAAACGCCAAGACATTCCGCCTGAACTGCGCACCCGTCGTCAATCTGTTCCCGCAGACGGCCGAACCGATTCTGCTCAGCCACGCGAAATTCGACTACCCGGTGATTCCCGACGTGAACCGCCGGACGTCGATGGAAGTTTTCCAGATCAACGAAGTGGTGAGCTCGGCGCCCGGGGAAGAGGAAGTCATCAAGTTCGAGCCGTTCTATTCGTTCCGCCACGGCACCAACCGCTCTAAGGTGCAGGCATTCTGGCACGCGCGGCGGCAGCCTTCGGGGTTCCGCGACGACGAAGGCACCGAAGTCACGCTCTCGCTGGTGGATCTTTCCTGCCGGCCTGTCCGCCCCGATCTGGACACGCTTACGGTGCGCACCATCTGCTCCAACCGCGATCTGCCGTCGCGGCTGCCTTTCGGCAACGAGACCGGCGATTTCGAGATCGACGGCGCGGCCGCGGTGAAAAGCACGGTGGCCCTGATCAAGCCGACCGATACCTTGCGCCCGCCGCCGGGGAAGGATGCGCTGTGGCGGCTGACCTCGCATCTTTCGCTGAATTACCTGTCGCTGGTGAACGAGGGACGCGAGGCGCTGCAGGAGATTCTGCGGCTTTACAATTTCACTGGCTCGACCTATTCGGAGCGGCAGATTCAAGGCATCTCCAACGTCGACAGCCGGCGGCATTTCGCGCGCGTCTCCGAGGAGGGCATGAGCGGAGTGTCGTTCGCACGCGGGACGCTGGTGGATATCGAATTCGACGAGGAGCAGTTCGTGGGCGGCGGGGCGTATCTTTTCGCCGCCGTGCTGGAATATTTCCTGGGGCTTTACGTATCGATCAACAGCTTCAGTCAACTGCGCGTGCGGACGCGGCAGCGGAAGGAGGTGCTCAGGCAATGGCTACCCCGCGCCGGCCGGAAAGTGCTGATGTAGCCACGGTGCCCGCAGCGCAGCCTTCGGTGGACATGGAGCGCTGGCCGATCGTCAAAGTGATGGATCGCGAGCCGTGGAAGTTCGAGTTTTTCCAGGCTGTGCGGCTGTTGCAGCGGATGTATCCGAACCGCCGCGTGGTCGGCCGGTTCAACAACCCGGGCGAGGAGGTGGCCCGCTTCTGCGCCCACGTGTCGGTGGTCTTTCCGGCGAGCGAGATTCAAGCCATGCGGCGGCCGCCGTCCAGCCCGGTGGTGATGACCGTCAACTTCATGGGCCTCACCGGACCGCTGGGGGCTCTCCCGCTGGCTTACAGCAACCTGGTGATCGAACGCGTGCGCGCCAAGGACGGCGCCATGCGGGATTTCTACGATCTTTTCAACCACCGCATGATCTCGCTGTTCTGCCAGGCTTGGGAGAAATACCGGTTTTCCATCGCCTACGAGCGCGGCGAGCGCGACCGCTTTTCCTTCCAGGTGCGCGCGCTGATCGGATTGGGCACGCCCGGTCTGGAGAACCGGCAGCGCATCCCCGACGATACCCTGCTCTACTTCAGCGGGCTGCTTTCGATTCACGCCCGCTCGGCCACGGCGCTTTGCCGGTTGCTGATAGACTATTTCGGAGTTCGGGTGGAAATCGAGCAGTATGTCGGCGCGTGGTACCCCGTGGAAACCGATCTGCAATGCTGCCTGGGCCTGGACAAAACCGATTCCGAGCGGCTGAACCTGGGGGCGCTGGTAGGGGACGAGATTTGGGACCAGCAATCCAAAGTGCGATTGCGGGTCGGACCGCTGACTTTGGAGCAGTACCTGGATTTTCTGCCGGGCGGCGAAGCTCATGCGGAAATCCGCGCGCTGACCGCTTTTTTTGCCAAGGGGGAATTCGATGTGGAGTTGCAGCTTGTTTTACGCCGGGATGAAGTGCCGCCCTGCGAATTGAAGTTGGGCGGCGGAGTGATACCGCAACTGGGTTGGACGAGTTGGGTGAAGTCCGCGCCCTTTAAGCGCGATCCCGGGGAGACTGTTTTGGAATTACTAAGCGGACGTTGAAAATCTTAGGAGAAATTGACCATGGGTATCAGCCTGAAATCGATCGTTTCCAAGCTGAATGATACGACACGTACGGCTTTGGAAGGCGCCGCGGGTTTGTGCCTGGCGCGGACTCACTACGACGTCGAAATCGAACACTTCATCCTAAAACTGCTGGACACCACCGATTCCGATTTCGCCAAAATCCTCAAACAATTCGGCGTCGACAAGGCCCGACTTTCGGGCGAATTGTCGCGCGCTCTCGACAAATTGAAAACCGGCAACGCGCGGACGCCGTCCTTCAGCCCCAGCCTGTTCACCATGCTTACCGAAGCATGGACCATCGGCTCGCTGGAATACGGCGCGGCGCAGGTACGGACCGGGTTCGCCATCATGGCGCTGGTCTCGCATGAAGATCTTTCCCGGATCATCCGCGATATCGGCAAAGAACTGCAGAAGATCGAGCCGGACGCCCTGAAGAAGCAACTACCGGCGATCCTGGCCGATTCGCTGGAGTATGTGGCCGAGGCTCCGTCCGCGGCGGCGGCCGCGCCGGGAGCGCCGGGCGTGGCCAGGCCCGGCGGCAAGACGCCCAACCTCGATCAATACACCGTCAACCTCACGGAAAACGCGAGGAAAGGCAAGATCGATCCGGTGCTGGGGCGCGATTTCGAGATCCGCCAGATTGTCGACATCCTCACCCGGCGGCGGCAGAACAATCCGATTCTGACGGGCGAGGCGGGCGTCGGCAAGACGGCGGTGGTGGAAGGATTCGCTTACCGCATCGTGCAGGGCGACGTGCCTCCGGTATTGCGCAATGTCACGTTGCGAACGCTGGATCTGGCGTTGTTGCAGGCCGGGGCGGGGATCAAGGGCGAATTCGAGAATCGGTTGAAGAACCTTATTGAAGAAGTGAAGTCCTCGCCCACGCCCATCATTCTCTTTATCGATGAAGCGCACACCATGATCGGGGCGGGCGGACAGGCGGGACAGGGAGACGCCGCCAACCTGTTGAAACCGGCGCTGGCGCGCGGCGAACTGCGCACTATCGCCGCCACCACCTGGTCGGAATACAAGAAGTACTTCGAGAAGGATCCGGCGCTGGCTCGCCGCTTCCAGGTGGTGAAGGTGGAGGAGCCGACCGAATCCGCCTGCCAGGTGATGATGCGCGCGGTGGCGCCGTTCCTCGAAAAGCACCACACTGTCCGCATCCTGGATGAAGGCGTCGCGGCGGCGGTCAAGTTGTCGCACCGCTACCTGCCCGACCGCCAACTCCCGGATAAAGCGGTGAGCGTGCTCGATACGGCCTGCGCCCGGCTGTCGCTGGGCCAGAACGCCACTCCGCCGGCGATCGAAGACGCACAACGCGAAATCGACGATTGCGACGTGCAGACCCGCGTCCTGGAGCGGGAAGCCGCGCTGGGCGCCGATCATTCCGAACGGTTGGCGACTATCGCCAAGAAGAAAGCCGCCGCCGAGAGCCAATTGGCGGAGTTGAAGGCGCGCTGGGAAAAAGAGCGCGATCTGGTGAGCCGGATCCGCGAGGTCCGCGCCAAGCTGGAAGGCGAGGCGCAGCCTGCCGCGGCATCCGCGGCGGCTGCCGCACCCGCGCCTGCAGCCGTGGCATCGGCGGCGCCGGGTGCCGTCGCTTCCGCGGGAGCCGTGGCGGTGCCCGAAGCCGCCCCGGCGATGCCGCCCATGGACCCCGAAGCCTTGCGCACCGAATTGAGGCAGCTCGATGCGGAACTGGAGGCGCTGCAGGGCGACGCGCCCTTGATGCGCATCTGCGTGGACGCGCAGATCGTGGGCGACGTGGTTTCGGGTTGGACCGGCATTCCCATCGGCCGCATGCTGAAGGACGAGGTGCAGGCCATCCTCGAACTGGAGAGCGTCCTCGGCAAGCGCGTGATCGGCCAGAATCATGCGCTGGGTATGATCAGCGAGCGCATCCGCACTTCCAAAGCCGGCATGGAGGATCCGAGCAAGCCGATCGGCGTGTTTATGCTGGTCGGACCGAGCGGCGTCGGCAAGACCGAAACCGCTATCGCTCTCGCCGATCAGCTCTACGGCGGCGAGCGCAGCATGATCACCATTAACATGTCGGAGTTCCAGGAAGCGCACACGGTTTCGACGTTGAAGGGCTCGCCTCCGGGATATGTCGGCTATGGAGAAGGCGGCGTGCTTACCGAAGCCGTGCGCCGCAAGCCGTACTCGGTGGTGCTGCTCGACGAAGTCGAGAAGGCGCATCCCGATGTGCTGGAGCTGTTTTTCCAGGTGTTCGACAAGGGCAAGATGGAAGACGGCGAAGGCCGCGAAATCGATTTCAAGAACACCATCATCATTCTGACCTCGAATGCCGGAACCGACACCCTGATGAAGCTGACGGCCGATCCGGAAACCATGCCCGGATCGGAGGGCCTGGTGAAGGCGCTGAAGCCGGAGCTGAACAAGATCTTCAAGCCGGCGTTCCTCGGCCGCATGGTGATCATTCCGTACTTCCCGATCCGGGACGAGGCATTGAAGCAGATCGTCCGTCTGAAGGTTGGCAAGATTCAGAAGCGGCTGCTGGAAACGCACAAGATTGCATTGACGCACGATGAAGCGGTGATCGAGGAGGTCGCCAAGCGCTGCACGGAAGTGGAGAGCGGCGCCCGCAACGTCGACAATATCCTGACCAATACCATGCTGCCGGAGATTTCACGCTACATTCTGGGCCGCATGGCGGAACGGCAGAAGCTCGCCCCGATCCACGTCTCGCTGAGCGCTGACGGGAACTTCGCCTACAACTAACTATTCGACGCCGGCCGCCGCGACACGGCGGCCTTTAGCGATTCGGATTTTTCAATACAACAGGCCATCCGTACGATGGCCTGTTCATATATCGGAGGACGAATTGGACTTTCAAGAAACCGATCGGCCGATGCGGCTAACTTCGCCGCTTGGCCCGAACAAGCTTTTTCCAGTTGAAATGCACGGCCGCGAGGCGGTTTCCGAGTTATTCAGCTTTCACATCGAGTGTGTCTGGTCGGATGCGTCGCCGCTGGATTTTTCCAGCATTATCGGCCAGAACATCACGTTGGAACTCGACCTGGCGGCCGGCACGCGCTACATCAACGGCATCGTGCAGTCGATCACGCAGGGTGTCCACGATCCGGAACGCAACATCACCCATTATTTTCTGGAAGTGGTCCCGGAGATGTGGCTGCTGACGCGCGACATTCAGTGCCGCATTTTTCAAAACAAGAGCGTCCCCGATATCATCCAGGCCGTCTGGAGCAAGGTCGGGTTGACCTCGACATTGAAGAAGACGCTCACCGGCACCCACAACCCTCGCGATTATTGCGTGCAGTTCGACGAATCGGACTTCAACTTCATCAGCCGGCTGATGGAATCGGAAGGCATCTTCTATTACTTCCAGCACGAGAGCGGCAAGCACACCTGCGTCATCGCGGACAGCAACTCGGCGTTCCAGTCGATCCCCGGAAACTCCACGGTGAAATTCGACGAAACCCAGGGCGCCGTTCGCAATGAAAGCAAAATCCACCAGTGGGTCAAGATGCAGGAGCTGCGGTCGGGCAAATACAGTCTGCAGGACTGGAACTTCGAAACACCCTCGACCAACCTGCTCGTAAACCAGCCCACGGTGATCAAGGCGACCGGCAGCAGCAAGCTCGAAATCTACGAATTCCCCGGCGGGTATATGAAGAAAGGCGATGGCGAGGACATCGTCAAACTGCGCATGAACGACGAGGAAGCGCCGGCGGTCGTGGTCAGAGGTGAGAGCCTGCACGGGGCGTTTTGCCCGGCATACAAATTCACCCTGGACTACGACTTTTCGGACAACGGCAAGGAATTCGTGCTGCTGAGCGTGGAGCACGCCGCCAAACAGCCGGTCCAATTGGGCACGGACGAAGATTTCGAATATACCAACGGTTTCACCTGCATCCTTTCCAGCACGACATACCGGCCGGCGCGTGTTTCACCGCCTCCGCGCGTCAAGGGATTGCAGTGCGCCACCGTGGTGGGGCCGTCGGGTGAAGAGATCTACACGGACAAATACAGCCGCGTCAAAGTGCAGTTCCCGTGGGACCGCGACGGCCAGAATGACGAGAACAGCTCCTGCTGGATTCGCGTGGCGACGTTCTGGGCCGGCAAAAACTGGGGTGGCATCCATATCCCGCGCATCGGACAGGAAGTGGTGGTGAATTTCGTGGACGGCGATGTCGACCGGCCGCTGATCGTCGGAAGCGTCTACAACGCGACTACCATGCCGCCCTACTCGTTGCCGGACAACATGACGCAGAGCGGCGTTCAAAGCCGGAGTTCCAAAGGCGGCGCGGCCGCGAACTACAACGAGATCAGGTTCGAGGACTTGAAGGGCAGCGAGCTGGTGACCCTCCACGCGGAGAAAGACCAGAGCATCGAGGTGGAACACGACGAGACGCACTGGGTGGGCCACGACCGCACCAAGAAAGTCGATCACGATGAAACCACCACCATCGGCAACAACCGCACGGAGACCGTGAAAGTCGACGAGACGATCACGATTCAGGGAAAGCGCACGGAGACGGTCACGGGCAACGAGACCATAACCGTCGACCAGGGGAACCGCAGCCTCACTCTCAATATGGGCAACGATTCCACCGAGCTCAAGATGGGCAACCAGTCTATTAACTGCGACCTCGGCAAAATCGACGAAACAGCGATGCAATCGATCACCCTGACGGTGGGCCAGAGCAGCATCAAGATCGATCAGATGGGTGTTACGATTCAGGGGATGATGATCAAGATCAATGGACAGATCCAGGTGCAAGTGCAGGGTCTGATGACGCAGATTCAGGGATCCGCCATGCTGCAGGAGCAGGGCGGCATTATCATGATCAACTAACATGGCCGATGCACCACAGCCGGTTCCGAAAGTAGTCGCGATCAGCACCATCGCCGAATTGGGCGACGAGGCCATGGCGATGTTGCGCCCGGAAGCTCTTCCGCTGGAGTTCATCAAGCTTCTCACCGGCAAGAAGCTCTATGCCGATGCCGTGCGCTTTCTGGCGCACGCACTGCCGAAGCGCGAAGCCGTATGGTGGGCGTGGGTTTCGGCGCGGCGCGCGGCTGGTTCGTCGCCGCCGTCCAAGATCAAAGCGTCGCTGGAAGCCACGGAGCGCTGGATCGCCGACCCCAAAGAGGAGAATCGGCGGGCGGCCATGGCGGCGGCGCAAACCGCCGATCTCGGCACCGCCGCGGGTTGCGCCGGCCTGGCAGCGTTTTTCAGCGGCGGCAGCCTGGCGCCGCCGGAAGCGCCGCCGGTGCCGCCGGGCGAGTATCTCACCGCCAAGGCGGTAGCCGGGGCAATCATATTCAGCTGCCTGGCGACCGAACCGGAAAAGGGTCCGGACAAATTCCAGGCCGCCATCGCGCAGGGCGTGGACGTGACCACGCGCATCAAACTCTGGGAACAGTAGTAGGAGAGGATTTGTTATGGGAATGCCCGCCGCACGCCTTACCGATATGCATGTTTGTCCGATGGTGACCGTCCTCGTGCCGCACGTCGGCGGACCGATTGTGGGTCCGGGCGCGCCGACGGTGCTCATCGGCGGGCTGCCCGCCGCGCGGCTCACGGATATGGCCACCTGCGTCGGACCGCCCGACATGATCGCCATGGGCTCGCCCACGGTGCTCACGATGAGCATGCCGCAAGCGCGGATCATGGACCCGACGGTGCACGGCGGGATGATCGTGCTGGGCATGTTCACGGTGCTGGTCGGACCGTAACCGGCCCGCCCCACGAATCTGTAACCGAAGATTGAAATTGCCAGGGCTGGCCCGGCGATACAATGGGGAACTTATGAAAGTTTCCTGGCGATCGAATGCTTTACGGGCCGCCCTGGTGACCGCTCTTATTACCTTCTGCGCCTTCCTCAGTTCGCAGCCGGCTCCGCGGGAGCGAGTGGGGCCCCTCCCCGACGGCGGATACCTTTTGAACAGCTTCTGGAAGATCGCGCCGGCGGGCAAACAAATCCCGCTCGATACCCTGCCGATGTCCTCCGCCCTTTCGCCTGACGGCAAATACCTGCTGGTGCTTAATGGCGGCTACAATCCGCCGTCGATTAGCGCCATCGACGCCGCCACGGGCGAGGTGGTCAGCAAGACGCCCGTGCCCGACGGCTGGCTCGGCCTGACATTCTCGCGTTCCGGCGACCGCGTGTACGTCGGCGGAGGCTCGCAGGGTGCGGTTTTCGAATTCACCTTCGCCGAGGGCAAACTCACGGCGTCGCGCACCTTCGAACTGACACCCAAGGCCGAGCGTCAGCGCGACGATTTCGTGGGCGACGTGGCGTTCGATCCGGAAGGGCACTTGCTTTACGCGGCTGAATTATACAAAAACGATATCGTGATCGTGAACCCGCAGTCCGGCATGATTCTCGGCCGCCACAAAACCGGCCGGCGTCCATATCGGATCGTGTTTGATCCCGGTGGGCAGTCGTATTTCGTCAGCCTGTGGGCGGATGGTTCGGTGGGCCATTACCAGACCTCGAACGGCGATTTGCTGATGCGGATTCCGGTAGCGGCGCACCCGACGGATATGGTGTGGCGCGCGGGGAAACCGCCCGATACCGCTCCGGACCAGGCCACGTGGGAAGCGCGCCTGTTCGTCGCGGCCGCCAACACCAACAGCGTGTACGCGATCGGGATCACTTCGGGACAGCAGACCAGCGTGGTCGAAAGCATCAACCTGGCAATGACGCCTCGGCAGCCGTTGGGGATGACTCCTTCCGGACTCGGCCTGAGTCCCGACGGCAAGCGGCTCTTCGTGGCGTGTTCCGACGCCAACGTGGCGGGCGTGGTGGACGTATCGCAGGACCGCAGCCGCGTGGAAGGCTTCATCCCCGCCGGATGGTATCCGACGGCGGTGCGGGTTCTGCCGAACGGCACTGTAGTGATCCTGAACGGCAAAGGTGTGCGGTCGTATCCCAACCCGGAGTATCCCGGCCCCAGGCGCCGGCCGGAAACACAGCATCAGGGGTCGCCGAACGCGCAGTACGTGGCGCGACTGCAAACCGGCACCGCGTCCTGGATCGCGCCTTTCGACGATGCGCACTTGCAGACATGGACGCAGCAGGCGCAAAGCGATTCGCCCTACCGCGATTCCAAGCTGGACGAACCCCATCCCATGCCGCCCATTCAGCACGTGATCTACATCGTGAAGGAGAATCGCTCGTTCGACCAGGTGTTGGGTGACATGAAGCAAGGCAACGGCGATCCATCGTTGACTCTGTTCGGCGAGAACGTCACTCCGAATCTGCACAAGATCGCGCGGGAATTCGTGCTGCTGGACAACTTTTATGTGTCGGCCGACGTGAGCGCGGATGGTCACAACTGGTCGACGGCAGCAATTTCTCCCGACTACGTCACGAAGCTTTGGCCCAACCAGTATGCCGGACGCCGCAAGACGTACGATTTCGAGGAGCAGGACCCCACCGCGTTGCCGCCGGCGGGCTACATATGGACCAACGCGGCCATGGCGGGACTCTCGATCCGCAATTTCGGCTACATGGTGGAGAACAAGAAGGCTATCGCTCCCACCGGCAGCGACCAGATCGACAAGATCAACGACCCGGTGCTGGCCAAGTACACCAACCGCAACTTCCGTACCTTCGACTTGAAGTATCCTGACGTCGAGCGTGCCCAAGTGTTTCTCAGCGAGTTGGCGGAGTACGAAAAGACAGGCCAGATGCCGCGTTTGATCGTCATGCGGCTGGGCAACGACCACACCGAGGGTACCCGCGCCGGAGCGCTATCGCCGCTTTCGCTTGCCGCCGACAACGATCAGGCGGTGGGCATGGTTGCCGAAGCCGTGTCCAAGTCGCAGTTCTGGTCGAGCACGCTGATTTGCATTCTCGAGGACGACGCGCAGAACGGACCCGATCACGTGGATTCGCACCGCTCGCCGGCATTTCTGATTTCGGCCTATATCAAGCGCCACACCGTCGACAGCACGATGTATAACACGGCGTCGATGCTGCATACCATCGAAGCTGTGCTGGGGTTGAGGCCGATGACCCATTTCGACGCCTCGGCAACGGTGATGTCGGCTTCGTTCCAGAGCCAGGCCGATTCTGCGCCCTACGTCCTGGAGAAGCCGCGGGTTTCGCTTACCGACCGCAATCCGCCGAACGCGCCCGCCGCCAAGGAAATGGAAGGCATGAATTTCGACAAGGAAGACGAAATCGACGAGGACGTCCTGAACAACGCCCTCTGGCGCGCCATCCGCAAGGACGCGCCGCCGCCGGCTCCGGTGCGGAGCTATTTCGGAAAATAGGTCCCGCGCCGGTTCTTCGAGACCGGCGGCTGCTTCACCGGCCGCGCGCGCTTTTCAGTACCATCTATCCATGCGTCGAATTCTGCCGGGTTTGCTATTTGCGACGGCCGCGTTTTCGGCCGGCGTGCCGTATCTTTCGCAGCCAGCGCTCTGCCCCACGCGTCCGGAGATCGCCTTCGTCAGCGGCGGCGATATCTGGGTGGTGGCGCAGAAGGGCGGCGAGGCTCACCTTCTGGTTTCGCACGTCGCCGAGGATACGCGTCCGCTGTATTCGCTGGACGGCACGAGGCTGGCGTTCGTTTCCACGCGCACCGGCGGCGGCGACATCTATGTGCTGAACCTCGCGAGCGGCGATCTGAAACGGCTCACGTTCGACGACCGGCTGGACCAGCTCGATGCCTGGTCGCGCGACGGCAAATGGATCTATTTCTCGAACAACGGCAACGATGTCGGCGGCAAAAACGACATTTATCGCGTCAGCACGGAGGGCGGCACGCCCATGCCGGTGAGCGCCGACCGCTTCACCAACGAGTTTCAGGCCGCGCCCGCGCCCGACGGCACGTCGATCGCATTCGCGGCGCGGGGCAACGGCGATTCGCAATGGTGGCGGCACGGCCACAGCCATCTGGATGAGAGCGAGATCTGGCTCCGCAAGGAAGGCTCTCCGGCGGTTTACGAAAAGCTGGTGGATCTGAATGGCCGCAATGCCTGGCCGAATTGGATGCCGGATGGAAAGCAGCTGTATTTCATGTCGGACCGGTCGGGAGCGCAGAACATCTGGATGCTGCCGATCGGGGGCAAATTGCGGCAAGTAACCAGGTTCACCGACGGCCGGGTGTTGTGGCCCTCGATCGCCTACGACGGCAAAGCGCTGGTGTTCGAGCGCGATTTCAAGATCTGGCAGCTCGATACGAAGACCGGCGAAGCCTACGCGGTGCCGATTACGCTGGTCGGATCGGCCGCCAGCCCCGAGATCGCGCACCTCTCGCTGAACCAGTTCAACGACCTGGCGGTGTCGGCGGACAACCGCAAAGTCGCGCTGGTGGCCCACGGCGAAGTCTTCGCTTCGTCGGCGCACGATGGCGGGCAGGCGTTTCGCGTGACGAACACGCCGGGACCGGAAACGCAAATCGTCTGGGCGCCCGATTCCACGCACCTGGCATATGTCAGCCAGCGCGACGCGGTGACGCATATCTATCTGTACGACTTCACCAAGCATTCGGAACAGGAGCTGACGTCCGGTCCGCTGCCCGACCAATCGCCGCAATTCTCGCCCGACGGGAAAATGCTGGCGTTCATCCGCGACCGGAAAGAGCTGCGCGTGATCGACCTGGACGGCAAACAGGAGCGATCGCTGGCGGCGGCGTTCATCGGCGGCGGATTCGGCGGCGGCAGCATCGCCTGGGCGCCCGATAACAAGTGGATCGCGTACGCCGCCGATGCCGAACGCGGGTTGCGCAACGTGTTTGTGGTTCCGGCGGCGGGAGGAACTCCGCGACAGGTCACTTTCCTGGCCAACGGCAATCTGGGATCGCTCAATTGGAGCCCGGACGGAAAATTCCTCGTTTTCCAGACTTCGCAGAGGACCGAACAGCCGGAAGTAATGCGTCTCGACCTGGTGCCGCGGCAACCGAAATATGTCGAAGAAAAGTTCGATGACCTGTTCAAGCCGGAAAACGGCCGCGCCGGAGGACGCGGGACGGGCCGCGGAGAGGCGGCGGCGGGTGCGGCGGCGAATGCCGCAACCGAACCCAAACCGCCGGTTAAGGTGGAGATCGAGTTCGATAACATCCGCAGGCGGCTCGCTCCTCTGCAGCTCGGAACGGGCGTATCGAATCCGCAGATCAGTCCGGATGGAAAGTACCTGCTGTTCTCGGCGACCGCGGCCGGCCAGTCGAACCTCTATCTTTACTCGCTCGAAGACGAAGCGGCCGGGCGGGGTGGACGCGGCGGTGGCGGACGCGGCGGAGAAGGAATCCGCGGCGTGCGGCAGCTCACCACTTCGCCGGGCGCCAAGACGCATCCGCATTTCTCGGCCGATTCGCATGAAGTCTACTACCTGGAAGGCAATTACGTGCAGGCGATCAACGTGGAGAACCGCAATCTACGCATGTTTACCGTGACCGCCGAGATGGAAGTCGATTTCCAGAAGGAAAAGATGGCGGTATTCGAACAGGCATGGGCGGGCCAGCGCGAGGGCTTCTACGACCCCAAATTCCACGGAACCGATTGGAACGCGGTACGCAAGACCTACGAGCCCCTGGTGGAAGGATGCCGCACTCCGGATGAGCTGCGCGCCCTGCTGCGGCTGATGGTGGGCGAGCTGAATTCGTCGCACTCCGGAATTTCGGCTCCGGGCGGCGGACGCGGCGTGGTGGGTCAGCTCGGGCTCACCTTCGACCGCGCGGAGTACGAGAGCTCGGGAAAGCTGAAAATCACCGAGGTGCTGCCGCTTTCGCCGGCGGCGGTCGCCAAGATTCAACCCGGCGAGGAATTGCGCGCGGTGGATGGGGTAGCCATGGGGCCGCGCGTCAATCTCGACGAGCATCTGCAGTATAAGGTTGACAGGCGGGTCACGCTGAAGATCAACGATCGGGATGTGACCGTTCAGCCGGCGGCCAGCCTGAGCGACCTGATTTATCGCAAATGGGTAGAAGATAATCGCGCATACGTGGCGCGCGTTTCAAACGGCCGCCTGGGGTACATCCACATGCGCGATATGTCCGAGCAGGCGCTGGCGCAGTTGTATGTCGATCTGGACGCGGAGAATCGGGCTCGAGAGGGCGTCGTAGTGGATATCCGCAACAACAATGGCGGTTTCGTCAACGCCTACGCGCTCGACGTACTGGCCCGCCGTCCCTACCTCACCATGACGGATCGCGGCGGACCCGCCGGCCCGGCGCGAACGGCGCTCGGGCAGCGATCGCTCGAGCTCCCGACCGTCCTTGTGGTCAATCAGCATTCGCTGTCGGACGCCGAGGACTTCACCGAGGGCTATCGCACGCTGAAGCTCGGCAAAGTGGTGGGTGAACCGACAGCCGGGTGGATCATTTATACCGGCTCGATGACGCTGATCGACGGCACCACGATGCGCATGCCGCAGACCCTGATTACCGGCGCCGATGGGAAGAACATGGAGAACAATCCGCGGCCGGTGGACGTGCCGGTGTCGCGGCCCATCGGAGAATCCTACGCGGGGAAGGATTCGCAACTCGATGTCGCGGTGCGGGAGCTGATCGCGCAGCTCGATCATAAGTAGCCTCCCAGTACCTTCATAACCGAGGCAGAGAAATCGGTATTAACCAAATCGCATGTTGAGGCGGAAATGTTTCCGTCCTAATATTCCAACCGTGCGTCCAGTTCTTTTATCGCGATGGAGAGGGGCCGATCCTGTCGAGGCCGGAGTGTACGGGATGAGCTGTGAGGAGCGGGATCGTATGATACTGGCGTTCGCGCTCGCTATGAACAATGCCAATAGCGGATACGACCGCCTGGAGTCGGCCTGCACCGACCGCGAGCGGCGGGAGGCGCTGCGCAATATCCAAAGCGCGCAGAACTACTGCCATGCCCTTCGCGACGCAGTCATCCGCCATTGCGAAGCGCACGGGTGCTGACCGCCGCGGCCGGCGAGAGTTGAAACAGGAAGTCGAAACCGGAATTCTGCCGGCCGCTTTCGGTATCCTGATGGAGAATGCAGACCCTTCGCCGCATCGTCCTCGGCTTTGTGCTCGCCATCGTCGTGCTTTTCGGCGGCGACTACCTGTCGCTGCGTTTTGCGATTCCGGGCGGACGGAAGACGACCGATGTCATCCAGGTGCGGCCCTACATGGACATTCCGCAAAAGAGCGGGCGCGACGAACTGGTGCCGCTCGATGCCCAGAGCGTCACGTGCGCCAACTCGCTGTTTCCGCACATGGGGATGAACCCGTGCTGGTGGGTGCGGCGCCACCGCCAGCCGCGCATCGATATGTAGCACGCGGAACAAAAATGGCGGACTGACAATCCGCCGGAGGCAGGCAGCCTGCCGGCTAAGGCTGCTTCTTCTTTTCCAGTTTCAGGTTGATCACCGCGTCGCGTCGCGAGTCAAACGAGCTCAGCGTATGCGTGGGGCTGGTCTGGTCCTCCAGGCGAGCGGTCACCTTGTAGTCCACATCCGGACTCAGTTCGTGGAAGAAGTAGGAACCGTCCGGCTGCGAATAAAACGAGACAATCGACTTGGTTTTCGTGTTTTCCAGGAGCACGGCGGCTCTGGACACGGGTTTGCCATCCACGTTGGTGACTACGCCGGAAAGCGTGCGTGTCTGCGGCTGGCCTCTCTTCGGCTTTTCCTGCGCGCCCGACGGGACCGCGCAGAGAAAGACCAATAACAGGGCAGCCGCCAGGCGGAAGAAAGCAGAGGGCCGCCTACCAGCGGTCGTCCTCGGACTCCTCCTCCTCGTCCTCCATGAACTCCTCATCTTCTTCCTCTTCTTCTTCCTCTTCTTCGGCCGATACCAATTCCAATGGATCGGTGCTCACGACTCGCAGGTCCGCGCCGCACTCGTCGCAACTGATTGTGTCGCCTTCGTCGACGTCCTCTTCGTCCACATCGATCACGCCGTCGCAGGCCGGGCATCTAATCCCGTGATCGTCGACCGCCATTCGGTTCCTCCCAAAATATTACTGATAATCGATACGTCGCCGTCCTGGCAAGCGATGTTACCGCCCCGGCTTCTTTTTTTATTTTCCCGCTTGTTTAGCCAGACGGCGGCGGGTCGTGGCCGGCACCAGCCCGTTCAACCGCATGTAGGCAAACAACTGGGCGCGGTGCGTCAGTTCGTGTTCCTTGATGGATTGCAACATTTCCAGGCGTGTCAGCTTTACGCCATCCATCCGCGTCACGATCTGCGCGTAAAACTCGGACGGTTTCGACGCCAGTTCGGTGCACCGCTTGTCGATGCTTTCGGTCAGCGCGGCGGCCAATTCGGAAGGGCTCGCCGAGGGCGGGATGTCGGGTAAATGGCGCGTCACCCGCTGGCGGAAATCCGGCCCGGTGAAGTTCACCTCTCCATCCAAAAGGAGACCGGCGAGGCCATGACCCGCGTTGAGGATGTGATGAGCGATCTCTCCGAATGTCATCACGTCCGCGGTCGGCCGGTATGAGAATTGATCCGCGGGAAAGTCTTCCACAGCTGCGACCGTGTCGTGGCGAACGGCCTTCCAGGTATCCAGAACGTGCTCGAGTCGAACCATATGTCCTCATTGTATCCGGGCCGGGGCGTCGGAAAGAGCTGCCAATCCGGCGGGGTGTAAAACCTTGTCAATAGCCCTTTCGAGAGTTCGGCGGCCGGATGGCCACGGTACACTGAAAGTATCCATGCACCAGAAAATGAGTGAGCGGTTTGTGGATCAGAATCCACAGGAGACCTCGGAGTGGAGTGAAGCCCTGGACCAGGTATTGGACGAACAAGGTCCGGATCGCGCCGCCTATCTCCTGGAACAGCTGACGGAGCGGGCTCGCGCCAGCGGCGCGGAGCTGCCCATCCATCTCAATACCCCGTATGTGAACACCATCCGGCCGGAAGATGAAGTGGCGTATCCGGGCGACCGCGCGATCGAGCGCCGCATCAAGAGCCTCATTCGCTGGAACGCCATGGCCATGGTGGTTCGGCAGAACAACTACGACCATGGAATCGGCGGACACATCTCCACTTATGCTTCGCTGGCGACGCTGCTGGAGGTCGGATTCAACCACTTCTTCCACGCCCGCTACGGCGATTTGCCGGGCGACCTGATCTACTTCCAGGGGCACGCTTCGCCGGGTGTTTACGGGCGCGCTTTTCTCGAAGGACGGTTGAACGAGGAGCATCTGAAGAATTTCCGCCACGAGCTGCGCGACTTCCCGGGGCTGTCCTCGTATCCGCATCCCTGGCTGATGCCCGATTTCTGGAACTTCCCGACGGTTTCCATGGGTCTCGGGCCTCTCAACTCGATCTACCAGGCGCGCTTCATGCGTTACCTGGAGAATCGCGGTGTCATCCCGCCCTCGCCGCGGAAGATCTGGGCGTTCCTGGGCGACGGCGAAATGGATGAGCCGGAATCGATGGGGTCGCTGACGCTGGCCTCCCGGGAAAAGCTCGACAACCTGATTTTCGTCATCAACTGCAACCTGCAGCGATTGGACGGGCCGGTGCGCGGCAACGGCAAAGTGATTCAGGAGTTGGAAGCGGCCTTCCGCGGCGCCGGTTGGAATGTCATCAAAGTCATCTGGGGCAGCGACTGGGACACGCTGCTGGAGCGCGACAAAACCGGCCTGCTGCAGCGGCGAATGACGGAGATCGTCGACGGCGAGTATCAGACCTACGTCACGAAGGACGGCGGGTACATCCGGCAGCATTTTTTCGGAAAGTATCCCCAGCTGCTGGAACTGGTATCGCACCTTTCGGACGAGGAGGTTTTCCGCCTGCGGCGCGGCGGGCACGATCCGCGCAAAGTCTACAATGCGTACAAAGTCGCGATGGAAACCACCGGCCAGCCCACGTTGATCCTGGCGCACACGATTAAAGGATACGGATTGGGCGAAGCCGGCGAAGGCCGCAATATCACCCACCAGCAGAAAAAGCTCAACGAGCAGGAGATGCTGGAATTCCGCGCGCGTTTCGACATTCCGATTCCGGCCGAAGCGGCGCACGACATTTCCTTCTATCGCCCGCCGGCGGACAGCCCGGAGATCGCGTACCTGCAGGAAAGGCGCCGCCAGCTTGGCGGATATGTGCCCACCCGGACGGCTCCGCCGAGCCGGATCGAAGCGCCGCCCCTGGAATACTTCAAAGAGACGTTCGAAGGTTCGGCCGGGCGCGAAACCATGCACACCACGGCGTTCGTACGCGTGCTGACGCTGCTCATGAAGCATCCGCAGCTCGGCAAGCGCATCGTGCCCATCATTCCGGATGAAGCGCGCACGTTCGGTATGGAGTCGCTGTTCCGGCAGTTCGGGATCTACGCCAGCCAGGGACAGCTATACGAGCCGCACGATGCGTCGATGTTCCTGTACTACAAGGAATCGAAGGACGGCCAGATTCTCGAGGAGGGCATCACGGAGGCGGGTTCGATGGCGTCCTTTACGGCGGCCGGCACCGCCTATTCGAACTACGGCGTGGAGATGATTCCGTTCTTCATCTATTACTCGATGTTCGGATTCCAGCGCGTCGGCGACATGGTTTGGGCTTTCGGCGACGCGCGCGGAAAGGGCTTCCTGTGCGGCGGCACCGCGGGGCGAACCACTCTCGCCGGCGAGGGCTTGCAGCACCAGGACGGCCACAGCCCGGTGCTCGCCAGCACCGTCCCGACCTGCGTGATTTACGATCCGGCGTATGCTTATGAGATCGCTATCATCGTGCAGGATGGAATTCGCCGCATGTACCAGTTGGGCGAAGATCGTTTCTACTATCTGACCCTGTACAACGAGAATTACGTAATGCCCCCCATGCCGGAGCACGTGAAACCCGAAGGTGTGCTGAAGGGGATTTACTGTTTCCGGCGGGCGGCGGAAGGAAAGGCGCTCATACATCTCTTCGGCAGCGGCCCGATTCTGAACGAAGCTCTCAAGGCGCAGGAAATGCTCGCCGCGAAATACAAGGTCGCGGCCGATGTCTGGAGTGTCACCAGCTATAACGAACTGCGGCGCGACGCGCTGGAGGTGGAACGTTGGAACCGGCTCCATCCCGACCAGCCGGCGCGCACGCCCTATATTCAGGATGTTCTGGCGGGCGCCGAGGGGCCCATTATCGCGGCGTCGGACTATATGAAGATGGTCGCCGACCAGGTCGCGCCTTGGCTGTCCGGCCGCATGGTGGCGCTGGGCACCGACGGCTTCGGACGGAGCGACAATCGCCAGTACCTGCGAAAGCACTTCGAGGTGAATGCGGAGTCCATAGCCGCCGCGGCTCTTTCGCGGCTGGCTCGCGATGGCAAATTCGATGCCGCCCAGGCCGTGGCGGCGTTTCGCGACCTGGGTGTCGACCCGGAAGCACGCAATCCGGCGCGCGCCTAGGCTGCGGGCATGTCCGTCGGTCAGCGCATCGCCGCCGTGGGGATGGCGGTCACGGCTGCCCTGGCGATGTTGAAACTCGCGGTGGGCATCATGGGCCATTCCACCGCGGTCGTGGCCGACGGACTGGAATCGGCCAGCGACGTTTTTTCCTCGGGCTTCGTGCTGCTGGGCCTGACGCTGGCGGCCAGACCCGCCGATGAGAACCATCCCTACGGGCACGGGCGCATCGAAATCCTGACGGGCCTGCTCATCGGGATGGTGCTCACCGCCGGCGGCGCGTTGATCTCGTACGGCTCCATCGAGCGGATCGGCCATCCGCACCAGGCCCTGGCCCCGTTTGTCGTCTGGCCGTTGCTGGCTTCAATGGTGGTGAAGATCGCGCTCTCCGCGACCAAGTTTCATTACGGCAGCAAGCTGCGCAGCGCGGCACTGTCCGCCGACGCGTGGCACGACGCCACCGACACGGTGTCCGCGATCACCGCGCTGGTTGCCGTCGGTTTGACGCTGTGGTCGCCATCGCGATTCCCCAATGCCGATGGATACGGCGGGTTTCTGGTGGGCCTGATCGTGATCGGCGCCGGCGTTCGCGTGGCCTACGAGACCGCGATGCAGCTTATGGACACCATGCCCGCGGACGAGCTCATGAACCAGATACGCGACACGGCTATGGAAGAAGCCGGCGTGCGCGGAGTGGAGAAATGTTTCGCGCGCAAGACCGGTCTTCGATATCACGTAGATCTGCACCTGGAAGTCGATCCCGATATGACGGTGCGCCAATCGCACGAGATCGCGCACCGCGTGCAGCAGCGCATTCAAGGGCGGCTGGATTGGGTGGCCGCGGTGCTGGTCCACGTCGAGCCCGCGCCGTAAATCAACCTACCCTCCCGCGCGAATCACCATTTTGCCGACGCCGTCTTCGTAGTTCCCGGCGATGCGAAAGGCCTCGCCGATCTCATCCAACGGGCGCGTGTGCGTCACCAGCGGCGCGAACAGGCCGGGGTGATCCAGGAGAAGCCGCAGCGCCTCGTGCGATTCGTGATTGGAGCGGCGGACGGAGAGGATCGCCAGCTCTTTGCGCCGCATCGGTGAAACTTCGAACGGCACCAGCACTTCCGAGTGAATACCGGTGAGCAACACGCGGCCGGCATTGCGGACCGCGCGAATGGCCTGGTTGGTGGTGTCCTGTTTAGCCGCGCAATCGATGGCGCAATCCACCCCGCGCTTGCCGGTCGAGGCCTGTATTTCGCGGACCACGTCGGCGCCCTGCGGAGAGAATACATCATCGGCGCCCATGCGGCGTGCCAGGTCGCGGCGCGAGGCGACTGGTTCGACCGCCCAGATCCGGCCTGCTCCCGCGAGTTTCAAAGACGCGATGGTCAGCAGTCCGATCGGCCCGGCGCCCACGATCAGCACCGATTCGCCCTTCTGCACCGCGCCGATTTTGAGCGAGTGAAGCGCGATGGCCAGCGGCTCGATGAGCGTCGCGGTCTCCAGCGCCAGCGAATCGGGGATCGCCACCAGATTGGTGGCAGGCAGATTGACGCGCTGCCGGAAAAATCCGGGAATGCCCGGATTGCTCAGGAAGCGGATATTGGCGCAGACGTTATGCCGTCCCGACCGGCAAAACTCGCAGTGATAACAGTACAGCGCCGGTTCGAGGGCGACGCGATCGCCGGCGGACCACCCGCTGACGCCGTCCCCCGCGGCCAGCACACGGCCGGAAGGCTCATGGCCCAAGACCATCGGGTACCGGTTGGGGGTGTCGCCGATCGCGCCCTCGGTATAGGCGTGCAGGTCGCTGCCGCAGATGCCGACCGCGTGGACTTCGACTTGCACTTCACCGGCGGCGGGCGGTTCGAGATCCTGTTCGCAAAGGCGAAATTGGCGTGGGGCAATCAGTTCGGCAACCTGCATGGGGTTCGACCACCATTGTAAAATATGGCCCGTTGTAAAATAGCCCTCAGATGCTGAACTTCCGACAGTTCGAGGCCGGTCCTGATCCTTTTGGCCGCAAATTTCAGGTCTCTTTCAAGTGGCTGCAAACCGCCATTTCGCTTCGCCATTCCGATACGGTGGATGTCAAATTCATACTGGAGGATGAAAACGGGGGCAGGACCGAGAAAACTATCGCGCTGCCGCACGCCGATCTGTTGCGCGTGAGCCGCGAAACGGGCAGGCCGATGGATGATCCGTGGTGCAGCCGGCTGGCGGCGCAGCACCTGATGTGCCTGGTGGAGACCGGCGAGGACATGGAGAAGGACCTGATCACGGTGCCTCCGCTTGATCTGTCGCGATATGCCGCGGCCTTACGGGGTTGAGGTGTTGCTTCGGAACGGTCGAGTTCATCCGCTTGTAACGTGTGTAGCCTAAGCTGAATAACAGGCACCGCATGCCGCGAATCCACGGTCTGGGTCGAAGCTTATTTGCCGGCGCCATCCTCTCATTGGTGTCGATTGCGGCGATGAGGCTTCTGTTGCCGGGATCAGGTTTGGGCGCCGCATTGCTCGCGGCGGCTGCTATCGGAGCGGCGGGATGCGCGGCGAACCTGATTTTCTTTCACTTCGAGTCGCACCATGCGCGCGAGATGCGGGCGCGCGTGGAACGGCTGATCAACCCGCTGCAGGAGGGTTTGTCGCACTCGCCGGGCGATGAAATGGACGCGCTGGCGGCATCGATCGAACTGGCGGGACGGCAATTGCACGTGGTGGTGGAATCGCTGCAGCGCGAGAGTTCGCGGCTGGAATTGATTCTGAGCAGCATGGTGGAGGCCGTGGTGGCGGTGGATCCCTTGCTGCGGATTACGTTTGTCAATCGCGCATTCGCCGAATTGATGGGCATTGCGTCTCCGGTGGCCTCGGGGACTCCGCTGGTGCAGGTAGTGCGCGACCAGGTGCTGGCCGGCATGTTCACGTCCGTTCTCGCCGAAGGGGAGCCGCAGCGGAAAAAGATGGTGCTGGCGGCCGCCGGAGCGCGCTCGTTCGACGTGCAGATGGCTCCGCTGGCGGACGACCCGCAGCGCGGCGCCATCGCCATGCTCTACGACATCACCGAACTGGAGCGCCTGGAACGGGTCCGCCGCGATTTCGTCGCGAATGTCTCGCACGAGCTCCGGACTCCGTTGGCGGCGGTCTGCGGGTACGCCGAGACCCTCCTGGACGGCGCGCTCGAGGATTCCGCCAACGGGCGCAAATTCGTGGAGATCATCCTGGCGAAGGCCCGCCAGTTGAACAATATCGCCACGGACCTGCTGATTCTGTCGAGCCTGGAGGGCGGCAAGCCTCCGGCGGCCGAGCCGGTATCGCTGCGGGAGAGCATGGAATCGGCTCTGCGCACGGTAGAGCCCGCCGCCAGGGCGCGGGAAGTCCAACTGATCTGCGATACGATCGCCGATCTAGCCGTAATAGGATATGACGTCCGCCTGGAACAGGTCTTCGTGAATCTGCTGGACAACGCCATCAAGTTCAATCGTCCCGGCGGCGAAGTGAGAGTGGAAGTTCTGCGCAGCGGCGAGAATGCCGTGGTGCGCGTTCAGGACACCGGCGCCGGCATTCCGTCACGAGATCTGCCGCGCATCTTCGAGCGGTTTTACCGCGTGGATAAGGCGCGCTCGCGCGCCACCGGCGGCACCGGATTGGGGCTGGCCATCGTCAAGCACGCGGTCGAACAGATGGGCGGATCGGTAAACGTAGAGAGCGATTTCGGGCGGGGATCGACGTTTACGGTCATCTTGCCGGCCGCCTCCGAAGACATGACGCCGGCCGCGGCCGCCACCAGCTGAACCTGTCGGGTCCGGGTCGTTGGCCACGAGGCGGCCCGTCTCCGTACACAACTCTTCACCATCCGTTCACGGATTATTCACAATCGGCATCTATACTCGCAGTTCCGACTATGAAACTTTCCAGCTTGCAATCGATTTTGTGCCTCGCCGCACTGACGGTCCCGGCCTGTTTCGCGCAGGGCGACGGGTCCGACCTGGAGAAGCTAAAGGCGCAGCTCGCCGATCAGCAGCGCCAGATCGAATCACTGAAGAAGTCATTGATCGAAACGGAGAAGACCATCGAGAATCTCTCGAAAGCGCAGGAGGACACCAAGGCGGCCCTGGATTCAGCGGCCGCCGCGGTCAAAACTCCTACCGGCAGCAACACCGCGAGCGATAGCCTACCGGCCGCTCCCGCCAAATTAGGCGGGGATGTCGCCAGCACCAATCCCGTTCTTTCGCCGCCTCCGCCGCCTGCTCCGCGGCCGTCTGCTTACGTGCCCCCGCAGGATGCCACAAGCTCGCCGCTGCAGGTCCATCTCGGCAATATCACCATCATGCCGGTGGGGTTCATGGACTTGACGGCGGTCTTTCGCAATGAGAACGCGGGGTCGGGCATCGGGAGCAATTTCGGCAGCGTCCCCTACAACAACAGCAACAACGCGCACCTTTCGGAGTTCCGTTTCAGCCCCCAGAACTCGCGCGTCGGCTTCCGCGTGGATGGCGATTGGAAGGGCGCGCATTTCATCGGCTACAACGAATTCGACTTTTTGGGGACCAGCGGGAATAACGCGCTCGGCGTCACCAACGGAGCTTTCGTGCCCCGCATCCGGCTGTACTGGGTGGATGTCCGCAAGGGGCAATTTGAATTCCTGGCCGGACAGAGCTGGAGCATGCTGACCCCGAATCGCCGGGGAATATCGCCGCTGCCTGGGGATATCTTCTACAGCCAGGTGATGGACGTCAATTACGTGATCGGCCTGACCTGGACGCGCCAGCCCGGAGTGCGGTTCATCTATCATCCCAACCGGAAGGCCGCCATCGGTCTCGCGCTGGAGAACCCGAACCAATATATCGGCGGTTCCGGCGGCGGCCCCACTTCGGTGTTGCCGACGGCTCTTTCGAGCGCCCTGGCCGGGTCTCAATTGGACAACACGACGGCGGGAGTTCTTTCCACACCGAACCTGTCCCCTGACATCATTGTCAAGGCGGCGTTCGATCCGACTTCCCGTGTGCATTTTGAGATTGCGGGCATCGAGCGGAATTTCAAAGTCTACAATCCGACCGCGATCCAGACTTTCACCAAAGCCGGTGGCGGCGGATCGATCAACGGAAACTTCGAAGTAGTGAAGAACTTCCGGTTGATCACCAACAACTACTGGAGCGACGGCGGCGGCCGATATCTTTTCGGAAACGCGCCCGACCTGGTGGTCCGCACGAACGGCGCCATCAGCCCGATTCACTCCGGAGGCGTGGTCGAGGGTTTCGAAGCGCAAACTAAAAACACGCTGTGGTTCGGGTACTACGGAGCGATCTATGTAGGGCGCGACGTCGTGGTTGATACCAATGGCAGCCTGGTAGGGTATGGGTACCGCGGCTCAGCCAACAGCCAGAACCGCGCGGTCCAGGAAGGCACGGTGGGTTTCGTGCAAACGTTCTGGAAGGATCCGAAATACGGTGCATTGAGCCTGATCGGCCAGTACGAATACCTGACCCGGAGTCCCTGGTACGTCGCCGGAGGCGCTCCCAAGGCTGCACACGACAACGCGATTTACATGGATGTGCGGTATACCCTTCCGGGCGGAGCACCTCCTATCCCTGAAAAGTAGAACGACATCCCAATCCTTGAAGTCCGGTCTCATACAAGAGACCGGCACAACTTGTAATCAGTTTGCAACACGTTTGTAACAGGTGCGTGCGAACGTAGGAGAGGAAACGAAATGAAGAAGAGCAGTCTGATTCTCGCCGCTTTGGCTCTGTCCAGCCTGGCGAGCGTTGCCGTCGCGCAATCCTTCAATGCATCTGGCGCGACATTCCCGGCGCCCATTTACGGAAGGTGGTTTCAGGACTACAAGCAGGCGCACCCAAGCGTTCAGATCAATTACCAACCCAACGGGTCGGGATCCGGCATCACGGACCTGATCAATGGAACGGTGGATTTTGCCGCCTCAGACCGCCCGTTGACGGCCGATGAGTTGAACCGCGCCAAGAACCCGATTTATTTCCCGACGGTCTTGGGCGCCGTGGTGATCGCTTACAATATGCCGGCACTGAAACAGCCGCTGAAATTGACGCCGGAGGTTCTGGCGAACATCTTCCTGACGAAGATCAACAAGTGGAACGATCCGGCGATCGCAAAGCTCAATCCCGGCGCGGCTCTTCCCAACGAGGACATCGTTCTGGTTCACCGGTCTGACGGGAGCGGCACCACATTCGTGTTTACCGAATATCTGTCCAAGATCAGCGACGCATGGAAAAACGGACCAGGCACGAGTCAGAGCCCGAAATGGCCCGGTGGATTGGGCCAGCCTGGCAACCCGGGTGTGGCCGGCGAGATCAAGAAGACGAAATACTCGATTGGATATGTCGAGCTGGCTTACGTGCTGGATCCGTCGACCAAGGGCAGCGTCCAGCCCGCCCAGATCCAGAATGCCGCCGGCCAGTTCGTTACCGCCAGCGTGCAATCGGTCGCAGCCGCCGGCGCCGATGCCAAGGATTTTCCGGTTTCGCTGAGCAACCCGTCGGCTTCCAACAAGGCTGCCTATCCGATCTCGACCTTCACATATCTGCTGATCCCCAGCAAGTGGTCCGACCCCGCG
>Ga0335078_10002683_pt1 | contig 26823 bp, 17 predicted proteins | sample Lox_Sample_32_FD_206711 | JGI IMG/M metagenome (GOLD analysis project Ga0335078, IMG submission 206711) | Soil microbial communities from Loxahatchee National Wildlife Refuge, Florida, United States - Lox_Sample_3.2 | ecosystem: Environmental > Terrestrial > Soil > Wetlands | place: USA... | reverse complement strand
CAACACGAACCGGGTTTGAGAAACCGGTAGCGGTATAGGTCATCGCCGGGAGGAGTGTCGGTATTCCACCGGCCCACAATTCCCGCCTCGCCACTTCCCGGCGACGCGTGAGACGGGTTATCAGGAAGTATGCCGCCAATAAAAAGAGTGCTACAGCCACCAGGCTATAAGACGGCGACATCGCAAATACGACTGGATTCTGTTCCGAGCCCCGCAATAGCATGACGAGCCCGCGACCAGGGATCACGCCTGCGCCCGTCTGCGCCCCTAAATTGTGGAAATCCCGGAGAAACGGGATCGGGAGTTGCTGATTCGATTCGGTCGCCGTGAAAAACGGCGGAACCAAGGAGGCAGTCGCACTGGCGCCAGCCAGCGGTTCCACAGCCAAGTTCAGGGCACCGATTACATAGGTGGGCAGAATTCCCAGCAGAAAACAGGCAATTGCAAGAAGCACCAGAGATGAGCTGGCTCGCCGCCCAAAGTCGGTCCCGTTCGAGTGCCCATTGCCACGGCGAATGCCCAGAAACGTCATCGCATAAGTTTTGACGAAACACGTGACCGCCAAAGCGGCGGTCAGGGCCAGGATAGCGCCGCACAGCGCAAAGATCACTTTGACCAGAGCGGACGGTAGTAAGGCGCTTCGCAGAAACGTTTGCAACGTCAACCATTCACTGACAAAGCCGTTAAAAGGCGGAATGGCAGCGATTGCCAGGCACCCAACCAGCAAGACAACGGACAACGCCGGAAGCGTACGAATGAGACCTCCCATTCGATCCATATCGCGGTTTCCCGTTTCGCCTTCAATGTAGCCGGCGCCTTGGAAGAGGAGCGCTTTGTACACGGAATGATTGACCATATGGTAGAGGGCGGCGGTCAACGCAATGGCGGCGGCCGCAGCGTTCGCGGAACTCCGGAACGTCAGGAAAGCGCCAATCCCTGCCACAATGATGCCGGCATTTTCGATTGAACTGTGCGCCAGCATCGTTTTCATGTCGTTCTCGGTCGTCGCATAGAGAATGCCGATCAGGGCGGTGAGGCTTCCCGTAACGAGAGCAAACAACCCGGGTCCCATGCCGATCGCCGGAGCGAGATCTCCGTTCAAGCGGAGAATCCCGTAAAATCCCAGATTCAAAGTGATACCTGCCAGCACGGGGATGAAAACCGGAGGACAGGCCGTGTAGCAGCGCGGCAACCAGAAATTGACGGGAACGAGACCACATTTGATTCCGAATCCGAATAATCCCAGCAGAAAGACTGCCCATCCGGCCGCTCCGGACGGAGTGCTGGCCGATGCGCGGAGCATTGCGAAGGAGAGCCCAGGAGCTTGGGCACCGATAATCAGAAAAGCGATCACGATTGCCAGGAATCCGGCCTCGCTCATGGCGAGCATGATGTAGCCGGCGTGCGGGTCCTCCTGGTGATCTTGTCCATGATTCACCAGGAGGTAAGAGAGAATCGACATACATTCCCAACTGAGCAGGAACATTAAAGCATCGCCAGCCGTCAGGATTAAAACCACTGAAGCCATCAAGGCGAAGTGCAATACGGCGTAACGCCGGGCCGCGGCTCCGTTGGGGACACGTTGCAGATAACCGGGCACGAACAAACAGCAGGAAAGATACACTAGACCGGCCGCAAACAAAAAGATCGCAGAGAGCGCGTCAATGCGCAGCGAAAGCTGCCCGAAGCCGTCAAGGGTCCAAAATGATATGGCGAAATCCTGGCCGGCAGCGAGGCGTGCCGCTCCAGCCACCATCAACAGGATGGAGCAAATTGCGCCCTGCCATCCGACCACAATCGCCGCAATCTCGTCCCGGACGATCGCCGAAAGAACCAGTGCAGCCCCACAAAGAGCAAAGAAGAGTAGAAGCGCCGCACCCGCCATCATTTCAGAATTCCTCCATTAGCCATCTTGCGTACTTGTCACTCATTGAATCGCGCGCCTTTCACCCCTCGGACCGGAACAATCGGGCAGCCCCGTTCGGACCCGTCATCCCGCGTGCCTCCTGGGTTAAGAGAGGTTTGCGCCCGGTCACCACGAGCAATCCGTGAAGGATCGCGAGCGGGGGAGGAGGATTTCCGGGGACCTCAAGATCCACCGGAAGCAGTGTGCCCACTCCCCCGCCGGAAGCGAATGTATCACCGAAGATACCGCCTGTGATAGCGCAGGTTCCCGTGGCCAATACCTTCTTAGGCTCGGGCATCGCCTCATACGTCTTCAGTAATGGTCCGCGCATGTTCGCGGTGACCGGGCCCACGACCAGAAGAACGTCGGCTGTCCGTGGCGTCGCCGTGAAAAACATTCCCAGCCGGTGCATATTGTAAAAAGGGTTGTTCAACTGTTTCACCTCGCGCAGGCACGCCCCACAGTCACCTGCATCAACCACCATGATATGTAGCGATTGTTGAAACGAATCGGCCAATGGGTCATGACCGGCCTTGACGCGAGGTAGTTGCGCCCACTCGAAATCAGATTCCCAGTTGAGCGTGTTGGCGGATCCAAAACGGCAGCGCTGACAATGGATACATGTCTCCAGATCGATAACGGTCTGATCTCCGGTGCAGCCGATTGCGTTCACGGGACAGTTAGCCGCCGCGCGCGAAGCCTCGATTGCGGAAGGAAATGGCGTCGCCACCGGCCGCCCCGGAGTAATTCCGGGAGCAGACTCCGGACCATCGGGATATCTTGTCGATTGAATACCTCTTCGCAAGCCGTGCCAGAACCAGAAGCTCATCGTCTTGACGTCTCCTACCGGTCGCATTCGGCTGCCGACAGCGCGAATGTGGCGAGAATAATGGGGAAGTCTTGGAACGCGAAGTCTTCTACAGCTACATGGAAGCCGAGCCAGTTTCGGAATGAAGGCGGCAGAATCCTGTACCGCTCGACGCGCGCGCGAGAGTCTAGCCGGACCCAGTGTAATGCCGCGCCGATGGGGGCTTCGACCCATCCAAGAGCTGCGCCAGAAGCGGGTTCTTCGAGGGGCGTATCAATTTCCCCCGGCTCGATCGACTCAATCATTTGATGGATCAGGCGCGCCGACTCCTGGGCCTCCGCAAAAAGCACGCGGAGCCTGGCATAGCCATCGCCCTCTTGCTCGCAGAACGTCTCCACCTTATACTCCGCGTAGGCGCCATACGGGCACACTCTACGCAAATCCCGGCAGAGGCCGGATGCTCGCCCAACAGGCCCTACCAGATCCAGATCGCGCGCGCTTTCCGGGCTGACCACCCCTACATCCTCCAACCTGTCGAGGAAACTGCTGCTGTATCGCAACCGTTCTTCCAGAATTCGGAGTTGTGCGCCAGCGGTATCGACGGCGCGTAGGAGATCGCGGCAGCCTGCCTCGTCGAAATCCCGCCGCAACCCGCCGGGCTTGTTGAGGCCGAACAGGTAACGGTGCCCCGTGAAGGCGCCCGACGCGCGGAGCAGCTGTTCCTCGATTATTGCGGCGTGAGCTTCAGAGACACTCAGAGCCGTCGACTGACAGATCCCCTCGATTGCGCCGGCATGATGCCTGAGCCGCTCCAACTCGCATAGGGCGAGCCGAAGCCGTCTGGCGCGGGGCGGAACTTCGATTCGGGCGGCGTTCTCGATCGCCTGGCAATACGCGAGCGAGTGGGCAAATGCGGAAGTCGCCGAAAAGCGCTCCGCCAGCAACAACACCTCTGAAATCGTTCTCCCCTCGGCGATTTTTTCTACCGCGCGGTATTTGTAAAAGAGCCTCGGCACTGCCCGGATCACATCTTCGCCGATAGTTTCGAGAAGGAAGTGAATCGACTCGCCGAGTCCCCCTTCGTAAACCGGTCCAACCGGCATCGCGAAAGCCCCGGGATCCTGCACCACCAGCGTGGGCCGCCAATTCTCGTCTGGCTTCTGCTCGAAACGCTGTTGCCGGACATCAAACGCTTTGCGCATCGGCGCGAGATCCTCTCCCCAAATCTCGTTGTGAAGAATGAAATCGCCAAGCCGCGGATGGCCCTCGAATCGGAGGCCAAACAGATCCTCGGCCTCGCGCTCATACCAGTCCGCGGCATGGACTTCGGCAACGATGCTGGGCAGAATCTTTGAATCGAGAGGTTTTCGGACTGTCACATGAACCCAGCGGCCCGACCGAAAGACGAACAGATACCGAACAGTCCATTCCCTCGAGCCTTCTTCAACAATCAGCCCGCCAAAGGAGGCGCCGGTCTCCCAAAACAAGAACTTGCACAGTCCGGGCAGGACGGACGAATCGGTCACGCGGATCAGAAGGTCCGCGCCCTCGGAGTCTTTGGAGGGCGTGACCGTGCCGCCAAATCGCTTCTCCACGGCGCCGGCCAGGCTCTCAACATTCGACTGCGAAAGAGGGGAGGACTCCGTCATCATGTCAGCGTCCTCCCAGTTGCCGTGCGGCCAACTGCAACAGCTCGTTCACCGGGGCGGGGATGTAAATGCCGAGCAGCACAACGGGAACTGCTGCACCAAGCACAGCGATTCTGCAACTTGCAGGAAGCGACAGCCGCAAAACGGGCCCGGTGGGCGTGCCAAAGACCATCCGGTTGACGTGCTGAAGGATCGCCACAAAAGCGATCACGATGAGCGTGGCCAATATCGCGACGACCACGTACTGCCCAGCACGGATACCAGCCGAAAGTATCGAAAACTCGCTCAGAAAAATGGGAAAGGGCGGCGCACCCGCGATCGCAAGCGAACACAGCAGCAGAGCCGATCCGGCGAACGGCGAAATGCGGAACAGCCCACGCACCGAAGAGATCTCCCGCGTGCTCAAACTCAGGAGAATGATCCCTGCGACATAGAAACAAAGAGATTTCGTGATCGCGTGATTCAGCAACTGAGACACGGCTCCGAAGTCCGCGGCTTGAGTGGCGAGGCCTGCCGCTGTCAAGATGATGCCCATATGCTCAACAGTGGAGTACGCGAACATGCGCTTATAGTCGCGCACCTGAAGCAAGAGAAAAGCCGCGATCGCGACGGAAACCAAGCCCAGAATCACCATCCAAACGCCGAGACGCGCCATTGGCGAGGCCAGTACAATCGATAGGAAACGTAGGATTACGTAAAGCGGTACGGTGGTCTTCACGCCAGAAAGAACGGCGCATACGGGCGTGGGAGCCTGGCTATGGGCGTCCGGAAGCCACGTGTGCATCGGCGCCAGCCCGGATTTGGCTCCGAATCCAACAAACACTAGAAGAAACGAGAGTTTCAGGAGATTCGGATCCATGGAAGCCGCCATGGAGCGGATTCCTTCCCATGTCTCCCACGCGCCGCCGGTGGCTGAGTGGTACGCCCAAAATAGCGTGAGAAATCCAAACAAAGCGATGGGCGCACCCATGATCGTCAGGACCGCGAACTTCCAGGCCGCCTCCAAAGCCCCTCGTGTGCTTTCAAATCCCACCAGAAGCGCTGAAAACAGCGTGATCAACTCGACTGCAACCCAAACCAGGTTCGGCTCCGCCAGGGAAGGAACCGCAAGTAAGGCGCAAGCGAGAAGGTTGTAGTTGCAGTAGAACCACCAAAGCCGATCCTGGTCTGCGTGTTCCAGCCGACGCATGTAACCTCCGGCGAACACACAGGCCATTGGCAAAACGAAGCTCACGAGCACGAGGATCAGCGCACTGAGGCCATCGGCTTCGAACCATCCGGGCAGCCCAGTCACTCTGCCGTGAGCGATCACCTCCACGGAAACGTCAATGGCGAGAGCAAAGGTCAGCCAGTTCGAGAGAATGGAAATCCCCCACGCGGCCTTGCGAACGGGCCGAACGCAGCACAGCAAAGCTGCCAGCAAAGGGATGATCACAAGCAGGATTAGCGCCATGACACCGGTTCCTCTTTCAATTCGGCCAATGCAGCGGCCTCGGTCGTTCCCAGTTCCTTTCGAATGCTCCGTGTCAGCAGACCGACGACTACGGCGATCAAAATCACGTCAATTGCAACCGCAAGTTCCGCGATAAGGGGCAGCTCGCTGGCGATCGCGATGCCCGCGAGGAAGGCGCCGTTTTCCATTGCCAAAATCCCAATCAACTGCGGCAGGGCCTCGCGCCGGGCGATGAGTGACCAGGCCCCGATGAGTACTCCGGCAAGGCCGATCGGAAGGTTAATTCGAATCACCGAGTCATGTGCTGTTGCCACCAACGGCCCGGTCAGAAACTCCGCGAGGACCACAAGCGAAAGTGCCAGCAGTAGTGAGGCCGGTATGTTTACTGCTTGTGAGATCTCACGCCGTTCATAAAAATCGCCAGGCAGAAGTCGCCGGAGCACCCAGGGAATCGCGATGACTTTTGCTCCGATCGTGATCACGCCGAGGGCCCACAAGTGAGCCGAGATCCTGCTATACGCAAGCAGGAAACAAGATGCCGATAACAAGAGAGACTGGATTACGAAGAACCGTACTACTCCTTGCACCTGGCGTGTCGCCACCATTGCAAACGCCGCGATCAGAATGAGCCCCGCGCAGAGCGTGTTAAGAGCCTCAGCCATTGCAGCCGTCATGTTCTATGCTCCCGGAAAGATGCTGGTAACCATTGCCGCCACTGAAGTGATGAACGCCGCACCGAGAAATTCGCTGATGCGGAACAACCGCAGCTTGGCGAGAGAGGTTTCGATTACCACCAATGCCACGGCAAACACAAGAATCTTTAAGAGAATCTGGGGTACCGCGGCGAGGATGTTCAGAAAATCCGTGCCGTGCGCTAATCCCCACGACGCAAAGAGAACATTCAGAAAAATGCAGGCCAAAACCAGGAACTTCGTTTGGCCACCCCACTTCATCAGAGCCGCCCCACGGCCGGAATACTCCAGGCCTTTCGACTCATCGATCATCGCCAATTCGAAATGACCTGTCGGATTATCCACGGGAATTCTTCCGCCTTCGGCCAGGATCAGCATCAGAAACGCAATGAGAAGCAGAACGTGGGCCGGAGAGAAGAACGCTGCCGGACTCGCGACCCACTTCTGCTGCACGATGTAAGGGATCGTCGACTGGGCAACGAAGGAGACCGTGAAAAAGACGATCATGAACACAGGCTCGGCGAGATACCCAACCATGCGGGTGCGGCTGGCGCCCATCGGACCGTACGGATTGCCCGTATCGACGGCTGCGAGCGCGGCGAAGAATCCGGCCAGAGCCAAAAAGAAACCGCCTCCGAGCATGTCGGCCATAAAGGCGAAAGCCAACGGATAATCCGTGAGAACCGGGATCAGCGTCGCGACGAAGATCGGTATCACGAAAACGAGGTATGGCGTGAATCGAAAAATCCAGGTTGTTTCGTCCGAAACGACTTCGTCTTTTTGAAAGAGTTTCCAGATATCCCGGTACGGCTGGAACACACTCGGACCACGCCTGCTTTGGACCATCTCTTTAAGCCGCGAAAGTACGCCGGCGTACAACGGCGCGAACACCAATACAAAAATGATTTGCAGCAAGTTGTAGGCAAGAGTCTCAGCCATGGTTCACTCCGGGTGTCGAGGCGGCTAAGCGTAAAGAACCCGCGACCAAGGTACACGGGTGGCACTGAAAGGGGTTGGGGTTGAGGCTGAATCGTTGGAGAGCGGCGGGATCTGGTTGGCGGGATCCAACGCTGCTACCTTTCGTCGCCGCCATAGCGTGACCTCCCCTTACAGGAGGAGTCATCAGCAGTCAAACGGCGACGCACTTTCGCCGGAACAGCTTCGGCGCGGCAAACTCCATTGCCTTCCCGCATTTAAGCACACACGGCACCGGGTAGCAAGGCCTCTCGCGGCCCAGTCCACTCGCGCCCGGGTCTCTGGCGGCTTGCATTGCCATACGGCTCACCTTGAGAGGCACGCAACAGCGCCAAATCACCGGTTAACCTCAGAACGAGCAGCATCCGCGGCTCCGGGAGCGGGCTCGAAAATCCTCCTATACAAGTCCGCGCCGTAACTTGTGGGCAACGGTGCGCCTTCGATGAGCTGAAAGGTCCGCCGGCCATCCGGAAGCCGCTCCGCGCGGAGGAAGAGAGCGGGGTCCGGGTTGGTGCGGTGGAATCCCTGCGCCAAATCGAAAAGGTGCGTCACGTAGAACACCTTCACGTTGTTTTCCAGGAGGGCCCGAACGATTTGCCTCGCGATCTCCGATCCCTCCCTTTCGTTTGTCGAGGCGAAGGACTCGTTGAAAAGGATGAGGGTGTCCGGGCGTACCTTGTCAACGATCGAGCTCATTCGGCTGAGTTCTTCATCGAGCTTGCCGCTTTTCATGGTGGCGTCTTCTTCCCGCTTGAAGTGTGTAAGCACAAATTGACAGATATTGGCACGGAAGGACGCGGCCGGCACGAACATGCCGCACTGCATCATGAGTTGGGCCAAGCCGATGCTACGCAGAAAAGTCGATTTGCCGCCCCGATTCGCGCCCGTAATCATCACCAGAGTTTTTCGATCCGCAGCTACATCGTTACCAACAACTTTTTCTTGCATGCTCAAACACAGGCAGACATCGTACAAGCCTTGGCCAGTCAGCGCCGGTGTACCGGTGGGTAGCGAATCGGGAAAACATATGGGCTCGCCCATGGTGGCGAGCCGGTCGCGCAGATTCAAGCCGCTCACGTAAAAGCCGAGTTCTGACCGAAGCATGGAAAAGAACGACAGAATGTGGTCCGTCGACTGGGCCAGTGCGGCGGCCACATGCCCGATCGCACGGCTCCGCAGCTCCGAAAGTGCCTGGAACCCTGTCTCGTCGCGGTCGGCGACTTCGTACACGTAGCTGGACGTGTCCTTCTGGACTACATGTTCCATCCAGCTCTGAAGCCGCTCCATCCAGCCCTGCTTTACATCAGGCAGTCTTCGCAGCACGTAGTCCTTTCCTTTGTTACCCTTGTCGAGTTCGGCGCTCATGAGAACGCCATTTCTGAAGCGGAGTCTCACGAGATGGTCTTCGACACTGCGCATGTATTCGTCGCTGAGCTCATCGAGAAGCATTTGGAAGAATCTCGTGAAACCCGGAGAGCGAAAACGATTTCCATGTTCAACCGCAATATGCTTGAGCCGCTTTAGAAGTTCGACGAAGATCTGGAGCACCTCCACGGATCGGTGCAAGGTTCCTTCCGGATACCTCGCCGACATCCAGCCCCAGACTTTCCGCTCTCGTTCGATCGCTTCTACCGCGGTGCCGTAGATCTCTCTCACCACATCAGGATGTTCAAGACAGTCAGCCAGAACTTGTTGCCGGTATCGAATCTCTTCCGGCTCGTGGAGGCTCGCCAACACAGCCGTCTTCACAAGTTGCGAAAGGAATTCGTCAGCGTTGGCCATCGCGCGGAAGAGCGTGTCCAATTCCAGGTCTTGCGTCAGGTCGGCTATTCGGGGCTGAAGCCTTTCCTTCACGCCAAAATCGCGATCCTTGTACATCAAGAAAGCTTTCATGACGCCACCTCACCCTTTCCCGTCTCTGGCCAAGCGCGCCTTGATGTTCTCGTAAGTGACGCGATGCTTTGCCGCAATCGCCACGGCGTAGGCCAGCCCGTCGGCAGGCTTTCGAATGACCTTGAATGTCCTTAATACTGGATCTATCGGGTCCACCGTACTCACCATGCTCACCGTGGTTTCGCTCAAATCCGCCAACTCATCAAGGAACGTCACGGAGACACACAGCATGTCGAGCTCGATGACTTTCTGCAAAATGTGTTTGCTCAGAAACAGGGCATCATCCAGCGTAGTAGAGAGGAAGCTTTCGTTCATGATGAGGATGCTGCGCGCGGTCGCATGTTCCAGAATTCGGTGAATCCGGATCAAATCATCCTCAAGCTTGCTGCTGAGGTTCTGAATGTCCTCTTCCTTTTCGAAATGAGTGAAAATCCTGTCGTGCAAAAACAAGGAGGCCTCCTTGCCGGGCACGGGACAGCCGATGCTGGCCAGGTAGTGCAATTGTCCAAACGTTCGGGCGAACGTCGTCTTGCCTCCCTGGTTCGGCCCCGACACGACAAGAATGCGTTCCGGGTTTTTCAGATGGAACTCGTTTACGACGACCGGAGTCTTATTCTGAATCAGCCGATGCGCCAGTGCCAAGTCAAAGGTGTCCCGTGCATGGATTTCCTTCGAATGATCGACCACCCTGGGGTAGCAGAATGACAGTTCCGCTGGCTTGAAGCGCGCAATGTGTTCGAGACATGCGATGTAGAACTGGACTTCCCGATCGAAAGTGCCGATCGTGTGATCGAGATATCCGAGATGCCGCCGGCAGTACTCCTCCAGTGTTGAGAACGTATCGGGATACAGTTTGGCGACCAAATCGAGGATGGCCGCTTCCACGTGATTCATATCCGGCGTCGCTGAGAAGATGAACCGGTATTCCTTCGGCGCCCCTTGTTTGAACTTGTCGAACGTCTGCAGCACATCGGCGCCGTAATCAGACTGTGAACCGTATGGGTTGACAGTGATCCGTTTCCCCTCTATGTGAAGGCAATATTTGACTTCCGCAAGATCCGCGTGGAGCTTCCTGGTCTCGGCAACGAGCGACTGGAAGTCGCTGGAGCGCTCATAGGTCGACAAGTAATCACGGAAACTCAGGAATCCGCCCGAGCGCAGGTCTATCGATTCCAGGTCCCGGCTCAGCCGTTCCACCGCGGCGCAATAGATCTCGACAGCATCGAGAAACCAGCTTTGTTTTTGAAGCTTGTAGTAGAGTTTGTCGACCGTCACGAGATGGCTGCGCATCTCCCGCATTCCTTGAGCGAATGATTGGATCGAATGCGCCAGGGCCTGGTTTTCCAGCTCCCGCATCACGTCGTAGCGGTAATGGATCGCTTCAACGCGGCTCAACGGCACGTAAAAGAACGGCTTTAGATTGTATTCGTCGCGTCCGGTGGTTATGGATTCAACAATCTGATCGAGGTTGAGATCTCTGAAGAATTCGGGGGGCTCCCTCCCATCGACCTCGTTGGCGAGTTTGGAATCGTCGAATAGGATGCTGCGGAAGAATAGGAGCCCATCGCCTTCCTGTGGCCGGTTCGGCATTCGAATGGTGCCATTGGACGGCAACTCGCGCACCTTTATCGCTCCTTGCGAACCACGGTGCATGCTTCCGTGAGCCGGTGTGGCTGAGGCAGAAGCGACCGGCAAGGGAACGGCGGCCCGAACAGCTCTGGTTGACCACAGCTGACGTTGAGCAGACTAGGTTTCGGCTGCGGGGATGCCATGATCGACTCCTTCCGAGTTCTCGTCTCGTAGGAGTCATCTTCCCCGGCGAAATGGGGCGGTTAGCGGTGGACTCCAACACCCACGCTACTTTTAGTATCCCAAGGCGTCGGATAGCGTGTCAACGACGGTTCGCCTAGCCGCTCGGGAGCCCTCGTCGTGCCAGTCAGCACAGCACAAGACGGCCGCAACATACGTTCCGCCTTTGCGGCTTCCGTTCCAACCTGCTTCGCGGGCGCCTGTGTGTCGACCAGGCCGTCAAAGAACCTTCAAAAGCCTGGAATGTATTTTCGGTGTCGGGAATGTCGGCGTTATACAAAAGCGCCGATCAAGCCTCCGGGAATCGGCCCACCCAAATGCCCACCCAGAGGAGGGAGTGCGCCGTGCGACAATCGCATACGCCGTCGGGCGTCTTTTCGAACCGGCGAAAACGCAGGAAAGAGCTGAAAACAAACGACGGGGCTCGAACCCGCGACCTCCGACGTGACAGGTCGGCGTTCAGAGAGTGACTCGTCTGGGGCGACAATTTCGGCCGACGCGCTGAACAGCCCTCACTTCTGCGCCTTCTTCGATACCCCACCGAAACGAGCGCGGTTCGATTTCGGGAACAACCGCTCGAAAGCCTGATTCGGCGATCTCGAGGAATGCCGTCTTAGTGTCAACCACGAATTCTTCAGCTGGGATTCTTACCCCGTCGAACTCTTCTGCCGGCCAGTAATAGCCTTCGCTCTTCTCATAGTCTTCTCTTGCAGCTTGAATAACCTTGTGCCGTAAGCGGTCGTCCAGAAGGACGTCGATCTCGATTCTGTAAAGTCTCTCCATGACAAGAACTCAGGTTAGAATTTCCGGAGGCGGAGATCACCCGCCCCGCTACGAGTGGGGGTTTGTTCGGCCCACCACCGATCGTCAGCACTGTCGGCGTAATGGCAACCAGGCGAATACCGAATTAGCATACCAGTCCTTTGTAACCCGACCGGGGCATCCCAACAAAAAGCAGCGCGGGAAACGTTTTCCCCTCCGGCTAGGAAACCGCCTCGATCCGGGCGCACGCTCGCAATTGGGAGCGTGCCGGAAACATGGAACGCTTTTGGAGGGAAAGCAGAAAGGTAGTACAAAAGGTCATGGGCCCAAAGCACCTTTCCCAAAACAACTCCACCGGTTCAACTGCCGCAAGCGTCGCGGTGAACCGGAATTTCCGATTGGTCAAAACAGACCTTGATGCGCTAAATCGAGCGTTTCAGAGTCGGTCTCGAGCACTCAACCAGCAGCGGAATGGAACTGGCTTCCGCCGCGCGAGGGGGGCTGAGAGGTGAACATTTCTACGCTTTTGACCGAAGATGAAGTTGCAAGGCAGTTGCGCGTCAGCGTAGCGTCTTTGCGAAGGTGGAGGCTCGAGCGGCGTGGCCCACAGTTCATCAAGGTCGGATCGCTAGTCCGGTACCGACCAGAAGAGATTGAGGCTTGGCTCGCCGTATTGCCCACGGGGGGATCAAGTACGGCCGAACGGCCGGCCCAACTTCGGGCAGTGAAGTGATTCCATCGATCATGGACCTCAAGCGATGTCACTGTTCAAAAGAGGGAACGTCTGGTGGTACGAGTTCTGGTTTGCCGCGAGGCGCGTTCGGGAATCGAGCAAGACCACTTCAAAAACGCTCGCAAAAGCTGCTGAGCAGAAGCGCCGTCGCGAACTTGAGGAAGGCTTCAACAACATTGAGGACGTCCGCCAAGAGCGAGTGCGTACCATCCGAGACTTGGCGAGCGAATACCTGACCGCCTATAAACTCCGCCACCCTCGATCGGCGACGTTCGCCGAATACGCAGTTGGCCACGTGATGCGACTGCTCGGCGACAAGATGCTGGTCGATGTCAACGAAGAGTCCATAAAGGAATATCAGGAAGCCAGACTCCGCGAAAAGACCGCGCCGAAGTCGATAAATGAAGAGATTGGGTTTCTGCTCCGTATAATGGACGTCCCTGGAGACGTGTTGCGGATTCGACTTCGGAAGAAGAAACTGCTGAAACTTAAGACCGGCGCCCGAATCGGAAAGGCCTATGGGCCCGAAGAGAAGGCGCGCCTGATCGAGAATGCCAAGCATGCCCGTTCCCCGCACATTTATCCCGCCCTCATACTGGCCCTCAACGCCGGGATGCGGGACGCGGAAATGAAGACCTTGACGTGGGCCCAGGTGAATTTCGAGAAGCGTTATCTCGCGGTTGGGCGCAGCAAGACCGAGGCTGGCGAGGGCCGGACTATCCCGCTGAATTCAGTCCTCTACGACGCGCTTACCGGCTATTCCGAATGGTACAAAGAGCGGTTTGGCGCAATCAAGCCAGAATGGTATGTGTTCCCGTTCGGGAAACCGCGTCCATGCGATCCGAGCAGACCCGTGACCACCCTCAAGACTGCTTGGCGAAATCTCCGGGAGAAGGCAATGGTGACCGGCCGCTGGCATGACAACCGGCACACCCTTGTAACGGAACTCGCTGAGAGCGGCGCCAGTGATCAAACGATCATGGACATCGCCGGCCACGTCTCAAAGCAGATGCTGAAGCACTATAGCCACATTCGGATGGAGGCGAAAAGGGCCGCGCTTGAATCCATCGTGCAGAAGACGAAACCGGTCGAACCAAACCACCAGGAACACTCGCCAGTACCCACGGTTGATCACCAGGTTGAAGGGGAGTACCCACAAAAATCCCCACAGTCGGGCGATTCAGGCCGACAATGTGCGAGGAAGAAGGACCGGAAGTCGTTGAAAAGATTTGGCTCCTCAGGTAGGATTCGAACCTACAACCCTTCGGTTAACAGCCGAAACAGAGGTGATTTGCCGCGTCTTGCCTCCCCTTGCTCCCAATTGGTGATTGGAGCCTATCGTTCTTTCCACCAATGATTTGCGAGTTGCCTGTAGTTGCTCCGGTTGGTCCCGCGATGCCGGCTGTTGGTGCGGGGAATAGGCAAGAAATAGGCAAACCTCGGCACCCTTGAACAATGAGAATCGTCGTCAAATCAGAAGGCATCGATGCTCGCACCTCTCCAGTTCCTGCGAAACATCCCCTCGATCCGGCACACCAACCGGATTCCGTGATTCACGGGCTGGAAATATCATTGCGATGGAGAATGACAGGGGCCGCTGCCAAGCCCGACCCCGAGGTGTCAGCCCACAGCATAACGGTTCGACCGAAACCAGCCAAGTCTGGAACCGCAGGCGCTGGCGACGTGGCTGGACGCTGGGAGTTGTCCACACGGGCTTGCTCCCTCAACGCCGCGGCGAATATTCTCGGTATTCCCTTCATTCCTCGTACGAATCGTCACTGTACCCGGTGCGTCGTAGAGGAGACGTCGAGATTTCCAGGATTTTCTCGGAGCGCACTCTGCGGCGGCGAAGCTGTGAGGCCCGAGTGTCTAAACACGTGAGCAGGCTTCGACCCCGAAAGCGCTAAGGTTCCCGCCGCGTCAATTCATATTCGACGGGGCACTGATCCTCGGAATTTCCTAAGCAGGCGACGATTTCAAGCCGCAATTGAGTGGCTATTTTTGTGCGCTCCCCTCTAGCCTTCGCACAGCGTATGGAGGAGCGGAGTTAGCCGCCTGGGTGGACGCCGACGGCAGTGCTTCGCTGACGTGCACCGGCCCCTCCGGACCCTGAGAAGGAAGCCCCGAAGGAATCGTTGGGCTTTTTGACGTTGAGAACGATCAACCAGGAGACAGTCGAACCTGCGACGTCCAAAGTAGTTGCGAGGTGAGCGATTGGCGATTCAAAAGCCGCAGTTCACACGCTTGGTGGAGCCGGCGGTTCCGGACAAGTGGATGGGCCATCGACCGATGCCGGTGAATCGAGCCACTTGACGTCAACCGGAGCACGCAACTGCTTCGCAATCGTGAGATAGTGGCGGCCGCGATCCAGGTTGCCCTTCCTCAATTCAATGGCCGCCCACAGCCAGTAGGCTTCGGGGAACGACCGCCGAAGATACAACGCCGCTTGCAGCCACGAGACCGCGCCGGCAAGGTCGCCGGCATCCCAAAGATGGCGAGCCCGGTTATAAAACATAACCGGCATGTCCTGTAACGATGCGTACGCGGTCAGGTCGTTTGCGCAACGTTCGCAGGCAGCTGTGACACCCAGCACGAGACGGTGATTGCCAAAGGGGCAGGCTGGCATGGTCAGACTCCTCTGGCAGCCCGGAGAATTCCTTCACCCGCCGTTGGCGCGCTAGCGACCGCCGGCTGTTCCTCGGCCTGCAATCCGAGGCGCTTTCTCAAGGGTACGACTTGCTGGTGATACAGGTCGATCAACTCGGAAGCTCCACTCGCTGGATCCATCGATCCATTCTGGGTGAGATGAAATACTCTGGTCGCCGCGTTTTCGATGATCGCGATTTCCTTCTCAAATCGACCCGCCGCTTTTTCGCGCATTTCCGGGACCTGATCGGTGACGACCCACGCTGCCATTCCACAAGTGCGTTCGCGCGGGCTGATCTCCGGCTGCAGAATACTGGCTGCGGAACTTAACTGGTCGTTGACACGGCGCCAGGCTAGCGGATCGCGGGCGTGCCAGGCATTGCGCGCCATAGTCCTCAGCTGTTCGATCTGCGGTGACATTTCGGCCAGCCGGGAGTGCTGAGATTCGATTGCTGCTGTCATAATCGCGGCAAGGCGTTCGTTGAACTCTTCATAAGTTGGCCTCAAATCCGTCTGAGGAACCGGAGCCGGCAGCCGGTGGATCTGCAGCTCAAGCGCTGCCAGCTTTTCCTGTAGCTTCGCGGCTTTCGGCTCGATCTCCCTCAATTCCATTTCAATCTCGTCTTTGATGGTACTGGCACGAAACTCGAAGCTGGCGACTGCGTCCGGGCTGGGGCATTGTTCGACCGCGCGCCTGGCCTTTGCTTCCAATTCGGCAAGCCGGGCGGTCACGAACTCCGGTGTAATTCTGGACGTATCGACGGGCTTGATCTGAAATTCGATTTTGACTTCCCGCTTCAGTTGCGGGATCGCCGCGTGCGCCTCGATGTGGTAGTCAGCAAAGATGGAGACGGTCACCATGACCGGCGTGCCTGTTGGGAGTGTCGTGGGAATGTCCCGGATTTCCAGCCGCTCTACCTCGCGGTCGCCTTCCAGGATGGGCGCCACAATGCGGCCGCTTTGATCAGCCGTTTCGAACTGGTGGGTCGAGGTGTGCGGCAAAGCGGTGTTTTCCGGGAACAGTACATGGAGCCCGTCCAAGACACCAATGGCAATGCTCTTTGTGACCACAGATCCTGGCGACACCAGCACGGGAGATACCTTGGAATCCTGCACGATGCGGATTTGTCGCTGAAGGACAGGCCGCTCGCTGGAATCCTCCACGGATAAAGTAAATACGTTTTCGGAATCCGGCGCCAGGATCACTGAATCGAAACAGAAGTGGTCGCTACCGTCCACGGTTTGAAACATCTCATCATTCCGGGACAGCAGAAAGACTGTGTAGTCGTGAACCGCGCGATCGAAGCTGCCAGCGATCCGCCCGGTCGGTTGATCGGTCCGCCGGTCGTACCTGAGCTCGAGTCGTAGACCGCTGGCCGCCACCTCCTGCTCAGCGAACACTTCGGCCGCTTTGACCGCTGCGCCAAGGCCGACAATCAGGTCGGGATTGACCACCCGGGGCACATGACCCGTGGCTTCGCCGAGCAACCGCTGCACTAACGGCATGCGAGACATGCCGCCTACCATGATCACCTCGTCGATCGATTCGAGCGCGATTTCATTGCCCGGCTTCCGGAGCGTGGCGAGGGACGCTTCAATGGTGCGCTCAATCAGGTCGCGGCAGCATTCTTCCAGATCGATGCGGGTTATCTCCATATCCAGGTCGACGGTAGTTCCATCGCGATCATCGAACAGCCCCTGGCGAACCACCTGGGTCGTGAGGCTGCCGGTGAGAGCTTTCTTCGCAAGCTCGGCGAAGAACTTCAAGCGCTGAAGGCGGCTAAAGTCCTCCGGCCTTCGTGGGTCGAGATCGAGCGAGTAGCCCTGTGCCTTCAACCGGTCCAACATCAGTTTTGCGAGACGGGCGTCGATGTCATCCCCGCCGAGATAGGGGTCTCCGCCGAAGGAGAGTACGGTCAGGCCGCCGTAAGGATCTTTTTCCAGCACAGTGGCATCAAAGGTCCCGCCGCCCAGATCGTACACGAAGATACGCAACTTTTCCCTTTCGCTTTCCAGCGAGTAGGCCAGTGCGGCGGCCACCGGTTCCAAAAGCGTGACAACCTCCCGGAACCCCGCTTCGCGAGCCGCCTGGTCGGTATGCTGTCGTTGGATGTGATCGAAATACGCAGGCACAGTCACCACGGCGCGGTCAATGATACGCCCACTCTGCTTTTCGGCCAGCCGTTTTAAAAAGCCGAGAATCACGGCCGATATTTCCACCGGCGAACGGGCTTTCCCGCCCAGCATGACGGTCTCGGTGGAGCCCATCTTTCGTTTAATCGTCGCTACGGGCGCGGGGTGCTCCCCCATGCGGTTTTTTGCCGTCAGACCGACCACGGGCTGGCCTTCGCGGCCTAAGTAAACGACGGATGGGAACGTTTCGTTGCCGTTCTCATCGGCGATGACCGTATTGCCGCTTTCTCCGACTACCACAATGCAGCTGTTGGTCGTCCCCAGATCGATTCCACATCGCATATGTTTCGCCTTTCTCTCCAGTCAAAGCCGCGCAAAACGAAGCGGGCGCAAGCTAGTGATTGGTCTCATTGCGCCTCTGGGCTCAGATTCTGATCTTGGCTGCAGTGGCCTGTGCCCGCCCACCTTGGCTTTCGATGATGCGGTCCACCCGATTCTCCAGGGGACGCACCTTGGTCTCCACGATTTCCATGAGGAAGTTGCGGGCTTCTTCTGCATCGCGAAGGCTGGTCTCTTTGACGGTACGGGCAGTGTTATCGATCTCGGACGCCACCTGCTCAATCAGGCGATGCTTTTCCGCCTTTTCCCGGATCTCGGCGAGCCACGCGATTACGGCACGTTGAATCTCGATAGCTGATGGAGGCTCGCGGCGCCCGCCGCCGCCTTGCGCCTCACGGACCGCCTGTCCCATCTGCTCGTGGAGGCGTCGCGCTTCCTGATAGATCCTCCGCCATTCGGGTTCGTCTTCGCGTTTCCAGGTCTCGTCAGCCGCCCTTTCCAGATGGCCGATTCGCTCTAACACATCCGCGCGGCGCACCGCGCCAGACTCCGGAAGGCGGTTGGCCAGTCCACGGCAAACGGACAGCAACCCTTTCACCTCTTCGAGAGGCGGCTCCAGGAAGCTCTGGGCCGCTCGAATCTCGATCAGGAGCGTCTGTAGTTCGCCGATGGTGGAATATAACTTGTGCATGTCGCAGCTGAGGGCCTTGCGCGCCTTTTTGTATTCCGCCGCGAGTCGCGCCGCGCGTGTGTAAAGAGTGGTTCGCCGGTTCAAATCGCGAACGGTGTTCAAGTCATTGTCGATTTCGGCATAGATACGGTCAAAATCCCGATCCATCTCTTCCACAGGAGGGATATGGAGCCGGGTGATTTTGAAATCGACCGTCTGGCTTTGACCGGTCTCGCGGATCGTGGCTGTGGCGCTTACCGAATACGTTTCCGTAATGGTGATGGCGAGGTCGATGGGGGCGCCCTCGCGAAGGTTCGGGTCGACCTCCGAAATCCGCAGCGTGGAAAGCTGCCGTTCCCCCTCATAGAATTCGATGTCGATGTGATCGTCCTGGGTGGCCCGATAACAAACCTCGGGCTTGGTGGCAGGGAGCGCCTCGCCCTCCGGAAACAGCGTGTGATAGCCGTTCGTGGTGAGTACCCGTATGGGCTTGGTGATCTTGGGAACCAGGCGATCGCCCATGGCGATGGCGTTTTCGTTATGCACGATGGTGCACTCGGCCTCGGCGGCCAAGTTTTCCCGGTTGTCCATCACCTCTACTCGAAACACGTTGCGCGCGTTGGGCTCGAGTTGGACGTTGCGGAAGTGAAAGCCGCCTTCGCCGACCGGGGCGTCGTCTATTTCCCGTCGATCTTTCAATAAGTAGGCGTGGCCGTGCATCTTCGTGCCGAGCCGTCCGGCAATAGACACGGAATTGTCGGGTGTCTCACGAGGATATTGGAGCGCAAGGGCCGATTCACTCGCTGTTTCTCCGAGCGGCGCCGGGCTGAGAGCGCCGGCGCGAAGCGCCGCCCCCCGGGCCACGATCAGATCCGGATCGGCCAGCTGAATGGGGCATTCGAAGATGCGTTCCAGTTTCTCGCGTACCACCGGCATCCGGCTGGATCCGCCGACCAGGAGGATTCGATCGATACTTCCCTGTTCCTGTCCGCTTTCCGCCAGCACGTGTTGCGTGCATTCGATCGTACGGGCAATCATGTCGCCGACCAGCAGGTCGAACTGCGCGCGGCTCAGGGTCAGATCGATATCCACAGTGTCGCCGCACTGGTCGGCAAAAGCGCCCTGTTTGGCGATCACGGCCTCGCTCGAGGCCGTCAGGTCCTTTTTTGCGGTTTCCGCCAGGAGCTTGAGCGTTTGAATACGCTTGAGATCCTCCGGGTTCCGGATATCGAGCTCAAGGACAAAAGGCGGGTTGGGGCTTAAGAGGAGATCCCGGTCCTCGGGCCTCAGATCGCCATCGAGACCCGCCACGTCGTTGGCCAGCAACAATTGCAGAACGGTGTACTTCTTGTCTTCCGGGTACCGGCCGTCCGTAAGAACACGTTCGACCGCTTCCGGTTTGCCTCCCCGGAGCAGGTACAAGAACCAGGCCGCGACCCGGTCATCGATATTGTCACCACCCAGATGGGGATCGCCGCCGAACTTGATCACAGCCAGCCCCGCCGCCTCGGATTTTTCGAGGATAGTGACGTCAAAGGTCCCTCCGCCAAGGTCGTAAACCAGCACGCGCAGTTGTTGCGCGGCGTCGGCGGAGGCATAAGCATAGGCGGCCGCTTCGGGCTCAAGCTGGAGTTCCAGCCTGCCCTTGGCGAGGCTGTCATTGCCGTCGAAAAAGGCCTGCACCGCGGCCAGCCAGGTGTCGTTCTTGGGGGCGGCATCGAAATAGGCAGGCACGGTCACGACCACGCCGCCAATGCTGTCCCCCGTGGCTTCCTCTACTATCTTCTTGGCGTAGCGCAAAATGTGAGCCGACACCTCCACCGGGGTTACTTTCTTTCCGCCGAGGTTCACAGTTTCGGTGGTGCCCATCAAACGCTTGACGGTGACAACCGGCGGCGGCTCTTGGCCGAGCCGCACTTTGGCCGCATGCCCCACAATCACCTCCTTCGTCTTGGCATCGAACCACACCGCGGAGGGAAAGATCTTGCGTTTCTTGGAGTCCATCGCCAGCACGGGCGCCCCGGACTCATCCAGGTAGTACACGCACGAGTTTGTGGTTCCAAGATCGATTCCAATGAGTTTCATCGCGACTCCTCTTCTTGTGTAGGGGCGTCCTTTTGTTCAACGGCGGCGTTTGCAGCGGGTATGGTTTTCACGATGGCGGCACGTCCGATCACTATGCCGCGGTGAAGCACAACCGGCACCAAAGTTTCACGAACGGCAACGCAGTCGGCCGTGTGGTCGGGCACGGCGCCGCTTACTTCATCAATGCATTCGGCGATCTCATCTGAGAGGGGCAGACCGGTGAGATCCCGAACCTCGATCTGTTCCCGTCCCAGGACTGCGTCCCATCCGCGTGCAAAAAGGTCCAGAACTCGCACCGCGTCGCCGCAACCTTCGAGTAGAGGGCGCAGCCGGCGCAACATCCGCTCGAACTCGAAGCGTTGGACTGCGAGCGCCGCCAGCGAACCGTTCATGTCCAAACTGTGCCTTTGGATGCGGGTCTCCGCCTCGGCAGCGGCATCCGCAGCGCGTTGATTCGAATCCGCAACCAAGCGGTAAACCTCGAGGACCAGCAGCGCCGGCTCCACATCCGAGAGCGATCGCTCCGGCAGCAAGTCTGGCACTGGTATGGTTCGTGTGTCATCCATGGCCATTACTCCCGCAGCAAGGTTCGGTCCAGAGACTCAAGCTCCACCGGGCTCGCCTCCGGGTACGCGGGCCAGGGAAGATCGTCGGCTATCGCCGGACGTACCGGGTCCGGAACAAAGTGGATGAGCCGGGTCAATAGAGCCCCGCTTATCCCGTCGATCATGCCGGCGGGGAGGCTCGCTTCCGGGGGGCGCGCGAGCTCATGGCACAACCCGGCAATCTCCTCGTCGGCGGAAAACGGGTGCTCCTGATGGACGAACTGCTCGATCTGGAGGCGGCGCAGCGGATCGCAGATCTCCTTCTCCAGGCTGTTCAACTGGGCCTCGGAGATCGTCCAGGCGCCTCCATCGCGCGCGGTCATGACGCCCTTACGATCTTTCCAGAGACTGCGCGCGTCGGCGATGGCGCGCCGGATCGCCTTGATACCGGTCTCATCCTTGCTTAGGGCGAAGGCATCGAATGGATTTCGGCGGCAAGGGTTCAAATCGAATGGCATCAGCGTGCTCCTCTGATCTGGCCTAGCAGGTTGTCAATGTTGCTGTACTGCGATTGGTGGTCTTGCAAACGGCGGTCGGCCGTGAGGTTTACCGGCTGAAGATCGAGCGATTTCCGGGAGAAGCGATCGGAAGCGCGGAAAGCGTCGCGGCAATGTGTGAGATATGCTTCCAATTGACTGAGCAATCGCCCGCGTTCACCCGGGTCCCTCGATTGGTGGATCCGGTCCAGGGTTTGATTGGCAGGCACAACATTTTTTTGACCGGCGGAATGGTGCAGCTGTGCAAGCTCGTCGTAATACGCCGTCAGATCCGATATCGTAGCCGAACGATCGCCCACTGAGTCGATCTTCTGTTCCAGCCATGACGCATGCCGTTCGATAGCCATCAATTCTCCGATCTGCGTTTCGAAAGCCTGGTTGCCTTCCTTGACCGCGGTGTTTACCTGGAAGGTGACCGCCCGGAGCAGAAAACGGCGAGCTCGGACATTCGCTGAATCGATATCGATGGTTTCCAGCGCCCGTGCTTTGGCGCCGGGATAGTCGGAGAGCCTGGTGGGGTCGTCCTCAAGCCGCCGGCTGGCAAGTTCTTCGGAGAGGGCCGCTTTCAAGGGGTCGGGGATGGACGACCCGTGCAGAACCCCCATCACTCCGGCGGCAATCTTGACGCCGTCACCCTTATGCTCGATCATCACGTGCGCGATCAAATCCAGCAAGACAAGTGCGAGCTGACGGAGTGCGTCGCGGCGCCAGGATTCGAACTGCTCTTCGTCAAATCGCAATCCGGGCTGAACGATTCTCCGCCCCTTCTCGCGCATCGCGTTCCAGTATTCGTCGTGTTCGTAAAGTTGACGGTAGTAGTTGAGGCCGCGCGTCCAGTCGGTGAGCGACTCCCGGACCTTTCCCGCCGCCACCAAGTCATACGCCCGCGACCAGTGAAAACACGCCAGGTGGTGCAGGGCCTGGAGATCGGAAGGATCCGCACTCTGAAGCTCTTCCCAGATCGCACGGGCGCGGTCAGGGTCGCGGTACAGGCAAGCGAAGGCCGCTTCGTGAGAAGCCTGCTTCAATCGTGCGTCCACGAGCTTTCGCAATGCGTCGGTCGCGGCCGGCTTGTCCACCGGCAGGCGATCGAGAACCGTAAGAGCGTCCAGGGCGGCAGCAGCCTCGCGGCGTTCCAGATGCGCCACGGCTAGAAACTGCAGCCATCGAGCGTAATGATTCACCGCTGGGCCCGGATCGTGCGCGGGCAGTTTCTGAACTAGGTCCCGATAGGCTTGATCGCAGGCTTGAACTTTCTCCAGATTGGCATGGGCGGGGCCGCGCGCCGCCAAATCCTGGTGTTTGACCAGAACGGAGGCCAATTCCCAATAACCCTGCGGGAACGTTTCCGACAGCTTGGCGATGATTCGTGGAACCTGAGCCAGCCGCGAAACTCCCAGACGCAGGCAAACCGCTGTGAACTCATTGACGAGTTCCTGTGACAAGGCCAGCCTGTTCGCGGCGGCTGGATCTTGGGCCCACTCCTGAAGCTTCTCCGCGGCCAGCGCAAAATCGCTGCGCACGGCGGCCATCTGCGCCTGCATTAGGGCCACCAGAGGGACGAACTCCGGAATCGCGTGGATATGGCTCATGGTGGCGAGCTCGTGCTCGGCTCCCTCGGCACCGGCAAAATACCGGCTCAGCGCCAAGAAGAACGCGCACTCGGCCCGGCTCGGCTCGTCCTGCACCAGGGCGTCGAGAATGCCCACGGCGGCCGCAAAATCGCCGCGCATCAACCAGGACACCCCCAACAGGAATCGAGTTTCAGGACAGCTCCAGATTTCGTGCGCACGCTCTATAGCAGGCCAAAATTCCTGTCGGGCATCCCCCGCCCGAAGCCGGCCCATCGCAAGGAGGGCCAGGGCGAAGGCATGTGCATGCCGAACACCCTCGGACGCGGCGGGTTCGGCCAGTTTGCCAAAGAACTGCACGGCTTTGCGATCGTTGCCCGCTAGAAAAGCTTCCAACGCCTCGCTCACCCGGTCGCGTTCCACCAAGGCCTGCACGTCGGCCCGGCCCGGTTCCTCCTGCCAAAGTTGGGCCAACCAGAAGCGCGCGTTCTTTCGATCGTTGGCGGCCAAGTGGCGTACGGCAAGGCGGCGATAAATCTCGGGACTCTTCAACGGCGAGGAGGCGACGTCCTCCAAAACGTCTATGGCCTTCGCGTCTCCCAAGTCGTCCAGGGCCAGCCCCAGCGCGAGCTTGTACGCGGGATCGGCCCCATTGGCGTGAGTCGCCACGCGGTAATACATCACGGCTTCCGCAAGCTGGCCCTGCGCCTGCAAGAGACGGCCGAGCAGATAGGCGGAGGCGGCGCTTGACCCTGGTGCTGCGCCGCGCAGATGTTTCTCCAAAAGCGCGATGCCCTCGGCGCGGCGCCCCAGTCGCTCCGCGCAGATCGCCGCGCCGTTGATAGCGCGCAACTCCATGCCGCCACGGTCGAGTTCCATGGCACGTCGAAAACGAGTCTCGGATTCCTGGATCGCGCCCGCGAGAAAGCTGGCCCTGCCCCAATACACGAAAAACTCCGGTGTGATATTCTCCGATCCCAGGCTGAGTTCCGCTTGGCGAAACTGTTCGAAAGCTTCGTCATACCGGCCGGCCTTGGCCCGCGCCAACGCCTGCCAACCCACGACCCGCGTGTGCCCGCAGCCGCGCTCAACCGCCCGCCGGAACATCTCCGAAGCTTCGTCGAACTGATCGGTTTGAAAGAGTGCTTGGGCCAGGTAGAACGAACTAAGGCCGCCTTCGTCCCGGCGCGCCTGTGCCAGCTTCAGAAATACCAGAGCCTCAAGTGGATCGTTCTGCCGTAGATACCCCAGCCCGATGTGGCGGGCCGCCTCGCCTTCGTGTCCGCGCGACAACAACAGCCGATGGTTCAGAAGCAGGCGCTGTGGAAGGCTTTCCTGTGGGGTCTCCTCGTCGATACTGAGTTGGCCAAGAACCAGCGGAAGAAGACCATCCGGCACGGGTGTCGCGCCATTCCGATCCAGCAAACGCAGGTACACGACCAGAGCAGCCTCGTTGGTCTCGCGGCGCGCGAGGAGCAGTGTCGCATGCCGGGTCTCGTCCGCCGGTGTCAACTCCCCCATCGTTGCAATCAACTCATATACGGGTATGGGATCGGTGCACTGGCCCGCGCAGCGGCGCAACGCCACCGCCATCGCCGAACGCGCCTCGCGCCGGGCCGTCAGATCGCGCTCGCGTGCTTCGTCGAGTAACAACTGGGGCAAAGCGGCCTCAAGCCTGGCGCACCATGCCAGCACGTCGTCCGGCGCACTGCAGGCCTCGCTCGTCTGGATGGCCCAGACCGCGAGTTCCACCGCGGCCTTCCCTGTTACCGCATTCTCACGAAACGCGAGTAGTGCGGGCCACAGCGTCTCGACGCAGAATTCCAGCACGGCCGCCCGCCCGTAGCGCTGGACCAGGAGCGTAAGATCGCGCACGCGGCGGACCGCGGCGCCCTCCGTGCGGGACGCCAACTCCGGCATACCGCGGGCCGAAGGATTGAACCGGTTCCAGATCGTGCGGCCGTCACCCTTCGCGATGTTCTGCACCACGGCCTGGAGGGCGGAAATGGGAGATCTCAGCATTCTATCTTTTGACTGCGGCCTTTCTCGCCTCATCTCGCAGGTCGTCGGCATGGAGTTTTCTCCCGGCCTTATCCTCTAAGACTGCCAGCCGGCATAGCATCTCTGCAGACCTTCGGCCCTCTCGCGACATACCCTCCTCCACATACCGGGCCGCATCGGACCAACGGTCATGCGCTTCATGCCAACGCGACCACTCATAGCTGATGCGGGCATCGCTGCTCTTGCAGCGCCGCGCGGCCTCTTGCAAATCTGCCACCCAGGACTGCCGGTCATTCAAGGTACGATGCGCCTCAATCGACTTCAGCAGATCCTCGCAGGTCCGGATCGCCGGCGTGGCAGTGCCACGACGCGCCAGAGGCCGCTTCTGTTGCCACATTTCCAGGGCTTCATCCAGGGCTGCCGCATTGGGAAAACGCCGCGAAGGATGCACCGCCAGGCAGCTCCTTAGGATATCTTGGAGCGTCTGGTCATCGCGGAGTTCGCGCAGGTCATCGTCAAGCCGTCCGCGGAGAGGGTCGCGAAGCTCCGCCAGAAGCTCCTGCGCTTTTTCAAGCTCCATCGTTCGGCGATCCAAGACCGCGGCCAGTGGATTGCGCTTCAGCAGAAATTCCACCAGCATCACGCCCATCGAATAGACATCGAAAGCGCCTGAAGCAGGTCCTCGATCAGGAGGGGAGTAGCTGATCGTCCCGGCCTGCCCGAGCTGCCGGTATGCCTCCAGGCGATCGATCGCCAGTCCGAAATCAGTGACTTTTAGAAAATTGCCCTTTGTAAAAAGAATGTTGTTCGGCTTCAGGTCGCGGTGGAAAATACCTTGCGCATGCGCGATACGCAGCGCGGAGCAGATCTCGCGCAGCATCTCCACCGCGTCGGACACGAGCGGCACCTTTTTCTGCAGCAGAGAATCGAGCGTTCCGCCCTCCAGAAGCTCCATTGCCACGTACGGCAACCAAAGCTCCTCGAAGACTCCGATATCATATACTTCGACCACGTGAGGGTTCTCTCCACGGCTGCGAGCGCTCGACACGAGACGCTCCATGACCACGGCTTCATGGAAGACCTCGGCCGCGTTACCGATGTTGACGTAAGTATCTTTGAAAATTTTGAGCGCAACGTCGCGAAACTCCAGACCGGTTCGGTTCGGTCCTAAATTTACCTCCTGGGTGGCGTGATACACCGTCCCAAACGTGCCGCTCCCCAGTTTGCGGTTGATCCGGAATCTGCGCCCCAGCAGGACTCCGGCTTTGAGGTCGTATGTGGCCATTAGGAGAACTCCATCTCGACTTCGCCGGCGGAGTTAGCGGTGAAATCGAAGCGCCGGACGGCGCGGTTTTCTGCCCGTGCTGCTATGATTCGGTCGCGCACTTTTTCGGTAATCAGCCGGCGGACGGGCCGGGCCCCCTCGTGCCGGTCGGCCCAGACATGGTCGGCGAGCGTTTTGGCGACGCAGTCGTGCACGGTCACTTGAAGTCCATGCCCTGTCATCTCATCCGTCAGTCGCCGAAGTTGCAGGCGCACGATGGCCAAGTAATCCTGCTGCCTGAAATGATTAAAGAAAATCACATTCTGGCGGCC
>Ga0335078_10002682_pt1 | contig 26833 bp, 24 predicted proteins | sample Lox_Sample_32_FD_206711 | JGI IMG/M metagenome (GOLD analysis project Ga0335078, IMG submission 206711) | Soil microbial communities from Loxahatchee National Wildlife Refuge, Florida, United States - Lox_Sample_3.2 | ecosystem: Environmental > Terrestrial > Soil > Wetlands | place: USA... | reverse complement strand
CTACGCGGAGTGCAGCGGCAACGTCAGCGAGATCGGTCGTCGCGCGGCGATGGAGCGCGCGCACGTGCGCGGTTACCTTCGCCGTCACGGCATCGGCGATCCGAAAAAATACGCCGGCTCCTGAGGGCCTCGATGCCGAGCGAGATGGATGGCGTCGGCCTCACGTCGCTCTGGGTCGCCGCGGTGCGCGCCGTCGAATCGGAGCGCGCGGACGCGTGGTTTCACGATCCGTTCGCGCGCGCGCTCGCGGGAGCCCGCGGATTCGAAATCCTCGAACGCGCTCGCGCGCTGAACCCGAACGCGCCTCCGGTGCTCGAGGCGCGCACGCGCTTCATCGACGAGCGCGTCGACGACGCCGTCACGCGCGCGCGCGTCGATCAAGTCGTGATCCTCGCCGCGGGAATGGACGCGCGCGCGTTTCGACTGGGCTCGCTCGCGCGTGCGCACGTGTTCGAAATCGATCGCGACTTCGTGCTCGACTACAAGCGCGAAAAAATTGGCGCCGCGAAACCAGTCGGCGCGCGCACCGAGGTCCCCGTCGATCTCCGCGACGATTGGCCCGCCGCGCTCGAACGCGCGGGCTTCGATCGCGCGCGCCCCGCGGTCTTCCTCGTCGAAGGATTGCTCCCGTACCTCGAAGAGAAGCACGCGCGCGCGATCTTCGAGCGCATCGACGTGCTCGCCGCGCCGAAGAGCGTGGTCCTCTTCGACGTCAACGGGCGCACCGCGCTCGAGTCTCCTTTCATGAAGCCGACGCTCGATCTCGTGCGATCGCTCGATGCGCCGTGGCTCTTCGGAACCGACGAGCCCGAGTCGCTTTTCAAAGAAGCGAAAACGTGGACGATGGAGGTGGAGCTCTACGGCGACGTCGGAATCCGCTACGGCCGCTGGCCGTTTCCGCCCATCCCGCGGAGCACGCCGGGCGTACCGCAGAGCTTTCTCGTACGAGCGACGAAGCGTTGATCGATTTATCATTCCATCGTGCGCAATCGACCCCTCGCACTCATCCCGCTCTTCGTCAGCTCGCTGTGCCTCGTGTATTTGCTCCGGCTGAGCGCGCACGACACGCGGTATTTGGTTCCCGCGGTCGCGGTCGTCGTCGTCACACTGATGCCCGCGCTCCTCGCGCGGCGGCGGATGCGGCGCGTGCTCAAATCCGGCGACGTGCACGGCGTGCTGCGCGCGTGGCAACAAGCCATGGATCGCGTGCCGCACGCCGAGACGATGGCCCCGCTGATGATCGCGACGGCCTACGCGTCCAACGGATGGCTCGACGCCGCGCGCATGGCGCTGTCGCGCGCGGTGAAAGGTCCGGCGTGGGACGCGGCGCGCGAGCAGCGCCTCTTCATCGAGACGCTCCTCTGCACCTTCGAAGGTGAAAACCAAGCGGCGCTCGCGAAAGCCGAAGAGCTCCAAACGCTCCCGCTCCCCACGTCCGGCATGTTCCTTCGAAGGCGCATCACGCAGCTTCGGCAAGGCGTCCTCTCGCTCGTGCGCGCGTTCGCGCACCAGAGCGACGCGTCCGACGAAAAGCACCTCGCGCGCGCGGCGGCGGCGTCGCCGATCGTCCACTGGGCGATGCGCTACGCGGAAGCGATCGTCGCGATCGATCACGGCGAGCGCGACCGCGCGCGCGCGCTCATCGCGTCCGCGCCCGAGTGGCCTCAGCAGTCCGCGTTCGCGAGCTTCCACGCGGAGCTCATGGGAAAGCTCGGCGGCGCGATAGGATGAACGCCATGAGACGTGTGGTGTGGGCGCTCGCGCTCGTCGCGTGCGGCGGAGGAGGCGGTGCATCGAGCAACGGCGGCAACACCGCTTCGAACGCCGCGAACAAAACGGACGACTCGATCGCCGACGTCGCCTCGCGCGAGGGACTGCCGTCGCTCGGCGGATCTTCGCAGAGCGGCGGCGGCGCGTCCGGCTCGCTTCACTTCGAGCTCGTCGACAAAGACAATCCGATTCACCTGGACGGCACCGTGCGCGAATGGACGCTCGTCCCCGCGCGCACGAACGCGAAAGGATCGACCGACGCGACGTTCAAATGCGCGCTCGGGTACGACGCGCAATACGTGTATTTTGCAGGTGAGGTGACGGGCGTCACGCTGCGCCATGCGCGGCGCTTCGTCGACGGCGAAGATCACGCGACGCTCGTCGTCGCCGCGCCGCAATCGTCGCCGATCGAGATCGCGTTCTATCCGGGCAAGCCGGGCGAGACGGCGGGCGTCGTGCGTTCTCGCGGGCGCGACGTGCCCGGCGCGAAGATCATCGAAGCCGAAAGCGACAAGGGCTACACGTTCGAAGCGCAGGTCCCGTGGAGCGCGGTCGCGCCGCCGACGATTCGCGTCGGGCTCCGCGGCGTCGCGCGCTTCTTCGACGGCAAGGGCGCGATCTTGGCGAGCGGAAACGGCGACGCGCAATCGCCGAACGACATGCCGGCGCTGCCGACGCAATCCGAAGAAGCGCTCATCGAAGAGTTCCTCGTGCCGAAGGGTTTGCTCGCGACGACACCGAAGTTCGAGCTACTCGTCGACATCCGCGGCGACGCGATGAAGGAGCGCGTCGCCGTCTACGATCGTTACCTCACGATCGTCGGTCCGAACTACCGCGACGGAAAAGAATTTTTCTATCGCGATCTCGGATCGGACGTCGCGAAGCTCGAAGCGCGCGATCTCACGGGACGCGGCAAAGCGGATCTCGTCTTGCGGCGCGAATTTCCGCAGACGGGCGACGCGGGAGCACGCGAGTGGATCGAGGTGTGGTCGTTCTTCAGCGACGAGCCGACGACGGTCTTCTCGCACGAGATCAGCGTCGCGTCGGGATCGAATCGCGTGACGAACGCGGTGCACCTCGCGAGCCGCGAGATCGACGTCACCTACGATCCCGCCGTCGGTTGGGACGCGTCGAGCTACCGCATGCCGCGCGCGACCGACACCGAGCCCGTGCTCTTGCCGTGGGGCGCGATCAAATCGCAGACGTTCCGCTTCGACGGATCGAAATTCGTGAAGGCGAGGGAAGTGGCGCAAGCGAGCGCCGCGCCGGCGGCGACGACCACGACCACCGCGATCGTCGCGACGCCGCGCGTCGAGCGGGACACGCCGCCGACTCCGCAACAAAGACCGGGCGGGGATCTCTCCGCGCAGCTCCTCGCGCGTTATCGCGCCGACCGCGGCGTCGCGGAGTCGGTGCGTCCGCGCGTCGACGTGCAGGTCCACGTCGACGGCGACGCACGCCCCGAGCGCGTGCTGCTCGTCGGGCGCGACATCGTGATCTTCGGGCCGGGATTCAAAGGCGGCAACGCCTACGCGTTCCTGACGCTCTCGCAATTCGCGAGCGACGCGGACGTCGAGGACATGACGCTGCGCGATCTCACCGGCGACGGCGCGGCCGACATCGTCGTGCGCGGCGTGCGTCGCGTGACCTCGACGGGCGGCCCGATCGAGATGCACGTGATGTTCGTCTACCAAGTGAAGAACGAGACGATCACGCGCGTGTTCGCGATCGAGACGTCGCGCGCGCAAGGACAGAAGCGCATCCAAGGTCTCGTGCAGATGATCCCCGGCGCGGGAAACAAAGGCTTCGACATCGACGTGCGCCCCGGACGCGCGCAAGGTTGGACGGACCGGACGTACCCGTTCGCGCAGGATCAACCCGGTCAAGGCGCGTTCGAGCCGCTGCTTCTTCCATGGGGCGGCATCGAGCATCTTCGTTACGCGTGGAACGGGACGACGTTCGCGCGCACGCCTTGATGAAGATCACGCGCGCTGCGCTTCGGCGAGCGCGGCGCGAACGGACGCGGCGCGTGGAATGTCGCCGAGCGTGACCGCCTTGCGCGCGTCGGGCGGCAGCGCGGAGACGAACGCCTTGAACGCCTTCACGTAGTGCTCGACGCTCGATCCGATCTTCGTGACCGCGAACGGCGCGCCGACATCGCGCTCGAGCAAGACCTTCGTCGCGGAGTACTGCGCGATCTCGACGCGCCGCACGTTCTTCAGCGCCGGGTTCTTCGCCCATACCGAAATCCACCAGAGCGGCGTCGAGCTCATGTCGATCCGCACGCGCTTCACCGTTCCCCAGTGGGGCGCGCTCGCCGCGGCTTCCCAGTCGCGCCGGCCGATCATCGTCGCGTCCGTCGCGCACGCGACGAGAAATCCTTTTTCGAAGACGCGGCTCCGTTGCTTCACGATCTTCGCGACGGGTCCGCAGAAGTCGCGCGCGTGTTTGGCGAGCAGCGCGTCGGCTTTCTTCGCGGCGTCCGCGTTGCCCTCCGCCGCGTGGAACTGCAGCGTGATGAATTCACCCCACGCGTTCCCCGCTTCGAGCAGCGCGTCTGCGGTGACGCGTCGCAAATCGTCGTCGTCCGGATTTTCCCAGACGCGCTTTACGAGCTCGAGCGCGTCCTCGCCGACGGCGCGCTTGCGCGCGAAGAAATCCGCCGCAGGCTCTCGGAGGAGCTTCTCGATTTCCGCGAGCGACGCCTCGTCCACGCTCGGCGGTTTCCCCGCGCACGCGTCCTCGAGTCGCTTCGCGGTGCGCGCGACGCGATCGATCATCTCCTTCGTGTGACCGACGCCGAGAAACGGCGGGACGTCCTTCGTCGCGCGCTCGAGCGGCGCGATCGCGCGCGCGTCGCGCAAATCGACCAGCCGACCGAGCACGACGTCCCACAAATCCGCCGCGCCCGACCCCGGCCACTTCGCCGACTGGAGCCACCCGACGAGCACGACGGTGAGCCGCGGATCGTCGTCGATCTTCGCGAGCGCTTTTTTCATCGCGGCGCCCGCGCGCCGCACGGTGACCTTCGACAGCGCGCGCGTCGTCGCCTTCGTTGCGTCGCGAAAATCGTCGGGCGTCGTCCGACCGAGCCGCTCGATCGCGTTCGCGAGCCGCGGCGCGCGGTTCGTCCGCCAATGCTCGACGAGCGCGCGGAGCATCGCGCGATCGTCGCGCGTGCGGCGATGCTCGGCGAGAATTTCCGCGAGCGTCACTTGTTCTTTTTGTTGCCGTTGTTGTCGCCGAACGGATCGGGACCCAAGCCGAACGTTCCGCCGCCGTTGCCGTTCGGCTTCGACGTCGCGGGTCCCGCGGGGTGCCCGTTGCCCGCGACGGGCGCGAGAATGATCTCGCGGTTGTCGTCTTTGCCCGTGACGGTCAGCGTTTGCGCGGTGTACCCCGCGCGCGACACCGTCACGCTCTGCGATTCGGTCGGCGCGAGCTCGAGCACGACGGGCGCTTTGCGCTCGACGCCGTCGACGATGACCTTCGCGTCCAACGGAACGACCGCGAGCGCGATGGCCTTCTTCGTGGGCGCGGCGACGGTCGTCGACGTGCTCGTCGCGGTGGTGACGGTCGTCGTGCTCGTCGCCGTCGCGGTCGCTGCGGTGGTCGTCGTGTCCGCGCGGACGTTCTGCGACGCGTCGGCCTTCGACGCCGAGCTCTTCACGAGCACGCCGACCGCGATCGCAGTCACGGCGGCGACCGCGACGATCCCCGCGATGAGCGGCAGCTTCGAACGCGACCCGATGCGCGTTCGCACCGTGGGCTCCGCCGACGGAAACTTGCTCGAGCGGAAATAATCCGCCGGCACGTTGAACCCGCCCGAGCGCGCCATCATCTCGTTCACCGCTTCCGGGAGCTGACCTTTTTCGAGCCGCTCGAGGTCTTCGACGAGCGCATCCATCGACGCGTAGCGCTGCTCGGGCTTCTTCGAGAGGCACTTGAGCACGACCGCGTCGAGCCCCGGTGGGATCTCCTGCGGCGCGGGAACGAGCGCGCGCATCGGAACCGGCGCCTTGTACATGTGCATCGTGAGGATGCCCATGAAGTTCTCCGCGTCGAACGGGACTTTCCCCGCGGCCATTTCGTAGAGCATCACGCCGAGCGAATAGATGTCCGTCGCGCTCGTGACGGGCGCGCCGGCCGCTTGCTCCGGCGACATGTAGTGCGGCGTTCCGAACACCGCGCCCGCGCGCGTGAGCCGCGACGCGTCACCCGTTTGAACCTTCGCGATGCCGAAGTCCAAAATCTTCACGAAGTCTTTGTCGGTGCCGCGCGTGACGAGCATCACGTTGTCGGGCTTGAGATCGCGGTGGATGATCCCCGCCGCGTGCGCCGCGCTGAGCCCCTGCGCGATCTGCTTCGCGATGTTCACGATGCGCGGGATCGGGATCGGCCGCGATTGTTCCATCACCGCGCTCAAGCTCGATCCCGCGAGGTACTCCATCGCGAAGTACGTCGCGCCGTCGGGCAAAACCCCGAAGTCCGAGATGTCGATGATGTGCGGATTTCCGATCGCGCTCGCCGCGCGCGCTTCTTGGAGGAAGCGATCGGTCACTTCCTTGTCGCGCGCCATCTCCCCGCGGAGGACCTTGATCGCGACCTTCTTGTCGATCAGTTTGTGCTTGCCGCGATAAACGACGCCCATGCCGCCTTGTCCGAGCACGGCTTCGACGAGGTAACGGCCGTCGATCGTCTTTCCGATGTACGGATCCGGAGCGGCGGCTGGCGGCGGCTGCGTCGATCGTTCGAGGTTCGGAACGCTCGGCAACGCGTCGTCGGTCTTCTCGAGCTCGAAGTCCTTTTTGTTCGTCGGGATGTCGTCCTGATTCATTGGAAAGCCGGTCCCACAAAGCCGGGAAGATGCGATGCAACTCGCGTGCTCGCATGATAGCAGAGAGGTTCCGCCCCGGTCGCCTTCATGGAGTTCCCGCTCAAGCTCGCCCTGCGCTACCTCAGCTCGAAGAAGCGAGCTTCGGTGTCCGTCGGCACGGCGTTCGCGACGCTCGGCGTGGTCCTCGGCGTCGCCGCGCTCTCGATCGTGATGAGCGTGACGGGCGGTTTTCAGGAGCAATTCCGCGAAAAGGTCCTCGGCGTGAACGCGCACGTGCTCGTGCTCAAGTATTCAGTGGACTTCCACGAGTACAGAGACGTGATGAAAGAGGTCGAGGGGATGCAGGTCGAGTACCCGTGCATTCCGTCGCCGCACGCGCTCTGGCCGCTCATGACGAAGATCTGCTCGAACACCGTTCACGTCACGGGTGTCGCGCCGTTCACGATCAACCCGATGATGGTGACACACAGTGATCGCACCGCGACGGGCGTCTTGCTCAAAGGCGTCGATCCCGATCGCCTGTCGTCGGTCCTCGATCTGCCCAAGCACATCTTGCCCGGCGGGAGCCTCGACGGCTTGCGTCGCGCGGGCGCGAAGCCTCCCGAGCACCACGAGGCGGGTACCCACGTCAAAGAAGACGTCTTCGATTTGAACGTGCAGGTCCCCGTGCATCACGATCAAACCGAGCAGCACAACGACGTCCTGCCCGGCGGGCGCAGATCGTTCTTCGCCGAGCTCGATCGCGAGATCGCGGACGCGGGCGCCGCGCCGAGCGCAGAGAGCGCGAGCTCGACACAAGACGCTGGGTCATCGCCGCCGCTCACGAATGGTCTCGCGGCGGGATCCGCGGTGCCGAGCGGCGGTTACAAGAGCGTCTTGCCCGACGTCGACGTGATCCCGGACTCGGTCGATCCCGATCCGTGCAAGTCGAAGGATCAAATCGCGAAGCTCCCCGGCGCCGTCCTCGGAAAGACGCTCGCGAAGCAACTCGGCGTCGACATCGGCGACTGCGTGCAGGTCACGTCGCCGACGATCGGCGTCACGTTCGGCGCGCAGACGCGCCCGCCCATCGCGAAGCAGTTCCGCGTCATCGCGATGTTCGAAGCCGGCTTCGATCAATACGACTCCAAGCTCGTCTACACCGATTTGTACGAAGCCCAAGCGTTCTACGATCAGGGCGACAGCGTGACCGGCGTCGAGATGAAGGTCGACGACATCGATCACACGAAGGAGGTCGTCGAGGCGATCGACAACAAGCTCCAGAACAGCGTCTACCACACGATGGACTGGATGGACTTGAACCACGGCCTCTTCACCGCGCTCTTGATTCAGCAAATCGGGATGAGCGTTGTGCTCGCGCTGATCATCGTCGTCGCGGCGTTCACCGTCGTCGCCACGCTCATCATGGTCGTGCTCGACAAGAAAAAGGAGATCGCGCTGCTCAAAGCGATCGGCATGAGCGACTTCGCGATCCTGCGCGTGTTCCTCTACCAAGGCGGGATCATCGGCGTCGTCGGGACCGTCATCGGGCTCGTCGTGGGCTACGCGTGCTGCAAGGGGTTGCTCGCGTACGGGTTCCCGCTCGATCCGAAGGTGTATTTCATCTCGCGCCTGCCCGTGCTCGTCCGTTTCAACGAGTTCGCCGTCACCGCGGTCGTGTCCATCGCGATTTGCCTGCTTGCGACGGTCTTGCCGGCGTACTACGCGGCGAGCTTGAGGCCTGCCGACGGCTTGCGCGCCGAGTAGTCGGACTGATAAGACGACAGAGGCCGTGTCACGCGCGGCACTAAACTATGCGGTGGATCGTCGACGTCAGCTCGCTTGAGGGAGGGTCATCGCCGCAATCGTATTGTGTCGAAGCGGAGTCGTGGCAGGGCGCGCTCCAGAACGCACGGCGACTTCGCGGAGACGAGAGCCGCATGGCGGGCTTCTCGATCGACATCACGAACGACGGGTGCAAGGCCGTCGATCCCGCGAAGAAGATCCGCTACGAAGTGAAGCGCACGGCCGACACGACGCCGCTCACGCCGGGCGGCGAAGCACCGCCTCCGTCGAAGAAGAGAATTTCCGGAGGGCCGCCGCGACCGAGCCCGTCGGCCGCGCCGCCGAAGGTCGTCGTTCCGAAACCCGAGCCGACGCTGAAGGTCGACGCTCCCGCGCCCGCTCCGCCCGCACCCGCACCGAAGCCCGCGCCGCAACCTGCGCCCGTCGTCGCGAAGACCACGGCCGCGATGCCGATCATCATTCCGCCGATCGTCGTGTCGCGCGAGCAAGAGCCGACGGCGGACGTTCCGCTCACGTACCGCGAGTACGGATTCGCGCTGCCGTCGGGCACGACGGAAGACGCCGCGGCGCACGCGCTCGTCCAGCAACTCCAGCGCATTCAAGGAACGCTCGCGCAAGCTCCGGCGGGCAAGCTCGTGAACCTCGCGGCGTTCGATCAAATGTTCCAGGGGCGTCCGCCGGTGCTCCCGCTCGCGACGCTCACGTGGAAAGATTGGAAGCCCGAGCCCGCGATCGCGTTTCCGCGCCGTCGCGCGAAGCCGGTCGTGGCCGCGCCCGTCGCGCCGGCGCCCGTTGCCGTTGCGCCCGCTGCGCCCATCGCGCCCACCCCCGTTGCGCCCGCGCCCGTCGCGCCGGCGCCGATCATCGCGCCCGTCGTCGTCGAAGCCGCGCCGACTTCGCACCCCGATCCGTTCGCGTCGCCCGTGGCGCCGACTTCGCAGCCTCCGATTTCTCAAACGCAGAAGAAGCCGCCCGTTCCGAAGCGCCGCGTGCGCGGCGACGAGCTCATCACGGTCCTGTTCGAGTCGATGCACGATCTCAACTTCCTGCGCGACTCGATCGAAGGCGGCGACTTCTGTTTGGGTCTCGCGCTCGAGAAGCTCCCGTCGCGTCTCGGGCTCGTCTACCTCTACGACATCGATCGTCGCGAGTTCGTGATCGTGTGCGCGAGCGGTTCGCCGCCCGACGGCATCGTCGGACAGCGCTTCGCGGAGACCGAATCGGCGCTCTCGAACGCGATGCGCAAGCGCCGCGCGATCCTCCTCGCTCCGGAAGAGATCGCCGAGCACTCCACGATGATCGGCGGCGCGAAGAGCGTCCTGCTCGCGCCCGTGATGCAAGCGGGTCGCTTCCTCGGCGCGATCGAGATCGCGGACCCGACGGACGCCGCACCCTTCAACGAGCTCGACGCGAACGCGATCTCGTACATGGCGGAGCAGTACGCGGAGTTCGTCGCCGCGCGCGGCGTGCTCCTCAGCCGCGATCGCATCTCGCAACCGCCCGCCGCGACCTCGCAGTAGAATCGGTCGAGGCCGAAGTTTTGGAAGGCGCGCGTCGAAATCGCTGGCTCTCGCACGTGCTCTTGCCGGCGGTCCTCGTGGCGGCGTTCGTGCTCAATTACTTCACGTTTCGAACGACGTTCCAGCTCGACAAGCTACGCCAACAATCGGTGCTCGAATCGACGCTCGCGCTCGCGAACGAAAAAGCCGATCGCCTCGACAAGAGCCTCATCACCGAAGACAACACCGTCTTCGCGATCGCCGATCCCGCGCAGCTCTCGCTGCTCACCGAGCGCTGGGTTCCGACCGCGCAGCGCGAGACGCCGACGGTGCGCGCGATCCTCTTGCTCGACGAGTCGCACGACGTGCTCGCGTTCGCATCGCGCGCGGGCGGCGCGTGGGGCGAGGAAGAAGATTTCCGCCGCCTGCTCGTGCGCCGCTTGCTCGGCGACATGGACCTCGGGAGCCAACCGGACAACGAGCTCCGACACTTGCACAAGGAATACGACGGCCAGAGCTACCTCGTGAGCTACTGGCATCGCTCGACCGCCGTCGACGGGCAGATCCGCCGCTACATCGTCGTCGCGTGGCACGACGTCGGACGCATCGTGAAGGAGATGTTGCCCACGCTCTTCGCGGACACGGCGCCCTCGTCGTCGCCGCACACCACGCTCAACTTGGACGTCGTCGACGAACAAGGCCGCATCATCTACGGTCCGCCGCTCCGCAGCGGCGAGTTCACCGTCGGCGTGCGCATCCCGACGACGCTCTACAACTGGCGCCTCCAAGTGACGCCCGCGGGCAGCGAAGAGATCGCGAAGAGCGTGCAGAATCGAAAGACGCTCGAGCTCGTGCTCGTCACGCTCTCGTGCGTCGTCATCGTCGCGGGCGTCGGAACGATCCTCCTCGCCGTCGAACGCGAGCGACGCCTGAACGTGCTGAAGACCGATTTCGTCGCGAACGTGAGCCACGAGCTGAAGACGCCGCTCGCGCTCGTCCGGATGTTCGGCGAGATGCTCCAGTCGGGTCGCGTCTCGTCCGAAGAAAAACGAAGAGAGTACCTCGACGTCATCGTCAACGAGAGCGAGCGCCTCACCGCGCTCATCGAGAACGTGCTCGACTTCGCGCGCGTCGAGCGCGGTCGATCGTCGTACGAGTTCGCGGCGGGCGACGTGGGCGCCGTCGTCGCGCGCGCCGTGTCCGTGCTCCGCGCGCGCGCCGAGCGCGAGCACGTCAAGATCGACGTCGACATCGAGCCGAACCTCCCCGAGTGCTCCATCGACGAACGCGCGCTCCAGCTCGCGGTCGTGAACTTGATCGACAACGCGATCAAATACGGCCGCGACCCGAATGACAGCGAAAGCGAGTCGATCGTGCGCGTGCGTGTGGCGAAAGAGGACGGCAAAGAACGTGGAAGCGTCGCGATTCACGTCATCGATCAAGGCCCGGGCATCGCGCGCGACGATCGTGAAAAAATCTTCGAGCGCTTCGTGCGCGGTCCGTCACGCACCGCGCAAGACGGCGTTCCGATTCGCGGAAGTGGAATCGGTCTCGCGCTCGTGAAGCACATCGCCGAAAGTCACGGTGGGACCGCGCGTGTCGCAGACGACGTCACCAAACGAGGGAGCACGTTCGTCGTCACGCTCCCGATTGACGCGCCTCACAGCTCGATCGCCATTGACGGAAAACGAGCACACGATATCGTTTAGGGATCGGACGCGGCTCCCCGTCGCATTATTTTTGGGAAAGATAGGTTCAAGGTTTCACGATCATGGGGAATGACGACGCGAAGCTGTTCGTGGCAGGGCTGCCGGACAGCGTCTCGGAAGATGTGTTGAAGCAGCTCTTCGAAGCCACCGGCGGAACGGTGGTGCAGGTGAGCTTGCCGAAGGATCGCGCGACGGGTCGGCCGCGTGGCTTCGGCTTCGTGACGATGTCGAGCGCGGATCAAGCGCGCGCTGCGCGCGACGCGCTCGACGGATCGCTTCAGTCGGGTCGATCGATTTCGGTGCGTCCGTTTCAAGCGGAGCCCCCTCGTCGCGGCGAAGGCGGTCCGCCGTCGTCGCGTTTCCCGCGCGATGGCGGCACCGCTGGTGGCGGCGCCGGTCCGCGCAGCAGCGGCGGACCCAACGCCAACCAACCCGATCGCACGCTCTACGTCGGAAACCTCCCGTACGATTGCACGCAGCCCGAGCTCGAGACGCTCATCAACGGCGCGACGGCGGGCAACGGACAAGTCGTGCGCATCCACATGCCGATGGACGCCGACGGTCGCAAGCGCGGCTTCGGATTCGTCACGATGTCGAGCGCGGAGACCGCGAAGGCCGCGGCCGAAGCGCTCAAGACCGCGGACCTCCGCGGCCGTCGTCTCGTCGTGAACCTCGCGCACCCGAAGGGCGAGCGCCCGCAGCGCGAGTTCGGTGGTGGCGGCGGTGGATACGGCGGAGGCGGCAGCGGCTTCGGTCCGCCCGCTCCGCCCGGTGGCCGCAAGACGTTCGACAGCGATCGTCGCCGCAAACAACACACCTCGGGCGGCGAGGACGGCCCTCCCCAGAAAAAAGGCACGAGCCGCGGCACCCGCAGCGATCGCGACGACGACCGTTGGGACAAACGCGATTGGGGCGACGACGATTAGCTTCCGTGCGTGAGCCGGTCGGGAAACCCGCTTGACTCCGTGACGGCGGTCGCTAGATTGCGCGACCCCGAGAGACTTCCATGCGCGACCTCATCAAGATGACGTGCGGCAACTGCGGCCGCGCCAACTACACGACGACGAAGAACAAGCGGACGATGTCCGACAAGTTCGAGATCAAAAAATTCTGCCCCGTGTGCCGGAAACATTTCCCGCACAAAGAGGGCAAGATCTCGAAGGCGTAGCGCTCAGTTGCACGCGACCGCGTTGGGGAACGTGCAGGTCCCCGCGGTGCCCGTGCCCGTGACGACGCACTTCGCCGGCGACAAGCACGGCGGTCCCTTCGTGGGATCGTTGTCGCACGCGGCGCCGTCGGCCGCGGGCGCGACGCACGTTCCGGTCGTCGCGGTGCTCGACGTCTTCACGCACTCGCCGCCCGCTTCGCACACCGCGAAGCCCGTGATGGGTTGGCTCCCGATGTCGCCGCACGGAGCGTTCGCGGCGGCGAGTGTCGTCTTCTGACACGTGCCGACGGCGCTTCCTTTCGCGGTCGGAATGCACGTGAGGCCCATGTCCGCGTAGCAGCTCGGCATCGTCTTGCGCGAACCGTCGCACGCCGCGCCGACGGTCGTGCCCGACGTTTGACACGTGCCCTGTTTCATCGTCGCTTCGTCGTCGCCGACGCACGAGAGCCCCGCCTGACACGGTTGATAACCCGTCAAGCACGCGCCGTTCAGCGCGACGAACGCCGCGCACTTCGGCGCGGGGATGCCGCCGTCGCCTTGCGCGACGGTCGGCGTCGCGCACGCGAGATCTCGACCGCAGTCGGCTTCCACCTGACATGCCGCGCCCGTGACCGGCAACGGCTGACACGTTCCGCAGACGGTCGTCGACGTGACCGCGCAGTACGTGCTCGCGCACTGACCGCTCGCGCCGCACGTGGCCCCGTTCTGCAGCGTACCCACTTGCGGCACGCACGCGCTCACCGGGTTGTCGTCGAAGAAATCGCTGCACGCCTCGTCGGGGTACGCCTTCGCGCACGCTTCGGTCGACGTCGGAGTCGCGCCCGTTCCGCTGAGCGCGAGCGCGTTCGTGCACGACTGCGTGACGCGCGAGACGCACGTCGCGGTCGAGCCGTACACGACCTCGTTGTCGTAATTCGGCGAGCACGAGTCGCGGAGCGCGCAGACGGCGTTCGCTTCGTCGGCGCACGCGGTCGCGCCGCTCAAGCCGGAGTCGGCGGCGACGTCGCTCGGCGCGTCCGTTCCGCCGTCGTTCGTCGAACCGCTGCTCGAGCAACCCACCACGCACGCCATCGCGAGCCCCAAAGAAAAGATCTTCATCCGACCATCGCATCACACTGCAACGCGCATTCAAGACGGCGTGTTGTCGCGGGATGGTAGGCCGCACTGCACGCATGTCCATGCGCGACGCGCTCGAAGGGTGGACAGCACGTCCGCGATGTTGCTAGAAGCGGCAGACTGCGCGGCATCGCCGCGCGGAAATCCCCATGGTCTTCGACTGGCTGAGCGGACTCTTCTCGAACGATCTCGCGATCGATCTCGGGACTGCCAACACGCTGATCTACGTGAAGGGTAAGGGGATCGTCTCGTGCGAGCCGTCGGTCGTCGCCGTCCAGCGCGACGTGCGCGGCGGCAACAAGGTGCTCGCGGTCGGACGCGAGGCGAAAGAGATGCTCGGGCGCACGCCGGGCAACATCCGCGCGGTGCGTCCGCTGCGCGACGGCGTCATCGCGGATTTCGAAATCACCGAGGCGATGCTCCGCTACTTCATCGCGCGCGCGCACAACCGTCGCACGCTCGTGAAGCCGCGCATCATCATCTGCGTTCCGTTCGGCATCACCGAGGTCGAGAAGCGCGCGGTGAAAGAGAGCGCGGAGAGCGCCGGAGCGCGCGAGGTGTACTTGATCGAAGAGCCGATGGCGGCCGCGATCGGCGCGGGCCTTCCGATCACGGAGCCGAGCGGCAACATGGTCGTCGACATCGGCGGCGGCACCACCGAGGTCGCCGTGATCTCGCTCGCCGGCATCGTGTACTCGCAGAGCGTGCGCGTCGGCGGCGACAAGATGGACGACGCGATTCAGGCCTACTTGAAGCGCAAGTACAACCTCGCCGTCGGCGAGCAAACCGCCGAGCGCATCAAGATGCAGATCGGCAACGCGTACCCGCTCGAGTCGCAAATGACGACCGAAGTGAAGGGTCGCGATCTCGTGGCGGGCGTTCCGAAGACCGTCGTCGTGAACTCGGACGAGACGCGCGAGGCGCTCATGGAGCCGCTCAACGCGATCGTCGAAGCGGTGCTCCTCGCGCTCGAAAAGACGCCGCCGGAGCTCGCCGCGGACATCGTCGACAAAGGCATCGTCCTCACGGGCGGCGGCGCGCTCCTCAAAAACCTCGACGTGCTCTTGCGCGAAGAGACCGGTTTGCCGGTCATGGTTTGCGACGATCCGATCAGCGCGGTCGTCCTCGGTAGCGGCAAGACGCTCGATCACATCGAGCTCTTGAAGGAGGTCACGATCGGGTAGTCGTCCGATCGTGAAGCCCTCCGTTGTCGCAGTTCAAGAGATACCGCGATGCAGCGATCGTCGCGGTGCTCCTCGCGGTGCCCTTCTTCATGCTTCGCGCGAACATGAAGAAGCAGGAGAATTTGAACGCGCTCGACCGCGCGCTCCTGCGCGTGTCGGCGCCCATCGAGTACGGCGCGGCCACCCTCGCGCGCGGCACGTCGAGCGTGATCTCGGATTATTTTTATTTGGTCGACGTGAAGCAGGACAACGCGCGGCTTCAGTACGACAACGCGCGCCTTCGCGAGAACGTGCATCGCCTCGAGCAAGCGCAAGCCGAGAACCAAGACCTGCGCCGCTTGCTCCAGCTGCGCGAGAACACGGCGGGCGAGACGATCAGCGCGCTCGTCGTCGGCAAAGACTTCAACGAATTTTTTCGCGTGACGCGCGTCGTGCTCGATCGCGGCTCGCGCGACGTGCGACCGAACATGCCGGTCGTCGCGCCCGACGGCGTGGTCGGCGTCGTGCTCCACGTGTCGGGCGACGAAGCCGACGTGCAGCTCGCGGTGGACGCGGCGTTCGTCGTCGACGTGGAAGACGAGCGCACCAAAGCGCGCGGCTTCGTCCGCGGAACAGGCGACGCGTCGCGCCACGCGTGCAACGTGGAAGCGGTCGACTCGCGCGATCTCGTCGAGGTCGGCGATTTGCTCGTCACGAGCGGCAAGGGCATGCGCTTCCCGCGCGGCATTCCGGTCGCGCGCATCACGAAGGTGAACACGCGCGAGCTCGGTCGCACGCAAGAAGTCGAAGCGACGCCCACCGTCGACTTCACGCGCCTCGACACGGTGCTCATCCTCACGACCCCTCCGTCCGCGGGCGGCGAGCGCGAGTCGATCGACGTCACCGCGAAGAAGGAGAAGAAATAGAGATGCCCGCCGCCGCGTTCATCGGCGTGGGCCTCGTTCTCTCGCTGATTCAGTCGAATCTCTTTCGCGTGCTCTCGTACCTGCACGTGCCGGGTTGCGTGCCTTCGCTCGTGCTTCCGCTGATCGTCTTCATGGGCGTGAGCGAGTACGGGCTCGCGCGCGGCGCGGCGATTTCGTTCGTGCTCGGCTACGCGACGGATTTGATGGGCATCGCGCCGATCGGTCTCTACACGTTCACGTACGTCGCGCTCTTCGTGATGGCGCGCGCGGCGGGGTCGCGTCTCGCCGCGCAGACCGCGCTCATGCAGCTCGTGCTCGGGTTGGGGTTCGCGTTCGTTCAGTCGCTCATGGTGCTCGTGCTCATCGCGATTTTCGGGCGCGATCCGTACGTGCCGCGCGCGCTCTACCCGCTCGCGCTCCCGCACGTCCTCGCGACGGGGATCGTCTCGCCGCTTTTGTTCCGGCTCGCGCGTCGCGTTCACCTCGCGACGACGCGCGCCGTGTCGCGCGGTCTTCCGGCGGCCGCGCCGAAGGCGACCGAATGAGCGGCGTCCTCGTCTCGCGCGAGGGGGCTTCGGAGTTCCGAAAGCGGTACAAATGGTTCGCCGCGGTCGCGCTCCTCGCGTTCGCGGTGATCGTCGGGCGGCTCTTTCAGCTCCAAGCGCTCCAAGGCGCGGACTACGCGGCCATCGCGCACGAGAACATCGTGCGGCGCGTCGCGGTGCCGACGATTCGCGGCGCGATCCGCGACGCGTACGGACACGTCATCGCGTCGAGCCGTCCGTCGTCGAACGTGACGATCGTCCCGGGCCGCGCGATGCCGAGCGCCGTGTCCGGTCGTCGCCCCGCGTCCGTCGCGGAGCAAGCGGACACGTGGCAAAAGCTCGCGGAGACCCTCCGCATGAATCCGGAAGAGCGCGCGCACTTCGAAGCGCGGCTCAAAGGCGCGTGCGAGACGACCTCGTGGCAGGACTCGCCCGAAGAGCGAAGGCGAAGCCCGTGTTGGCGCGCGATGCTCGTGCGCGAGGACATCTCGCGCGACATCGAAGCGCAGCTCAAAGAGCACGGAAGCGATCTCACCGGCGCGGAGGTCGTCACCGTTCCGGTGCGTTATTACCCGTACAAAAATCTCGGCGCGCATTTGCTCGGATACGTCGGCGAGATCAGCGCCGAGGCGCTCGCGGAGCTTCGCCCGCAGGGCTACGACGAGATGAGCGCGGAGAAGCGGCAGAAGCTGAACCCGCTCAACTACGACGTCGGCGACGCGATCGGCGCGACCGGCGTCGAGCGCGCGTGGGAAAGTTATTTGCGCGGGCAGGCGGGTTGGGAGAAGCGCGTCGTCGACGCGCACGGTCGTTACCGCACGGGACCCGAAGCCGATCGGTTGCTCGACGATCCCAAGCGCCAAGAGCCGATTCCCGGACGCGACTTGCGCCTCACGATCGACATGGAGCTCATGCAGGCGATCGAGCGCGCGATGCGTCCGCACGCGGCGGGCGCCGTGGTCGTCGTCGACGTTCGCACCGGACGCATTCTCGCGGCGTACTCGAAGCCCGATTTCGATCCGAACGATCTCAGCGGCGCGGGCGGGAAGGCGCGCGTTCGCGAGACGTTCGCGCGCCTTTCGAGCGATCCGCTGCGTCCGATGCTCGACAAAACGATGAGCGGCGCGTTCCAACCCGGATCGACGTTCAAGCCGTTCTCCGCGCTTGCCGCGCTCGAAGCGAACTTGCCCGGCTCGACGCTCCTCGATCCCGAAGAGCGCGAGCGCTGCGACGGCTTCTTGATGTTCGGCCGTCGCATCTTTCACTGCACGCACGTGCACGGCAAAGTGAACATGCACGAAGCGATCGCCGCGTCGTGCAACGTGTACTTCTTCAAGCTCGCAGAGACCGTGGGCATGGATCGCATCGCGAAGATCGCGACGGACTTCGGGCTCGGAGAGAAAACGGGATTGGGCACGAACCCGGAGGCGCCCGGCCGCGTCCCGACGCGCTCGTGGTACGCGCTCCGCTACCAAGGGCAATTCCGCATCGGCTTCACGCTCAACGCGGCGATCGGACAAGGCGACTCGCTCGTGACGCCGCTGCAGCTCGCGCTCGCGTACGCCGCGCTCGCGAACGGCGGGACGGTGTACTCGCCGGAGATCGTGCGCGCGATCGACACGAGCGACGGCGCGGTGGTCCAAGAATTTTCTCCGCGCGTGCGTCCGCACAAAGTCGAAGTGCGGCCGGAGAACCTCACGTACGTCGTCGAGGCGCTGCGCGCGGTGGTGAACGATCCGCGCGGAACTGCGTATCCGGTGCGCGATCCGACGCTCGACATGGCGGGCAAGACGGGCACCGCGCAGACGGGCTACATCCCGCAGAAAGGCGACGACGCGAAGAAGGTCGCGTATTACTCGCGCGACCACGCGTGGTTCGCGGCGTTCGCGCCGTCGCGCGCGCCGGAGATCGCGGTCGTCGTGTTCATCGAGCATGGCGGATCGGGCCCGACGCAAGCGGCGCCGATCGCGATTCAAATCATCCGCGAGTACGAGCGACTCGCGGCGACGCGTGGACCGCACGCGAAGCCGGGTCCTCCGCCGCCGCCGAAGATCACGTGGAACCCGACGAACGTCCCGGCGCCGGTCCCGCCGCCGCCGAACGCCACGACGGACGATGCGGGCGAAGACGCGCAGACGATCGCGCCCGAGCCCCAACCGCTCGACGCGGACGGGAGCGCGCCGCCATGGTGACGCGCGCCTCGAGCTTCTCCGCGCGCCGCCTCCTCGACACGCCGCGCGATCAATTCGACTGGGCGCTCTTCTTGGTCACCGCCGGCCTCGCGGTCGTCGGCGTCGTGAACTTGTATTCTGCAACGAGCGTCGTCCGCGCGTCTTTGTCGGACCTCTACGTGCAGCAAGTCTATTGGCTCGTCGCTGGCGGAATCCTCGGCGCGATCGCCGCAGCGATCGATTACCGCTACATCGAGCGCTACGGCTACGCCATCTACGGATTCGGCGTCGTCCTCTTGCTCCTCGTCTTCGTGCTCGGTCGCGACATCCGCGGGAGCTCGCGCTGGATTCAGATCGGATCGTTTTCGCTGCAGCCGAGCGAGTTCATGAAGCTGTTTTTGATCGTCGCGCTCGCGAAATACCTCCACAACGATCCGAAGAGCGAAGGGCGCAAGCTGCGCGATCTCGCGATTCCAGCCGCGTTCGCCGCGCTGCCCGTCGCGCTCGTCTTGAGGCAACCGGACCTCGGCACCGCGCTCATCTTGCTCCTCATCTTCGGCAGCATCGCGATGATGATGCGCATCCAGTGGCGCAGTCTCGTCGCGCTCGCGATCGGCGTGACCGGCGCGATCGCGCTGAGCTGGAGTTACTTGCTCAAGCCGTATCAAAAGCAGCGCATCTCGTCGTTTCTCAGCCCGGAGCAAAATATTTTGGGTGCCAACTGGCACGCGCACCACGCGCGCGTCGCCATCGGCAGCGGGCGCATCTTCGGCGAAGGATTCATGCGCGGCACGCAGAATCAGTTCTTGTTTCTGCCGGATCAGTACACCGACTTTCCGTTTCCCGTGTTCGCGGAGGATTGGGGATTCGTCGGCTGCGTCGTGCTCGTCGGGCTCTACGCGTTCTTGGTTTTGTGGGCGGTGCGCATCGCGCAGTCGTCGCGTGATCGATTCGGCGCGGTGATGTCGATCGGCGTCGGCGCGCTCTTGTTCTGGCACGTGTTCTTCAACCTCGGGATGGTCACGGGGCTGCTCCCCGTCGTCGGCGTGACGCTGCCGCTTTTTTCGTACGGAGGGTCGAGCGTGATGACCGTGATGATCGGGCTCGGCTTGCTGATGAACGTGTCGGTGCGCCGCAATCAGCTCGCGCCGCGGATTTGATCAGCCGATCGCCGCGCCGAGCGCGAGCGCGCACGACGCGACGAGCGCGCTGACCCCGCGCGAGCAAACGCTCGGGAAGAGCGCCGATGCGAACGCGCCAGACAGCGTCGCCGCGGCCGCCGCTTCCACGCCGAGCCCGAATCCGAAGTGCGCGATCGCCGCGACGACGACCACCCCTGACGCGATCGACGCGATCGCGATCGCGCGCTCGCGCAGCGAAGGCCCCGGGCGAATCACGACGCACGCGGCGAGCCCCGCGAGCGCCGCGGCGAGCGTCACCGGGTGGCTCACGTCGACGCGCGCGGGCGCGACGTTCGCGATCGTGCAGTGCGCGAGGAGCGACGCGGTGTCCTCCGAAGGCGCGCGCACGAGATCGGCGAAGTGCGTGCAACGAAAGAGCGTCGCGCCGTCGAGCACGGCGAGCGTCACGGCGATCGCAGCGAGCGCGGCGCCTTGGCGGTCCGCGAGCGATTCTTCGGACTCCGCGCGATCGACGAGCGCCGCGGTCTCCGCCGCGACCGCCGCGACCGCGAGCCCATAGGGTCCAGCGTGCGCGAGCCCCGTGTGACGCGCGACGGCCCACGCGCCGATCGCGCACGCGGCGAGCGACGCGAGCGCGACGGCTTCGTTCGTGCGCGCGCCGCGCTCCGCGTCCCCCGCGGGACGTGTGAGCCGCGGCGCGAGCGTCATCACGACGCCGAGCGCCGCGCAAATCGCGAGCGGCGCCCAGAGCCAACCCGTGAGCGCGAGCGCCGCACCGAGCGCCGCGGGGAGCGCGAGCACGCTCGCGATCGTCGCGACGAGCGCGTGACGCCGCGCGCTCTCGCCTTCGCCCGATGCGTCGGACCACACGACGGTCGCCGCGGCCGAGCCCACGGCGCCGAGCGTCGTCACCGCGAGCGGAAACAAAACGATCCCGAGCGCGCTCGCGTACGACGCGCCGCTCCGCAGGAGCCCCGCGTTCGAATCGAAGAAGTAGCTCGCGAGGATCATCGCGGCGACGCTCGGCAGCGCGCGCTCGCCCATGTCGAGCGCCGCGCACCCGACCGCGAACGCCGCGATCATCTCGGGAATTTGCACGGCCAGGTGTTGGGGATCGGAGATCGCGTGCGCCGCGGCCGCGCCGAGCGCCGTGAGCACGGCGAGCGCGAACGCGATGACGACTTGCTCCGCCACCGCGCCCGACGCGCGCGAGATCGAACGCTGCCGCCACTCGCGCGCGATCATCGCGGCGAGCGCGCCCATCGCGCACGCGCCGCCCGCCCAACCCGCGAACGTGAGCGCGCCTCCGCGATGCGCGAGCGCCGTGAGCGCGAACATCGCGACGCTCGCGATCGCCGCGACCACCGCGTCGTCGCGCACGTGCCGCTCGGAGCGCACGGTTTCCGCGGCAGGTCCCGCGGTCGCCGCGCGTCGCGCCGCGACCACCGCGCACGCGAGCGCGATCACCGACGCACACGCGAGGAGCGCGATCTCGAGCATCGCCTAACTCGCCACGCGCGCGCGCGCGAAGCTTACGATCCGCCCTTCGAGCTCTGCAGGACCATCAAGTGGAACTTGTTGAACTCGTTCTGACCGATCGTGAAGAGGACCTCGACGAGCAAGCGGTACGGCGTGTCTTTGTCGGCGATAATGATCGCCTCGCTGCCGCTCGCGTCCTTGCCTTGCGCTTGTCGGACTTGGCGATCGGTGTCGCGCCACGCCTTCACGGTTTGCCCGAGCTTCGTGATGTAGAGATCGTTCGGCCCGCCGCGCTTGAACTTCGCCTCCACGCCGTGCGTCGCGTCGCTCGGCACGTCGACGACCGATTCGTCCTCGACCATGATGTGCGATTTCGAAATGATGATCGGCACGCCCTCTTGCGATGCTTCGGTCGTCAGGACCGACTTCGGCATCTGAAGATCGTTCGACTGCGGGAGCGACGCGCTCGACGCGCTCATGCTCTTCAAGAGGAACACGAGGATGATGGTCATCATGTCCAGCATCGCCGTGATGTTGAGGAAGTTGATCTCCGGCTCGATGTTCTTCCGGCGGATCTCCTTGCGGAGCATGCGCTTGTACGTCGCCATGCTCGCGGGTTTCTGTCGCGGCGGCATGGCGCCGGGCGGCGGTCCTTGCGGCGGTTGTCCGGTGGGTTGCATGGGTTATCTCGCCAAACCGAAGTTGACGTCGGGGAAGAGATCTTTGCCGTCGTCCGTCTTGCGCACGGCGTCCATCGTTCCGATCACCGCTTGATACGGAATGCTCGGGTTCGCGCTGATCGTCACGGTGGTCTCGTCGGCGAAATCGGCGGACGACGCTTTGAGCCCGACGACGCATTTCTTCAGCGCGTCGAAGTTGTAGTCCTTGCCGTCCGAGGTGCGGCCGACGGCGAGACCAGGTCCCGTGTCTTGGCAACCGGGCGCGACGTTGCCGCCGCGCGCCTTCACGCTGAACCCGTCGTTCACGATCAAGATCGTGAGACCGAGCGTCGGCGTCGTGGGCGGGCGCACCGACGACGATCCCGCCTTCGGCGGGAACGTGTCGATCGTCGCCGTGAACGTCACCGTCACGGTCGCGAGGACGAACATGAGGACGTTCGTGATGATGTCGAGGAATGGAACGATGTTGAGCTCGCCGCCCTCTTCGTCGGGTGCGAGCTCTCTCGGCTCCGAGAGTCGCCGAATCTTGCTCCGCTGCGCGGCGCTGAGACGCTCCTCCGCCATCTACGTGCTCAGTAGCCGCCGGGGCGCGCGGTGATCGTGAGCAGGTTGAAGACGCGCTCTTGGGTCGCGTCGAGATCGTGCTGAATGTTCTTGCTGCGTTGGTGCAAGATGAGGTGCGTGATCATGCACACGACCGCGATGCCGAGACCGAACGCGGTGTTGTACATGGCCTCCGCGATTCCGTTCGCGAGGATGCGTTGCTTGTCCGCCTGCGAGAGGCCTTGCGCCGCGACCGCGCCGAACGTGTGAATCAGTCCGAGCACCGTGCCGAGCAAGCCGACGAGCGTCGCGATGTTCGCGAGCGACCAGAGCGAGCCGATGCGCTTCTCGACCGCGGGCTTGAGCTCGCCGATCTTCTCGCTCATCGCGGCGTCGATCTCGTCTGGACCTTTGTTCGCGTGCGTCAGGCCGGCTTTGACCAGCTGAAGCGTCGGGTAGTCGCCCGCGTCGCAGAGCTTGATCGCGCGATCGATGTTGCCCGCGGTGACGAGCTTCTTGACCTGCGCGAAGAACTCCTTCGAGTTGACGCGGTACTTCGTGAGCTGGAAGGCGAAACGCTCGACCACCATCGCAATGACGACGGCGCTCACGACCAAGTTGATGGAGAGAAACGTCGGGTTCTCTTTGAACGCTTCCATCAACCCGTTGCTGCTGCCGCTGCTCGCAGCCGCAGGCGCCGCAGTCAGAAGTCCCACGAACATCGAATGCTCCTTTCAGGACAACACAAGATTCGACCCCGAACGAACGATTGACCTCGAACGATAGCGGCTCGCGATTCACGAAGTCAACGCGATGCGCGATGCCCAACACGCGATGACGCGCGACCGCGCACGCCGGACGACCGTGAGCCGCCCATGGCGCGTCCGATGCGATTGAACATTTCAAAACCTACGGGATTCCCGCCGTTTTTTGCATCGAAGACACCCAAACGGTGTTGACGTGCTCGCGTCTCATTCTGCATGCTGATCACGCACCGCTTTTGGTTTTCGGTGCTCTTCACATGATGTCGGCGCCAAAGAGCGCGACGAGCTTCGAGGCTTCCTGGTTCTTCGGGTTGCGTCACTCGCGCGCGTTCCTGTAGTCTGCGCCAGTCTTGTTTCCCCCGTAGCAGGGGCTCGGTTTTCGTTTCGTTCGCATCGCACTCGAGGAGAGGAAAAAAAATGGCTGCACTGTGGAAGCACTTCAGGGATGGCGGATGGGGCATGTATCCCATCGTTCTCTGGTCGATCATCACCATCGGGATCATCATCGAGCGCGCCCTGTATCTCTTCGGGTCGTCGATCAACAAAGACGTGTTCCTCGCGACGATGCAGAAGTGCATCCTCGCCGGCGACGTCGCGAAGGCCGTGAAGATGTGCAGCGCCGCGAACGCGCCGCTCGCGCGCATCGTTCAGGCGGGCCTCGTCAAAGTGAATCGCCCGGACGAAGAAGTTCAAGCGGCGATGGACGAAGCCGCGCTCCGCGAGCTGCCGAAGCTCTCGAAGCGCACCGGTTACCTCGCGCTCCTCGCGAACCTCGCGATGCTCTCCGGTCTGCTCGGCACCGTGTCGGGTCTGATTCAGAGCTTCGGCGCGGTCTCCGGCGAAGGCGTCGACCCGAGCCAGAAAGCGCGCATCCTCGCCGAAGGAATTTCGGAAGCGATGAACTGCACCGCGTTCGGGCTCATCGTCGCCATCATGGGTCTCATCGGCTTCGCCGTCCTCAACGGCAAGACGCAGGCTCTCGAAGACGACATCAACGAGTCGAGCGTGCAAGTGCTCAACCTCGTCGTGACGAACCGTCAAAAAGTGAACCTCGGTGGCGTGCCTCAGTGAGGAGTAAGTAACCCATGGCAGGCGTAGACGTCGGCGGCGGAAAAGGAAAAAAGAGGGCGCTCGATTCGGAGATCAACATGATCCCGTTCATCGACCTCTTGATGGTCACCATCTCTTTCCTTCTCATCACCGCCGTCTGGTCGCACATGTCGCGCATCAACGCGGACGCGCAGGTCCCAGGACCTCCGCGTCCGGACGTCGAGCAAGAGAAGATCGAGCCCGAGAAGATCTTGCACGTCGAGATGCGCTCCCCCGAGAAGTTCACGCTCGTCTGGAAGCAGGGCGCGCAGGTGGTCGACTCGATCGATCTCCCGCGCAAGGACGACGTGAAAGAGGACAAGGGCAAGAAGCTCGTCCGCTACCCGGATCTCGCCGCGAAGATCCAAGAGGAGTGGAACAACCGAGGCTCCCACCGCGACCCGAGCGACAAGAAGCTCGATCAAGCGGTCCTCCACACCGACAACGACACGCAGTACGTGTTCGTCATCGCGGTCATCGACGCCATCTATCAGACGCACCGGAAGCTTTCGCTCCCGAGCGGCAAGACCGATGACGTTCCGGCCTTCAACGTCACATTCGCGGTGAACTGACCATGCCCGTAGGACAACCCGAACGCAGGTTGATGCACTTCGTTCCGCTCGAGTTCGTCAAAAAGAAAGTGACGGGCGGCGGACACAAGAACGTCAACGCTGGTTTGTCTCTGACGTCGATGATCGACTTCTTGATCGTCGTCGTCGTGTTTTTGCTCATGACGTTCAGCGCGTCGGGCGAGACGCCTCCCGCCAAGGGACTGCAGCTCCCGCAAGCGGAGAACACGCTCGACATGATCGACGCGCCGATGGTCGCGATCAACGGCAGCCAGATCCTGGTCGACGGCGCGGCCGCCGGAAACACGCACGCGATCGAAGACGCCAAGCGCCTGCAGCGCATCGACGAGCTCTTCAACATCCTCAAGGGCAAACGCGAGGTTTGGAAGCAGCTTCACCCGGGCAAGGATTTTCCGGGCGTCGTCGTGCTTCAAGTCGATCAGGACGTTCCGGCCGTCGTCGTGAAGAGCACGTTCCAAACCGCGGCCTTCGCGGGGTATCCGAACGTCAGCTTCATGGTGAACCAGCTCCCGAAGTCCGGGCACTAGGTCAGTCTCGTTCCCGAATGGCGACGCCGGAGCGCAAGAAACCAGGGCTTCAGGCGGTACACGAAGGACGTGAGCAACGGCTCGAAGGACGGTTCAGCCGACCTTCGGGCCGTGCTTATTTGACGATCGTTGTCGGGCTCGTCGCGTCGCTCTTGATTTGGCGCACGGTCAGCGGACGCGAGATGGGATCGCGCAAGACGAGCTTGCTCGCGAAGCAACGCGCCGACGACGCGACGATCGGCAAGGAGTGGGCTCCGCTCCGCGATCGCCTCGAGAAGTTCGTCATCGAGCGCAGCGGCGCGTACGACGCGGACAAAGTCGATCCCGACGCGAAGGCGTGGGTGAATCACGTCGCGACCGGTTTGTACCTGCGTGTCCGCATCGAAGACGCACGCTCGCCCGAAACGATCCGCAAGGCAGCCACGGATTCCATGCGCGACGCGTTCGTCGGATGCCTCCTCAAGACGGAGAACCCCGGGCTCGCGGAGGGTAAAGCGGACGCGAGCGCGTTTCCCGATCAACCGTGGAACTTGCGTCAAGCGTACGCCGCGACGCGCATCCTCACGCCCGAGTGGGTCGCGCAAGTGAAGGACGCCGACGACTCGATCCGCTTGCGCGTGTTCGAGCAGCAGTACGACATCGCGGAGCGCGACGAGATCCCGAAGGCGATCGACATCGTGAAGCACGCCGACTTCTTCCTCCTCGTGCTCGACGAGCCCGCCGACGATCCGAGCGCAGCGAAGCCCAAGTGGAGCGACGGAGGCGTCGACACGGCGGAAGAAGCGATTCAGCTCGCGCCGCACTGGGCGCGCGTGTTCGTCCTGGATCTGCAGCACGACAGAGAGATTCTCCGCGTGCGAAAGCGCGCCGACGGACAGTTCTACTTCGCGAGCGGAAAGACCGTGAGCGACGAAGAGACGCTCGACGCGATGAAGCGCCAGGTGAACAACTGTTCGCTCGCGCAAAACGTCCGCGCGTCGGTCTTGTGATAGCGGCCTCGGCCGCGAGAGCTTCAGTAGAAATGGCGCGCGACGAAGCTCGCGACGACGAACGCGAGCGCCGCGGCGCCCGCTTGCCACGGAATCAATCGCCCGCGGAAGAACGCCCACGCGATGCCCGCCGCCGCGATCGCGCACGCGAAGAGCGCGACGTCGTAGTCGCTTCGAATTCGCTCGGGCGTGAGGCTCGACGTGTCCGGCGGACTCGGCTCGAGCTTCGGGACGCGTGACGCGAGCGCGCGCCACGACGGATCGTAGAGCTTGCCGCACACGGGCGCGAACTTGCCGATTGGGAGCGGGCCTTCGCGCGGAAGAAGCGCTCTCGGCTTGTC
>Ga0335078_10002681_pt1 | contig 26834 bp, 23 predicted proteins | sample Lox_Sample_32_FD_206711 | JGI IMG/M metagenome (GOLD analysis project Ga0335078, IMG submission 206711) | Soil microbial communities from Loxahatchee National Wildlife Refuge, Florida, United States - Lox_Sample_3.2 | ecosystem: Environmental > Terrestrial > Soil > Wetlands | place: USA... | reverse complement strand
TTCGAGCTCGACACCCACACGCGCTCGGTCTCCGCGCCGAACACCGTCGCGATCGCCTTCGCTTCCATCGCGTCGTTGAGCGGGGTCGCGGTGCCGTGCGCGTTGACGTAATCGACTTGCGACGTGCACACGTTCGCGCGCGCGAGCGCTTCGCGCATCACGCGGGCCGCCGTCGTGCCTTGGCTCTCGGGGTTCGTGATGTGGTGCGCCTCGGCGGCGAGCGCGGCGCCTGCGAGCTCCGCGATGGGGGACCTGCCGCGTTTCTTCGCGTCGCGCGAGCGCTCGAGCACGAGAAACCCCGCGCCTTCGCCGAGGTTCAATCCGCGGCGGCTCGCGTCGAACGGACGACACGGTTCCGGATCGATCGCAGCGAGCGCGTTGAACCCGCTCAGCGTGAGACGACAGAACGCGTCGGTGCCGCCCGCGACGACCGCGTCGAGATCATCTTCGAGGAGCCACGCCATCGCGAGCGCGAGCGCCGTCGCGCCCGTCGAGCAAGCGCTCGCGACGTTGCGCATTCGACGAAACGGACCGAGCGAAGCGTCGAGCGCGTCGGTCGTCGACGTGAGCGGGTGCGACCGCAGCGGCTCCTCCGGCGCGCGCGGGCGCTTGCCCGACATCATCTCCGCGACGCGCACTTCGTTCTCGAACATGCCCGCGGTCGTCCCGCCCACGACGAGGCCGACGCGCGACGCGCGCGGATCGATCTCGGCTTCGTCGAGCGCTTCTTTCACCGCGCGATGCGCGAACGCCGTCGCGCGCGACCAGAGATCACCGCGTGGAACCGCGACGCCGCGCACTTGCGCGCCGAGCGTCGCGCGTTGATCGGAGACGTCGAACACGTCGATCGTCGAGAGGCCGCGATCGCCGCGTACGAGCCGCGCGAACGTGTCGCGCGCCGTCGAACCGAGCGCGCTGACGACGCCGACGCCCGTCACCCAAACGCGCATCGACCTCTCACTTCTTGTGCGCCGCGACGTGATCCGCGAGCGCGGCGACGGAGCGGAAAATCGGACGCGCGGCGTCGCCTTCCGGAATGCGCACGCCGAATTTCTCTTCGACGCTCATCGCGAGCTGGAGCGCGTCGAGCGAATCGAGCCCGAGGCCTTCTCCGCCGACCGAGGAAAAAAGCGGCGCTTCGTCTTCGATCGTCGTCGGGTCCCGGCCTTCCAGATTCAGCTCCTTGACGATCAGCTCTTTGATTTCTCGCCGTAGATCCGCGCTCATGATGGGACGTCGTGGACCATAGCACGGTAGCTCTCGCGGCAAAGCCGCGGAGCGGGTAAAACGGTCCCCGCATGGGCACGCTCGTTCATTATCTGACGGACAAGGGGGTCGCCGTCCTCACGCTGAGTGACCCGCCCGCGAACGCGTACACGCACGAGATGATGAAGGAGCTCGACGCCGCGATCCTGGAAGCGCGCTTCGACAGCGACGTTCACGTGCTCGTCGTCACCGGGCACGGCGAAAAGTTTTTCTGCGCGGGCGCGAACATCAACATGCTCAAGGAGGCGGACGAGACGTTCAAATATTACTTCTGCCTCCACGCGAACGAGACGCTCTCTCGCCTCGAGCAGACGCCGAAGCTCGTCGTCGCGGCGATGAACGGGCACACCGTCGGCGGCGGCCTCGAGGTCGCGCTCGCGTGCGATCTGCGCGTCGCGCGCAAAGGTCCGTACCACATCGGCTTGCCCGAGGTGGCGCTCGGCGTGCTGCCCGGGACAGGCGGAACGCAGCGCCTCGCGCGCGCCGTCGGCAAGGCGAAAGCCATCGAGATGATGGTGGAAGGCAAGCACGTGACCGCGGATCAAGCGCTCGCGATGGGCCTCGTGAACAAGGTGTGGGAGGCCGCGACCGGCGAAGCGTTCATGAAGCTCGTGATCGAGTACGCGCACGACTTCGTCCCGCCGAACCGCGCCGCGCTCGCCGTCGGACGCATCAAGCGGAGCGTGCAGAGCGGCATGGAGGGCGCGCTGGAACAAGGTCTCGCGCTCGAGCGAGAGCTTCAAGCGGAGCTCTTCGCCTCGCAGGACGCGAAAGAAGGAATCGCGGCCTACGTCGAGAAGCGCAAACCGACCTTTCGCGCGCGCTGACGTGGACGCGCGGCGCGCGTTGAGCTGCTAAGCTCGAGGGCATGAAGCGCTCTTTCTTGTTGCTCGCGGCCATCGCGTTCGCCGTGCGGTGCGGATCGGGAGACGACAAAAGCAACTTCGACGGCGGACCGCCGCAAGACGCGACGACGACGGATTCGAACCCATTTCCGAATCAAGACTCCGGACCGAGCACGTACTCGGATTTTCCGTCGAACCCGATCGTCGATCCGAGCTTGCCTTCGAACACACCGTCGCTCTTCGGATCGCCCGACGCGGGCACCGCGGCGCCGCCGTGCATCGCCGAGCCCGCGGCCGACGCGATGATCCCGCGCAACTGGACGCCGCTCTTTCTCGAGTATGCGTCGGCCGGCGCGAACGTCTTCGAGATTCGCCTTCAGATCGACAACCAAACCAACGAAGGCGTCATCTACGTTCCGACGACGACGTACACACTCGACCTCACCATCTGGAAACAAGTCGCGCTCCACAGCTCCGGACACGATCTCAACATCTCGCTGCGCGCGGGCACGCTCTCCGGGCAGACGATCACCAACATCACGTCCGAGTCGACGTCGACGGTGCACATCGCGCCGGTCGACGCGCCGGGCTCGGTCGTCTACTGGAGCTCGACGGGAGGCACGTCGTTCAAGGGATTCACCGTCGGCGACGTCACGTCGAAGACCGTGCTCACGCCGACCACCGCGTCGCCCGCGTCGGCGGGCGCGGGCACCGTGTACTGCGTCTCGTGTCACACGTCGTCACCGGACGGCACGTACATTTTCTACACGCGCGACGTCACGCCGACGGGCTCGCTGCGTGCGATCGACGCGCGCACCGTCGCTTCCGCCGCGGCGCCCGCCGCAGCGGACGTCTCCGCTTCCGCGCTCGCGCTCCTCGCGCGCGATCACGAAGGCGCGCCGCTGCTCAACGCGAACCACTACTCGTCCGGCGACTCCGTCGCGCTGAGCGTGCTCTACGACCCCACCGCGACGGGCTCGCCGAATTATCAGCTCGTGTGGACCGATCTCCACGCGACGGACCTGACCGGTTGGGGAGTCGTCGCGCGCACGGGCGACGCGAACGCGGGGATCTCCTCGCCCGCGTGGAGCCGCGACGGCAACACGATCGCCTACGTGTCGTCGGACAGCTCGGGCGAAGCGGTGATCGCGAACGGCGGCAACATCGACATCTACACCGTGCCGTACAACAACCGCGCGGGCGGCGCCGCCAAACCGCTGACGGGCGCGAGCGATCCGAATTACCACGAGTTTTATCCCGTCTACTCGCCCAACGACACGCTGCTCGCGTTCAACCGAACCGCGGCGACGTGCAACTACGGAACCGATCCTTCGCAGCAGTGCGGCTCGTCGTACAACCAAGTCGCCGCCGAAGTGTTCGTCGTTCCCGCGGGCGGCGGCAGCGCGCAGCGACTCCGCGCGAACGATCCGCCGACGTGCACGACCCTCCAGAGCCCCGGCCTCACGAACGCGTGGCCGCGATGGGCGCCCGCGTCGCAGGACTATTCGAACAACGGCACGCAGTACAAATATTACTGGCTCGTCTTCTCTTCGAAGCGCCGCCCCGCGACCGGCTTGAACCCGCAGCTCTACGTGTCGGCGATTGTTACCACGGTAACAAACAACGTCGAGACCGTGTACGCGGATTACCCCGCGATTTACGTGCTCGCGCAGGATCCGACGCAGAACAACCACACGCCCGCGTGGGACAACTTCGACGTTCAGGACATTCCGAACTGATCAACCCGCGCGCGCGAAGAGCTTCGCGTAGTGATCGCTGATCGCGTCATCGCCGAGCTTGCCGAAGAACGTGGAGTACGCCATCCACACGGCGAGCCCGTTCAAGTCGCGGAAGATCTGCGGGAGGTAGAACGGTTGCTTCACGACGCCGTCGTGGGCGCGTCGCGCGAGGACCGGCACGTCCTCGTGCGCGACTTTCCCGACGAAGAGAAACGGGATCAAGTTCACGTGGTTGTGCTGAATCGCCGTTCGAATGAACGAGTAGTTGAGCACGATACCTTTGCAGTAGCTCGCGTCCTTCGTGAACGGACCGCCGCCCTCGAGCACGCCGCCGCGGAACACGCGGCGCGCCGCGTGAAAGCACTCGTCTTCGTCGTAGCCCTCGGTGCGAAACCACTCGAACACGTCGAGGAAGCTCGCGCCGTCCTCGGCTTTGTCGACCGCGAGCAAGCGATCGTTCAAGCGGCGCGCCCTCCGCGGGTACGTGCGAAACGTGAAGAGCTCGAGCAGCGCAGCCAAACCTTCTTGCACCGCGGTCGTGCGCGGCGGGCCCTTCGCGAGCCACTTCGCGACGGTCTGGCGCTGCCCGTTGAGAGAAGTCGCGACATGCACCCATCCCTCGTGCACCTCGAGGATGTCGATGTCGCGCTGCGAGAAGCGCGCGCCGGATCGAATCTTCACGTAGTCGTTTCCGGCGGCGGCGTCCGCGACGATCGAGTCGTCCGCGGTGACGCGTACGTCCGCGCCGTCGAAGTACGCCGCGAAACGCTCGTTCAAGATCGTCACGGCTTGATCGGCGTTGATCGTGCGCGCGAACTGCGAGGGCATCTCCGCGAAGTTTTGCGGCGTGAGGTAGTTGTCGTCGACGTTCGTGAGGATCTCGTAGAGCAGGTGCCCGAGATCACGCACGGTGGATTTTCCGTCGGGGAACGTGTCCTTCGGCGATCCGTAGAGCTTGCGCGAGAACGCGTAGAAGGCCGGTGTGCCGCGCGAGGCGAGCATCTGCACGACGTCGCGATACTCGAGCGCGGTGGTCGTCATGATGCGTCCGATCGCGTCCTCTTCGCCGAGCTCGCGATCGATGTCGCGCGCGATCGCCTCGAACGTCTCCGCCTTCTCGCGCGGATCGAACCCGAGCTCGACGCGCGCGTAGTCGACCTTCGGCATCTCTTTGTATTTCGATTTTCGAAACGCGTCCTCGACGGAGTCTTCCCAACGAATCGCGTTCAACACGCGGATGGGCTTCTGCGCGTCGACGATGCGCGAGGCGAGCTGCGCGACGATCTCTTTGTAGCTGCGCCACGGACCCGCGACCGGCGGCGGCGGAATGCTCGGGACGTTCGCGTCGCGCTCTTCGACGATCGCGGCCGCGCCGTTCTTCTTCGGCGGCTTCTTCTCTTCCTCGACCACCTTCTCGGGCATCGGCGAGATCTTAGCGTGAACCGAGCCACGTCTGCACGGCGGCGAGGAGCTCGGGGGTCGCGTGCGTCGTCGAGAAGAGCTCGATCGTGCCCTTGCTCGTGAAATCGGCGACCACGCGGCACCCTCCTTCGTCGGTCTCGACGGTGCATGCGCGCTCGACCGCCTCGTGACCGAGCGCGCGGCGCGCCATGTGGAGGCGTGCGTCGAGCAACATGCCGACCGCGTGCGCCTCACCACGGAATCCGCGCGTGCCGACGCGGAAACGGCGCGTGACCTCCGCGGGCGCGAGCTTCTTCGCGGCGGTCGTCTGCTCGATCCAATTCATGCGCGCCGCGGCGACCTCGGAGCCGCACTCGAGCGTCGTGAGGTCCATCGGCGTGGACCAAATGTCTTCGGCGGGCGTCGCGGGTCCCTCCGGCGCGGTGACGACCGAGATGTGCACGGTGACGTCGCCGCCGAGCGTCCCTTCGATCGATCCGACGAGGTGATGCGCTCGCTCGCCGCTCTGCGACTCCGCGCGCGCGAGCTTCTCGTCGAGCGTGCCTTCTTCCATGCTCGGAGGGAGACCCTCCACGGGAAGCGTCGCGCGAATGCGCGTCTCCGAGCACCGATTGCAGACGAGCTCGTCCGCTTCGCACGTCTCGCCGCAGCGCGCGCAGATGTCGATGCTCGAAGTGCGTCTTTGGGTCATCGGGTCGAGCGATCCCCCATCCTTACGCATCATCGCACACGACCGCGCGTTCTGGGATCAGATTTCGGCGAGGAGCTCTTCCTCCGAAATGCCCTCGCTTTCGGCGCGGTAGCTCAAGACGAGGCGATGACGGAGCACGGGAATCACGAGCGCGCGCACGTCGGGCACGTCTGCCGCGGCGTTTCCGCGGAGCGCGGCGTGCGCCTTCGCGGCGAGCACGAGCGCCTGCGATCCGCGGGGACCCGCACCGAAACGAACGTATTTCGTCACGCGCGTGTCGCCGATTTCTTTTGCGAGCTCGGGGCGCGTCTTTCGCGCGAGCGAGACCGCGAGCGCGACGGCTTCGTCGGTGATCGGCACGCGCGGCACGAGCGCTTGGAGCGCGCGAAGGTCCGTCTTCGAGAGCGCGTGCGGGACGGCCTCTTTTCCGAAATCGGCCGAGGTCGTCTTGCGCGCGATTTGTTTCTCTTCGTTCTCGGACGGGTAGCCGACGTGAATCTCGAGCAGGAATCGATCGAGCTGCGCTTCGGGGAGCGGGTACGTGCCTTCCTGCTCGATCGGATTGCGCGTCGCGAAGACTTGGAACGGATCGGGGAGATCGTGCGTCTCCGTGCCGACGGTGACGCGGCGCTCTTGCATCGCTTGGAGCAGCGCCGCCTGCGTCTTCGGCGGCGTGCGGTTGATTTCGTCGGCGAGGATCAAGTTGTGGAAGATCGGCCCGGGTAAGAAGCGCACGCGGCGATGGAGCGCGCCGTCGACTTCTTCTTCGTGCAGCACGTCGGTTCCGGTGATGTCCGCGGGGAGGAGATCGGGCGTGAACTGGACGCGACCGAAGCTGAGATCCATCGCTTGCGCGAGCGTCGCGACGAGGAGCGTCTTCGCGAGCCCGGGGACTCCGACGAGCAGAGCGTGCCCGCGCGCGAGGAGCGCGACGAGCATCAAATCGACGACGCGCTCTTGTCCGACGACGCGCGTCGCGACCGCGCGGTGGAGATCGGCGTGCGCCGCCTTCGCTTTTTCGAGGAGCGCTTCGTCGTCGTCGACTCTCGGCGCGTCGTCCTTTTGGGCTGCGTCGTTCACGGTTACGTCCTTATCACCGTTTTTATGGTAGATGCGTGCGCGATGCGCGTTCCGCCGGCGTCATCTCCGCAAACGGCCCCCGCTTCGTCGTTTCGCGCGGCGCCCTCCGCGCTCAACCTCGAAGGCGCCGATTTGCCGTCGCCGAGCGCGATGGCGAGCTCTGCCGCGATCGACACGTCGCCGTCGGAGCTCGTCATCCGCCCAACCGGGCTTCGCCACGGAAAATGGGAGGCGCCCGCGTGGGCGTTCTGGGTCGTCGGCGGCGTCGTGCTCGCGCTCGCGATCTTGTATGCGCTCGGTCGCGTCGGCGTGATCGACACGTCGCGCTGGCGGCGAAAGACACCGGGATGACCGCGCCGCCCGCGACGAACGCCCCGGCGGACGCGACCGAAGTCCCGCGCAGCGGGCTCAACGTGCGCCGCGTGATCGCGGTGATGTGCTTCGCGGTCGTCGTGTACGCGGCGTTCGCGATCCGCGGCGGCGCGTCCAAGATTTCGGCGAGCCTCTCGCACTTCGCTTGGTGGACGTTCGGCGCCGCGATCGCCCTCGCGTTCGGCAACTACATCCTGCGTTTCTTCAAGTGGCAGTTCTACCTGAAGGTGCTCCGCGTCGAGAACGTCGGCGCGATCGACAGTTTTCTCACGTTCCTCTCCGGATTCGTGCTCACGATTTCGCCCGGCAAGGTCGGCGAGGTGTTTAAGTCCTTCGTGCTCTTCGAGACGCACCAGGTCCCGATGCCGAAGACCGCGCCCATCGTCGTCGCCGAGCGCATCACGGATCTCATCGGCATCATCGTGCTGATCGTGATCGGCTCGCTCGGGTTCAGCGGCGGTGCGATCCCCGCGCTCGTCGGCACCGCGCTCGTCGCGACGCTGCTCGCGATCATCGCGTCGAAGCGCGCGTCGTTCGCGGTCATTCGCGTCATCGAGAAGCTCCCGGGTCCTTTTCGAAAAATCGGACCGAAGCTCGAAGAAGCGTACGCGTCGCTCACGGTGCTCGTCGCGCCGAAGAACCTCGTGCTCCCGACGCTCCTCTCGATCGCCGCGTGGTCGCTCGAGTGCTTCGCGCTCGCGGTGATCCTCGCCGGCTTCGATCGTCACGTCCCCGTCGCGCTCAGCGTGTTCTTCTACGCCACGAGCACGCTCGCGGGCGCTGTGATTCCGGTGCCCGGCGGGCTCGGCGTGACCGAGACGGGCCTCCGCGAGCAGATGATGACGATGGGCCACGTCGACGAAGCGACGAGCACGGCCGCGATGATCTTGGTCCGCTTCGCGACGCTGTGGTTCGCGGTGCTCGTCGGGTTCGTCGCACTCGCGATCATCAAGCGCCGCTACCCGAAGCTCTTGCGGAGCTCCTGAAGCGCGCGCCGAAAATCTTCCGGCGGCTCCGCTTCGAATCGCACGCGCTTCTTCGTCACGGGATGCTCGAAGCCGAGCACGCGCGCGTGGAGCGCCTGGTGCCCGAGCGCGCTCGCGATCGCGCGAACGCGCGCGTCCTTCGACGGTCTTCCGTAGACGGAATCACCGAGCACCGGCGTCCCCGCTTCCGCGAGGTGCATGCGGATCTGGTGGGTCCTCCCGGTCTCCAGCGTCGCGCGCACGAGGCTCGCGACGGTTTTTTTCGGCGGGAACGATTCCATGCAGAATACATGCGTGATCGCGGTGCGCGCGCTCGCCGACGCGCGGACGTGCGACGTGAAACGAAGCCGGTTGTGCGGATCGCGGCCGTGGAGCGTCGCGTGCGTCTTCGTCTGCGCCGCGCCCGAGACGAGCGCGACGTACTCGCGATCGATCGTGTGCGCGGCGAACTGCGCCTTGAGCGCCTCGCGCGCTTCGGCGGTGCGCGCGACGACCATGACGCCGCTCGTGCCCTTGTCGAGGCGATGCACGATGCCCGGTCGAACGTGCTCGCTCGCGTCCTCGCTCGACCACGCGTCACCGCGCGCCGCGAAGAACCCGCGCGCGAGGAGACCGTGAACGAGCGTGTGCTCTTCGCTGCCTGGCGCGGGATGCACCACGACGCCTGGCGGCTTCACGAGCACGACGATCGCTTCGTCGACGTGGAGGATCTCCATCGGAACCGACGCGTCGGGCTCGACGTTCGTGCGCGGCGGCTCGAGCTTCTCGAACGCGACGCGCGCGCCGGCGCGCACGACGTCGGACGCCTCCGCGCGCGCGCCGTCGATCGTCACGCGTCCCGCCGCGATCCAACGCTGCGCTTCGCTGCGCGACACGCCCGCTTCGCGCGCGACGAACCGATCGACTCGCCCCGCGCCCGCGGGAGCAATCACCAGAGACGCGATTTGATGTGGCCCTTGGCCTTGATCAAAATGTCGACGAGCGCGCGGTCATAGAAGTTCCGCGGGTAGAGCTCGGGGGATACGCGGCGCTTGTAGAGCGCGCGGCCCTCTTCGATTTCCTCCGCGAGCGTCTCGAACAAATTGTCGTTCGTGATGCCCTGCACGATTTTGTCTTCGTTGTAGAGCGAGAGGTCGCTCGCGATCGCTCGCGCGAGGCGGCGCGCGGCTTCTTCCGTTTCGATGAGGGGCATGAAGCGATTATCGCGAGGGGATCGTGCCCGCGTCAACTTGTGGTAGGAACCTCGAACATGACCGGTCCTCAGCGCGCGACGACGCTCGCCGCCGCCATCGAAGACGCCGCGAAATGCGACCCGACGCGCGGGTTCCGTTTCGTGCCCGAGACGGGCATCACCGCGACCGGCGACGCGACGGAAGCGTCGTTTTCGTACACGGCCATCGAGCGCGCGAGCGCGCGTTACGGCGGCGCGCTCCAGGCGCTCGGCTTGCGCAAAGGCGATCGCGTCGCGCTCATCCTCCCGGCCAACGAAGATTTCGTTTTGTGTTTCTTCGGCGCGCTCCGCGCGGGGATCATCCCCGTGCCGATTTATCCGCCGCTCGGGCTCGGGCAGCTCCAAGGGTACCTCGACAACACGCGGCACATCGTCCGCAAGAGCGGCGCGCGCGTGCTCGTGACCGACGCGCGCATCAAACGCCTCCTCGGCACCGTGCAAGCTGCGTCGCCCGAGCTCGAACAGATCGTCGCGGTCGAAGCGATCCGCGAGTCGCAAGAGCCGCTGCGCGCGGCGCGCATCGACGCGAGCGACGTCGCGTTCCTCCAGTTCACGAGCGGATCGACTTCGCGTCCGAAGGGCGTCACGCTCACGCACGAGAACCTGCTCGCGAACATCCAGTGTTTCATGCGCGACGGCTTGCGCGTCGGAGACGGCACCGAAGTCGGCGTGTCGTGGCTGCCGCTCTATCACGACATGGGCTTGATCGGCTTCGTGCTCGCGCCCGTCGTGACGAAGAACTCGATCGTGTTCATCCCGCCGCTCTTGTTCTTGAAGCGACCAGCGACGTGGCTTCAGACCATCTCGCGCCACAAAGGAACGATCTCGTACGGGCCGAACTTCGCGTACGCGCTGTGCTGCAAGCGCATCAAAGAGCGTGAGCTCGAGGGCGTCGACCTCTCGAGCTGGCGCGTCGCGGGGTGCGGGGCGGAGCCGATTCGTCCGGAGACGCTCGAGTCGTTCGCCGACGCGTTCGCGCGCGTCGGCTTCAAGAAGGAAGCGCTCCTGCCGTCGTACGGAATGGCGGAGTCGTCGCTCGCGATCTGCTTCACCGAGCTCGGCGAAGGGATGAAGACCATCGCCGTCGACGGCGACACGCTCTGGTCGCAAGGCGTCGCGACCGTCTCGGCGTCGGACTCCGCGGTGCGCATCGTGTCGTGCGGTCGCGCGTTCGAGGGTCACGAGGTGAACGTCTTCGCGCCCGACGACGCGCAGAGCGAAAAACCGCTCGAAGAAAATCGCGTCGGCGAGCTTCGCATCCGTGGCCCGTCCGTGATGAAGGGCTATTGGGAAGACGACGAGCGCACGCGCGACGCGTTCGCCGGAAAATTCTTGAAGACGGGCGATCTCGGCTTCTTGAACGACGGCCACGTCTTCATCTGCGGTCGCTCGAAGGAAGTCATCATCGTCAACGGCCGCAACTACTACCCGCAAGACATGGAGTGGGAAGCGGGCAAGGTCACCGGCGTACGCAAGGGGAACGTGATCGCGTTCGGCACGCGCGATCCGTCGGGGCAAGAGATCGATCGCGAGCGCGTCGTCGTCGCGTTCGAGGTGCAAGAGCCGAGCGACCTCGAGATCGCGACGCGCACGAGCGAGCTCACCGCGGCGGTGCGCAAATCGATCCAAGAAGGCATGGCGCTGTCGGTGGACGAAGTCGTCCCGCTCGCGCCGGGCGTGCTCCCGAAGACGTCGAGCGGCAAGCTCCAGCGAAGCAAGACGCGCGAGCTCTACGAGTCCGGCGAGCTCGGCGCGCGAAAGAGCGCGCGCGAGGTGAACCGCGTCGACGTCGTGAAGGAAGCCGCGAAGAGCCAACTCGAGTACTTCAAGCTCGCCGTGCTCGGTGGTCGCAAGAAGAAGACCTAGCGGCCGGGAATCCACACGCGCACGGTCGTCCCCCTGCCCGGCTCGCTCTCGAGCCGCACGTCGCCCGCGTGTTGGTCGACGATCTTGCGCACGATCGACAGCCCGAGCCCCGTGCCTCCTTCTTTCGTCGTGAAGAACGGATCGAACACCTGCGCGCGCACCGTTTGATCGATGCCGGGCCCCGTGTCTTCGATCGCGATCGTGATGCGCTCGGTGGATTCGTCTCGCGCGGTGCGCGCGGTGAGCACGCCGCCGTCCTTCATCGCTTCCAGCGCGTTCACGACGAGGTTGAGCACCACTTGCCGGAGCTTCTCTGCGTCGCCGATCGCGACCATGCCGGTCGCGTAGTCGCGCACGATGCGCACGCCGCGCGCCTCCGCCGATTCGCGCTCGAGCGAGAGCACCGAGTCGACGAGCTCGGCGACGTGCACGGGCTCGCGCGCGATCCCGCGCGGACGCGCGAGCTCGAGGAACTCGGTGAGCAAGCGGTTCAAGCGCGCGATCTCGTCGCCGACGATGGAGATCCGGTTGTGGAGCTCCGCGCGCGTCGACTCCTCGTGCGCGAGCTTGTCGATTTTTTTCCCGAGCAGATGGAGCTGCAGCTTCGCCGCGTTGAGCGGGTTTCGGATCTCGTGCGCGAGGTTCAGCGCGAGCGTGCCCATGGCGCTGAGCGCTTCGGCGTCGGCGGCGCGCTTCTCGAGCGCGCGCCGCTCGGTCACGTCGATGCCGATGCCGAACACGAGCTCCGCTTCGCGTTCGCGCGCCTCGCCAGACTTCGCCTCGCGCGTCTCGGTGCCGCCGAGGTGCCAGCGCACGCGACGGGGACCTGCCGCGCCCGTCGCGACGAACCCGGTCTCGACGTCCGAGTGCGGACGTTTTCCGACGCGCGCGAGCGCGATCGCCTCTTCGAGCCGCGGGCGATCCTCGCGCGGGATCCACGCTTGGAGAAAATCGCGCGACGCGGCCGCTTCGGGCGACACGTTCGCGAGCTCGGCGGCTTTGCGGTTGAACAACGCGACGCGGTTGTGTCGATCGAGCGCGACGACGAGCACGTCGGTGAGATCCACGACCGCGCGATAACGCCGCTCGAGCTCTTCGCGCTCGCGTTGAAGGCGCGCCTTCGTGAGCGCTTGGCGCACCGTGGTCACGAGCTCGTCGGGACGAAAGCTCTTCAAGATCATCGCGAACGCGCCTGCGCGCAGCGCGGCGATCGCCGCCTCCATCGAGGCGAACCCGGTGATGAGGACGACCTCGCTGTTCGGGCTCGCTTCGCGCAGCGGACGGATCAAATCCACGCCGCTCCCGTCGGGAAGCTTCACGTCGACGAGCGCGACGTCGAAGCCGGTCTCTTTCGCGCGCGCGAGCGCGTCCTTTCCGCAATCGGTGACGACGACGTCGGGTACGTCGACGGGATCGCCGCCTGCCGAGACGAGCACGTCGCGCAGCGTGCCCGCGAGGTCCGCGTTGTCGTCGACGATGAGCACGCGGCTCGGCTTCACGAAATCCCCTCTCCCAACTTGAGCGCCTTCTTCAAGAGCTCGTTGACGAGCTGCGGGTTCGCGCTGCCCTTCGTCTCCTTCATCACCTGCCCGACGAAGTATCCCATCACGCCCGTCTTGCCGCTGCGGAGCTGCTCGGCTTGCTTCGGGTTCGCGGCGACGACGCGCGCGATGATCGGCTCGAGCGCCGACGCGTCGTTCATTTGCGCCGCGCCGGACTCGCGCACGACGTCCGCGGGCGACCGCGACGTGCCCTTGATGCGCGCGTAGATTTCTTTGGCCTGCTTGCCGCTGATCGCGCCCTTCGCGCCGAGCTCGAGCAGCTCCGCGATTTGATCGGACGTGACCGGGATCTCCGCGGAGAGCCCCTTCGTCACGACGTCGCGCAGCACTTCGCTCTGAACGAAGTTCGCGACGCGCACGGCGTCGCCGTGTTTCTTCGCGGCGTCCTCGAAGAGCGCGGCGACGCGCGCGTGCTGCGTGAGCACCGAGGCGGCCGCGGCCGGAAGCTTGTATTCTGCAATGAATCGCGCGCGTTTTTCCCGCGGCAACTCCGGCATTTCGTCGCGCACGCGCGCCACGAACGCGTCGCCCAGCTCGAGCGGGAGCAAATCGGGCTCGGGGAAATAGCGATAGTCCTGCGCGGTCTCTTTGCTGCGCATCGAGAACGTCGTGCCATCGCGCTCGTCCCATCCGCGCGTCTCTTGGACGACGCGGCCTCCCGACTCGATCACGCGCTCTTGACGCGCGACCTCGTGCTCGATCGCTTTCTGCACGAAGCGAAACGAGTTGATGTTCTTCAGCTCGACGCGCGCGCCGAGCTCGGTCGCTCCCACAGGTCGAATGGATACGTTCGCGTCGCAACGAAACGATCCCTCTTCCAAGTTCCCGTCGTTCACCTCGATGAACATCAAGATCTCGCGGAGCGCGCGCAGGTACTCCGCGGCCTCTTCGCCGCTTCGCAAGTCGGGCTCGCCGACGATCTCGACGAGCGGCACGCCGGAGCGATTGAAGTCGACGATGGACTCGCCCGTTCGAGCATCGTGCACGTTCTTGCCGGCGTCTTCTTCCATGTGCACGCGCGTGATGCGCGCGACCTTGCCGCTTTCGAGCGTGAGGGCGCCGTGACGACTGAAGGGTTCGTCGTACTGACTAATCTGATAACCTTTCGGCAGATCGGGATAGAAATAATTCTTGCGCGAGAAGCGGCTCGTTCGCTCGATCGTGCAGCCGAGCGCGAGCGCGGCGCGCACGGCGAATCGCACGGCGCGCTCGTTCAAGACGGGGAGCGCGCCGGGCAAGCCGAGACATGTCGGACAGACTTGTGTATTGGGAGGAGCACCGAACGTGGTCGTGCACGAGCAAAACGCTTTCGTCGCAGTGAGGAGCTGAGCGTGCACCTCGAGACCGATGACGGGCTCGTACGCGGTCATGCCCGCGGTTTTAGCACGCGACGCGGCGCGATCGTCGCGTCCTTCGCGATCGCGATCGCGACCGCACCGCGCGCCCGCGCGGACGAGGACCAACCGAAGCCCGATGCGAAACAAGAAGAGCCCGCGATCGCGTTCGAGCTCGCGGGCGACGGCGTCATCGTGCGCGCGACGGACGAAGAAAAGACGGTGAAGGTGGGCTGCACGGCGCGCTCGTTCGCGTCGAGCGGTTCGCGCGCTTACGTTTTGTGCGGGGCCTCCACCGTCGTCACGATCGACGCAAAGCCAGAGCCGCACGTCGTCCAACGGCAGCATTTCACGGAGCGTTTCTTGTCGCTCACGATCGTGGACGGCGCGGTCGCCGCGCGCGGGCCGGACGGCGTGAAGCCGCTCGATCGGTACACGGTCGATGAGTCGCCCGACGTCGAAGCGACGACCGCACCACCTCCGCGCCGCCGCCACGTCATCCGTTACGGCTCGGCGTCCGACGCGCGCGCGGCCGCGCCGCGTTTGGCGCCCATCGAGCCGCCGATCACCGGATTCGAAATCGACGCGAAGGCGACCGGCGGAATCGGCGTCGACAACTTCGTCGGCGTCTCGTCCACGCTCGAAGCCGCGTTCACGTATCGCTTCACGGCGCCGCTCTCGATCGCGGCGTATGGCGTGCTCGGCGCCGCGACCGGTGCGTTCGACAACGGCATCGAGACGACGGGGCCGAACGGCGGCGACGTGCAAGTCGCGGTCGGCGAGATCCTGCTCTCGGTCGACGCGGCGATGTTCGCGATCGGCGCGGGCGTCGGCGTGGGCATGTTCGAGCGCGGGTACGACGTGGAGCCGCTCGTCGCGGCCCGCGGGCGCATCGGCGAGATCGACGGCTTCGATTTTCGCTGGCACTTCTCGGTCGCGACGGGCGGACGCACGGCGCTCGGCGCGGCCGGCGGCTCGATGGAGTTTCGACTCAACCGCTCGTGGTGGCTCGGCGCGGAAGCCGAGCTCGGCAACCTCCGCTACGGACGCGTGATGCTCGACGTGCGCCACCGCGTCATCGAAAAGAAAAATCAAAAAGGTCCGACCGTCGATCTCCGCGCCGGCATCGGGCTCGCGTACGTCGAGACGTCGTCGGATTGCGGTTCGGTCGACACGCAAAACACGACGCTCGCCGCCAACGAGTGCCTCGGCACGAACACGGACTACTTGGGACCTGCCGTGTCGATCGGGATCGTGTTTCGTCCCTAACTGAGTCCGAGCTCCGCGAGCTTGTTGTAGAGCGTGCGACGGCTCACGCCGAGCAAACGCGCCGCGAGCGTGCGGTTTCCGTCGGCGCGTTGAAGCGCCTCTTGCACCGCGCGTCGCTCCGCTTCTTCGCGTCGCTCTCCGAGACTCGACGCGTTGGCCGCGGGCTCGCCGAGCGGACGCGAGCGCTCCGCGTCCGCCGCGACGTCCGCCGCGCCGATCGTCCCGCCGTCCGCGAACACGACGAGCCGCTCGACGCAGCTTTGGAGCTCGCGCACGTTGCCCGCCCACGCGCGCGACGACAGCGCGGCGATGGCGTCCGGCGTGAGCTTCGGAGCTCTCACGCCGTTGCGCGCCGCAGCGTCCGCGCAGAAGCGCTCGGCGAGCTCCGCGACGTCGCCGAGGCGCTCGCGGAGCGCTGGGATCCACACCGGCACGACGTTGAGTCGGTAGAAGAGATCCTCGCGGAACGTTCCTTCGGACACCATCGACTCGAGATCGCGATGCGTCGCCGCGACGAAGCGCACGTCCGCCTTCTGCTGCGTCGTCCCGCCGAGCGTCTGAAACTCGCGCTCTTGGAGCAAGCGAAGGAGCTTCACCTGCACCGGCAGGCTCACGTCGCCGATCTCGTCGAGGAAGAGCGTGCCTTGTTCGGCGAGCTCCACGCGTCCCGGTTTGCGCTTCATCGCGCCGGTGAACGCGCCCTTCTCGTAGCCGAAGAGCTCGCTCTCGAGGAGCGACTCGGGGAGCGCCGCGCAGTGCACGGCGACGAACGGTCCGCTCTTGCGCGAGCTTTGTTCGTGCACCTCGCGCGCGGCGACTTCTTTTCCGCTGCCGCTCTCGCCGCGCAAGAGGACCGTCGCGTTCGAGCGCGCGGCGCGCGCGAGCAGCGCGCGCAGCTCCGCCATCTTCGCCGACGATCCGATCAGACGCGACGCGATGGGGATCGCGGGCGGCGCGGATTCGCGCGACGCGGACGCGCGCAGCGTCCGCTCGACCGTCGCGATCACTTCTTCGCGATCGAACGGCTTGAGCATGAACTCCTTCGCGCCCTGCTTCATCGCCTCCACCGCCATCGGCACGGTGCCGTGCGCGGAGAGCACGATGACGGGAAGATCCGGCACGCTCTTCGTGAGCGCAGAGAGCAGCGCGATGCCGTCCATGCCGGGCATGCGCACGTCGGTGACGACGAGATCGGTGGGCGCCTTGCCGACTTCTTCGAGCGCGCGCTCCGCCGACGGCACAGCGCGCGCCGCGTAACCCGCCTGCTTCAAGAGTCCGACGAGCACGAGACGCAGCGCATCGTCGTCGTCCACCACCAAGATGTTCTCGCCTGACATGGCCCGCGCTCCCCTCGGCGCACGCGAGACTAACATCCACGAACGCGCGCCGGGTTTACAATCGACCCGCGATGCACGCACAGGAGATCGCGGATTTCATCGGTTCGGCGGTCGGCGCCGCGGCGTTCCTCGCGCTCGCCGTGCTCGCCGCGTCGCGCGGAAAACACGATCCGCTCGCGCGCCTCGTCGCGCTCCTGTGCCTCGATCTCGTCGCGTACGATTCGTCCGAAGCGATCGGCACGCTCACGCCGGTGCATCTCTGGCACTGGATCAACACGGCGGCCGGGTCCATCGCGCCCGCGCTCTATTACAGCCTCGTCGTCGCGTTCGTCGGAAAGCGCACGAAGCTCGCGAGCGCGAGCGCGGCGTCGGCGATCTACTTCGGGCTGCTCTCGGTGCTCTCGCTCGCGCCGATCCTGTATCCGCCGGCGGACGAGTACGTCGGAGGTCGAGCGTGGGCGATCGCGATGCTCGTGGGTCTCGGCGGCGTCGTCGCGCACGGACTGTTTCTCATCGTCCGTCATTTCAGGGACGCGTCCGTCGAGGAGCGCGCGCGCACGCGGCTCGTGCTCGCGTCGGCTCTCATCGCCGCCGTCGCGAACGCGACGGACCTCGCGGATCTCACCGGCGCGCTCTGGTCGCCGCACCTCGGCACCGCGGGCCTCGTGATCAGCGCGTTCGTGCTCACGGCGGCAGCGCTCCGCGTGAGGCTCTTCGAGCGCATCGGATTTCTCACCGCGCTGAACGCGGCGACGATCGCGATCGCGACCGTGCTCGCGGAGATCGCGGTCTACCGATTCGCGGGTGAGCGCTCCGCGCTCGCGGTCGTGCTCACGGTTGTCGTCGTGCTCGGCGCGTTCGTCGCGACGCGATTCGTCGTCAGCGATTACGCGAAGGCGCGCGAACGCACGCTCGCGCACGCTTCGCTCGGTCGCATGGCGGCGCAGATGGCGCACGACATCAAGAACCCGCTCGCCTCGATTCGCGGAGCCGCGCAGTTCCTCGCGGCGGAGCGCGCCGCGGGTCGATCGATCGACGAACAAAACGAGTTCCTCGATCTCCTCGTGAAGCAGTGCGATCGCCTCACGCGCATCGTCGACCAGTACCATCGCATCGGGCGCGGCGAGCCCGTCCTCGGCAAGACCGATCTCAACGACGCCGCGCGCGAGGCAATGAAATTCCTTTCGAGCAGCGCGTCGATCGACACAAGCTTCGCCGACGCGCTCCCCGCGTGCGAGACCGATCGCGATCTGCTCGTCATCGCGCTCGAGAACGTCCTTCGCAACGCGCACGAAGCGGCGCAAGAGCGGACGCTGCACGTCGAGACGGGCACGGCGACGCTCGGAAGCGAACGCGAGCGCGCGTGGGTGTTCGTCTCGGTTCGTGACGAGGGCCCCGGCATGGACCCGCGAACGCGCGAGCGCGCGCTCGAAGGGTTCTTCACGACGAAGTCGCAGGGCTCCGGTCTCGGATTGGCGTTCGTCCGGCGCGTGGTCGAAGCGCATCGCGGCAAGCTCCTCATCGAGTCGCGCGAAGGCGTCGGCACGACCGTGCGCATCGAGCTCCGCGCGGCCGCGCCGGGCGTTTGAGGAGCGCGACCGGAAACGCGTGTGACGAAAAGTGGTTCACGCGCGCGCGCACGCCCTAAGCTGCGGCTTCGTGTCTTCATGAGCTCTGCGCTGCGATCGTTTCGAGCGTTCTTGCCGCGTGCGCTACCCGCCGGCATCCTCGCGATCGCCGCGTCGTCGGTGCCCGTGATGATCCTGCGGCCGGAGGGTTTGCCGCGCATGCGCGCCGTGCAGCGCGAGCTCGACGGCGTCCAAACGGAGAACCGCGGCCTCAAGCGCGACATCGGCGACCTCAAGACGCGCGTCCAACACCTGCGCGACGATCCCGCCGCCGTCGAGCACATCGCGCGCGACGAGCTCGGCATGGTGCGCAAGAGCGAGGTCGTGTTCCAGTTTCCCGCGTCACCGAAGGCGCGCGCGGCGGGAAGTTCGTTATAGTCGGACGCGTGACGATCGAGCTCGCCGAAGGACTGCTCCTCGCGGACGTGGTGTCGCCGCGGGCGATCGCGCGCGGTTTGTTCCTCGACGTGACGCAGCGGATGTCGCTCGTGCAAGCGCTCCTCGCGACCGGCGCGGTCGACGAAGCGAAGCTCGAAGCGGTCGCCGCGGTGAAAGGCGACGAGCCGCTCCAGACGATCACGCCATCGCTCGCGCTCGTTCAACGCTTGCCGCGCGGTCTCTGCTCGCGCCTCTTGTGCGTGCCGATTGGAACCGACATCGACACTGGCGACGTGGAGCTCGCGATGGTCGACGTGCGCGACGACCACGCCGCGAACGAGGCCGCGTTCTTCTTGCAGAAGAGCGTGCGACTCCACCGCGCGACGGTCTCCGCCGTGCGAAGCGCGATCGAGCAGATTCAGCGCGCGGACGCGTCGCTCGTTTCCGAGGGCGTGGAGCGCGAGCGATCGCGCACGCCAATCTGGGGAACGCCCGTCGTGAGCGTCGCGCCGGGTCACGTGTCGGCGGCGACGCCGAGCAGCCCGCCGCACGTCGGCGGCGACATGCCCATCCCGCTCATGCGGCGATCGACGAACCCTCCGAGCACGAGCCTTCGCGCGCAATCGCCCGCTTCGTCGCGTCCACGCGCGCCGAACATGGACGAACGCGACGAGAGCGCGGTGCTCGAGCTGCGTACGCCGGCTTCGGCGCGCGCGCCGGACACGGAGCGTCAAGTCGAAGATCCGATCTTCAATTTGCGCGCGCCGATCTCCGTGCGCCGGCCCGCGTCGATCATGATCGCCGAAGCGGCGATCCACGACGCGACGCCCAAATCGAACGCGGCGATCACCATCCCCGCGCCGAAGGACCCGCGCCACACGATGGTCACCGCTCCCGCGCCCGCGCGACGCTCGGAGCCGCCGCCCGCCGTGATCGTCCCCGCGATGCCGAAGTCGTCCATCCCGAGGCGACCCTCGCAGCCTCGCCTCGACGCGCCAAACCTTCCCTTCCCCGACGCGACGCCGATCTTCGCCGCGATGGAGGAAGCCAACGATCGCGACGCGATCATGGCGCTGCTCATTTCGGGCATGCGCGCGGTCGCGCGGCGCGTCGCGATCCTCGCCGTGAAGCGCGACGCGTTCGTGGGGTGGTCGTGCAACGCGGAGTTCGGCGACGCGCGCGCGTGGCGCGCCGTGCAAATCCCCGCGAACGTGCCGAGCGTGCTCGCGACGGCCGCCGCCGGCACGCCGTACCTCGGTCCGCTCTTTCGCACCGACGGTCACGTGCCGATCCTCGAGTTCATGAAGGAGACGTCGCGCGACGTCGCCGTTCAAGGCGTGCGCGTCGACATGCGACCCGCGCTGGTCTTGCTCGCCGACGAGCTCGGCGACACCGCGCTCGGCACCAAACGCCTCGATCAGCTCGCGAAGGCCGCGGGCGCGGCGCTCGGTCGCATCATTCGAAAGGTCCAAACGTGAAGCGCGCCGAGTGGGAAGAAAAAATTCTCAAGCCGTTCGAAGCGAAGAGCAAACCGCGCGCGCGCGCCGGGCTGCTCGCGGGTCAAACGGACGCGGCGCCGCTCTACGACGCGAGCGACGTGCGCGCGAACGACTTCGAGCGCGACGTCGGCGTGCCTGGCGTGCCGCCGTTCACGCGCGGCATCCAGCCGAACATGTACCGCGGCCGCCTCTGGACGATGCGCCAGTACGCGGGCTTCGGCACCGCGCGCGAATCGAACGCGCGCTACCGATACCTCCTCGCGCAAGGACAAACCGGATTGAGCGTCGCGTTCGATCTGCCGACGCAAATGGGCCGCGACTCGGACGACGATCACGCGCGCGGCGAAGTCGGACGCGTCGGCGTCGCGATCGATTCGATCGAGGACATGCGCACGCTCCTCGCCGGCATTCCGCTCGACGAAGTGTCGACGTCGATGACCATCAACGCGACGGCGACGATCCTCCTCGCGCTCTACATCGCCGTCGCCGAAGAGAGCAACGTGCCGCGCGCGGTGATCTCCGGCACCGTGCAGAACGACATCTTGAAGGAGTACATGGCGCGCGGGACGTACATTTTTCCGCCGCGCCCGTCGCTCCGCCTCATCACCGATCTCTTCGCGTTCTGCGAGCGCGAGGTCCCGAAGTGGAACACGATCTCGATCAGCGGCTACCACATTCGCGAAGCCGGAGCCGACGCGATTCAAGAGGTCGCGTTCACGCTCGCCGACGGCATCGCGTACGTGAAGGCGGCGATCGACGCGGGGCTCGACGTGGACGGCTTCGGCGCGCAGCTCTCGTTCTTCTTCAACGTGCACAACAACCTGCTCGAGGAGGTCGCGAAGTTCCGTGCGGCGCGCCGCATGTGGTGCCGCATCATGGAAGAGCGCTTTCACGCGAAGAGCGATCGCGCGAAGGCGCTCCGCTTCCACTGCCAGACCGCGGGCATGACGCTCCAAGCGCAACAACCGCTCAACAACGTCGTGCGCGTCACGATCCAAGCGCTCGCCGCCGTGCTCGGCGGATGCCAATCGCTCCACACGAATTCGTTCGACGAAGCCCTCGGTCTGCCCACCGCGGACGCCGCGACGCTCGCGCTCCGCACGCAACAAATCCTCGCGAGCGAGTCCGGCGTCGCCGATTTCGTCGACGCGCTCGGCGGAAGCTTCGCGATCGAGGCGCTCACCGATCGCATCGAAGCCGGCGCGAAGAAATACATCGAGCGCATCGACGCGATCGGCGGGATGGTCTCCGCGATCGAACAAGGCTACCCGCAGCGCGAGATCCAACAGAGCGCGTATCAGTATCAGCTCGAGATCGAGAAGAAACAGCGCGTCGTCGTCGGGCTCAACGCGTACACGTCGGAGAGCGCTCAAGTGCCCATTTTTCGTGTCGATCCGCGCATCGAAGAGGAGCAGAAGGAGCGCGTTCGCAAAGTCCGCGCCGAGCGCGACGCGAGCGCGTTCGCGCGTTCGCTCGAGCGCATCGAGACCGCCGCGCGACGCGAGACGCACGGCGACAACCTCCTACCTCTGATCCTCGACGCGGTGAAAGCGCGCGCGACGGTCGGAGAAATTTCGAACGTGCTCCGCAAAGTCTTCGGCGAGCACCAGGAGACGCTGACGCTATAATCGCTGCATGCGGGGACTCGCGTTCGCTTCGGTCGGTCTCGTCGTGTTCGTCGCGTGCAGCAGCTCCGGCGGAAACAATCCGGACGGCGGAACGAACCCCGACTCCGGCGTGCCGCCCGGTGACGGATCGATCGCGCCGAACGATTCGTCGACGCCGCCGTACGACGGCGCGCTCGGATCGTGCCTCGGCGCGTCGCTGCTCTCCGAGCTCGGGAAAAGTCATTTGATGGCGGGCGCGTCGATGGAGGACGCGACGGCGAAATCGACGCCGTTCGATCTCCGCTACGTGTACCTCTCGGGCGGATTCTTCGACGGCAGCACGCCCTGCACGAGCTGCGCGACCGGCTGCACGACGAACGGGACGACGTGCGCGAACACGGGACCCGGCTGCGCGTGGTGGGGATGCTGGCAATACGATCAAGATCCGCCCGGCGAGTACGCGCGCGACTTCTTCACGACCGCGCAGGGCGACTCGCAGATCCCGATGATCACCTATTACCAAATCCTCCAAGCGAGCGGCGTCACCGAGGGCGCGCCGGAGGTCACGCAGGCCGCGACGAACGCGACGTTCATGACGCGCTACTTCAACGACTGGCGGTTCTTGCTCCAGCAGATCGGTCAGCAAGTCGTGATGCTGCACATCGAGCCGGATTTTTGGGGCTACGCGGAGCAGACGGGACAAGGGCCGCATCAGTTGACGGCGGCGGTCGCGAGCGCGAACCAAACCGACTGCGCGAATCAAGAGAACAGCATCGCGGGGTTCGGCGAGTGCCTCGTCTCGATGGTGCGCAAGTACGCGCCGAACGCGCGCGTCGGGCTCCACGCGTCGGCGTGGTCGACCAACGTGGACGTCGCGCTCAACACGAACACGTCGCTCGACGTCGCGGGCGAAGCGCAGAAGACTGCGGCGTTCCTCACGGCGTGCGGCGCGGACAACAGCGACTACATCGTCGTCGAAGCCAGCGATCGCGACGCGGGCTACTACCAGACAGTCGAAAACAAAGACACGTGGTGGGACGCGACGAACGCGAAGCTCCCGACGTTCCACCAAGACTTCGCGTGGCTCACCGCGCTCGCCGAGGCCGCGAACAAACCGCTCGTCGATTGGCAGCTCCCCGTCGGCAACATGTCGCAGAACAACACGACGAACCACTACCAGGACAACCGCGTCGATTATTTCTTCGCGAACACGAGCGAGCTCGCCGCGGCGCACGTCGTCGGCTTCGCGTTCGGTGCGGGAGAGGGCGACCAAACGACGCCCGAGAGCGACGGCGGCAACCTCATCGCGAAGACGACGGCGTACGCTCAAGCAGGTGGACAGAAGCTCTGTCCGTAATTTCTTCGAGCGCGGGAGTGCGTCGCGATACCTCGGCGCGCGTTGGATCTTCCTGCGCGCGCTCGGCGCGTTTCATTTTTCGGTCTTCTATTCGCTCGCGTTTCAAATCCACGGGCTCCTCGGCGATCGCGGAGTTCTTCCCGTCACCGAGCTCTTCGATTTCTTCCGCGCGCGCGAGCCGGGAGTCGCGAGGTTTTGGACCATCCCGTCGCTTCTCTGGCTCGCACCGAGCGATCGCGGGCTGAGCGCGCTCGTCGCGGTCGGGCTCGTCTCGTCCGTGCTCGTCGTCGCGAACGTCGCGCCGCGCGCGGCGCTCGCCGTGTGCGGCGTGTGTTTCCTTTCGTTCGTGAGCGCCGCGCAGGATTTCTCGTCGTACCAATCCGACGGCATGCTGCTCGAGGCGACCGCCGCGGCCGTCGTGATCGCGCCGCGCGGATTTCGTCCTCGCTTCGGTGAGTCGGACCCTCCGTCGCGCGCCGCGCGCGTCGTCCTCTTGTGGGAGTGCTTCCGTATCTACTTCGAGTCCGGCGTCGCGAAGATCGCGAGCGGCGATCCCTCGTGGCGCGATCTCACCGCGATGGATCACTACTACGAGAACGGCCCGCTGCCGACGTGGCTCGGATATTGGGCGCAGCAGCTCCCGCACGGATTCCACGTTTTTTCCGCGGGCGCGACGATCGCGATCGAGCTCGTGATCGTCTTCGGCATGTGGATTCCGCGCCTGCGCGTCGCGACGTTCGCCATCCTCACGACGCTGCAAATCGGAATCATCTCCACCGCGAACTACTGCTTTCTCAATCACCTCGTCCTCGCGCTCGGGATTTTCCTCGTCGACGACGACGCGCTGCGGCGCGTCCGCCTCGCCATCCCGCGAGCCTCGTCCGCGCTCCGCGCGTCGACGGGCGCGCGCTTTTGGATTTCGGCGGTGTGGCTCTCGCTCCTCTTCTATGCGTCCGTCGCGGTCTTCGCGTTCGCCGGCGCGCCGGAGCCGATGGCGTACGTCGCCGCGCCCGCCGAGGCCCTCGCGCACCTCCGGCTCGCGAATCGTTACGGCCTCTTCGCGCGCATGACGAACGTGCGTTACGAGATTTCGTTCGAGGGCTCCGACGATGGCGTCCACTGGTCGACGTATCGCTTCAGGTACAAGCCGCAAGACCCCAAGGAAGCGCCCAAATTCTTCGCGCCGTACCAACCGCGCTTCGATTGGAACTTGTGGTTCTGCGCCGTAGCCGAAGAGGGCGTGCGGCGATCGCAAATCGTCCGCGTCGCGCGCGCGAGCTGTCCGTGGGTCGTCTCCGCCGAAGCGCGCTTGCTCGAAGCGTCGCCCGACGTGCTCCGACTCTTCCGCGACGATCCGTTTCACGGACGCGCGCCGCGCTTCGTGCGCACGATGCTCGATCAATATTGGATGACCGACGCCTCGACGCACCGCGCGACCGGCGCGTACTGGCGCGTCGCGCGCGTCGGCCGCTACACGACCTCGCTCGGACGCGACGACGACGGCACGATCTTCATCGCGGAAAATTAGGCCCGCGCGCGGCGTCTTCCATAACGTGCTCGCATGCAGCCCCGTCGCGCGTTCCGCCGTTACGTTCGAATCGATTGCGAGGTCGTCCGCGAGCACGACTTCCGCGTCGTCGGAGACCTCGCGCTCGATTTGTCCGAGCGCGGCATGCTCGTGCGCACGCCGAGAGAGCACGACGCACGCGTGCTCACCGGCGCAGAGATCGTCGTCACGTTTCGCCCGCCGCTGAGCAACCGCTTCGTCGACGCCGTCGGTCACGTCGCGCGCGTCGTCCACGGACGACGTCCCGGCGATCGCGGCAGGTGCCTCGGCATCGAGCTCGACGAAATGGACGACGACGACCGCCACCATTTGTGGGAGTGCCTCCGCGGCATCCCGGCGCCCGAGCCCATGCGTGATCCCGCCACTGGAATCATCGAGCGCCTGGTGGACGCGCGCAAAAACAGTACTTAGGTTCGAGCCGTGTCGAACGAGATCGTGTCGCAAGTGCACGCCCACGCGCACGAGGGTCTGCGCACGCACGCCGTGACGAAGCGCCGAAAGAAGATCGCGCTCGTCGTCGCGGGCCTCGCCGATTTGATCCAACTCGGCTTCTTTCCCGTGTTCGCGGAAGGCGCGCTGTCGATTCCGGATGACGTGCTCGACGTGATCGTCGCGGTGGCGCTCTTCGCGCTGCTCGGGTTCTCGTGGCGCGTGCTCTTCGCGCTCGTGATCGAGCTCGTGCCCGGCGTCGCGCTCTTCCCGTCGTGGACGGCGGTCGTGGCGACCCTCCCCACGCACGACGACGCGCCCGCGCTGCCCAAGTGAACCGAGCTACCGATTGCGGTCCTTGAAGGCGCCCGGACCGCAGCGAAGCTTGTCACCGCGCTTCTCGCACTTCAGCTCTTGCTCGAAGGTCGCCTCGACGACGCCGTCGCCGTTGAAATCCGCGTGCGCGATCACGACGCCTTCTGTGTCGCTCGTCTTGTCCCACTCGTACTGAAACCGCTGCGGATCACGCATGCGAAAGCCGTCGCACGCGAACGCTTCGTCGCTCCAATCCGCGGCGGTGCTCGCGTACGTCTTGCCTCCGACTTGCGCGAGATCGGCGGGCACCTTCTTGCTCGACGGCGGGAGCGCGCCGGTCTTCAGCGCGCACGCCGCGACCGCGCGCGAGATGTACACGACGTTCGACTTGCCCTCTTGAAGCTCTGCGTTCGCGACGAAGCGCGTCCACCCGAGCGTGCGAAACGCGAACGTGATCCCGAAGAGCACGACGATGGAGAGCGTCCCGCCGAGGATCACGACCTTCTTGCCCGACACCTTGCTTCGTACCATGGAGCGCGGCGTACAATAGCACTCCATGCGCATCCTTCATCGCGTCTCGCTCGCCGACGCCGCAGCGCACCTCGTCGCGATCGAGACGACGGTCGCGTCCGACGCGAGCGACCCCCTCCCCGAGTCCGTCGAGCTGTTCATGCCCGTGTGGACGCCCGGCTCGTACCTCGTCCGTGAGTACGCGCGCCACGTCGAGGGGATGGTGTGCGAGGGACACGAAGTCACGAAGGTCCGTAAAAACGCGTGGATCGTGAAGACGAACGGCGCGCGCGAAATCACCGTGCGCTACCGCGTCTACTGCGCCGAGCTCACCGTGCGCACGAACCACGTCGACGCGACGCACGTCTATTTGAACGGCGCAGCGACCTTCGTCTGTCCGAAGGGTCACGAGCGCGACGCGATCGAGGTCGAGCTCGACGTGCCCGAAGGCTGGCGCACGGCGACGTCGCTCGAGCACGTCGCGCCGCGCCGCTTGCGCGCGAAGCACTTCGACGAGCTCGTCGACTCGCCGATCGAAGCCGGC
>Ga0335078_10002680_pt1 | contig 26841 bp, 22 predicted proteins | sample Lox_Sample_32_FD_206711 | JGI IMG/M metagenome (GOLD analysis project Ga0335078, IMG submission 206711) | Soil microbial communities from Loxahatchee National Wildlife Refuge, Florida, United States - Lox_Sample_3.2 | ecosystem: Environmental > Terrestrial > Soil > Wetlands | place: USA... | reverse complement strand
CGCATTCCAACCGAGAATAGCCTGGCCCAGCCGGCCCGCTCGGCCGAATCGCGCCGGCCCGGCCAGCGCGCTTTCACGCGCGATCGGAAAAACGCCGCGCGATCGCATCGGCACGTGCGTTGCTCGAGCGTTTGTGGCCATGATGGCAGTCGCCTTGTCCGCGCCGTCGCTCCTTCTCGAGGCCGAGTCACGCCTCGGGCCCACGTTCGGGCTCGCCGCGCTCCGCAATTGGCAGCGCGACGCGATGCGCTCTCTCCTCGAAGGGTCGGGTCGCGTGCTCGTCGTCGCGCCGACGGGCGGCGGAAAATCGCTCACGTATCAGCTTCCCGCGGTCGTTCTTCCACACGTCACGATCGTGCTCTCGCCGCTCGTTGCGCTGATGGAGGATCAGGTGCACGCGCTCGAAGAGAAGGGGATCGCGGCGACGTACATCGCGTCCACGCTCGCGCTCCCCGAGCGCCGCGCGCGCGAGGACGGGCTCGCGCGCGGCGCGTACAAAATCGTGTACGCCGCGCCAGAGCGCCTCGCGAACGCGCAGTTCGTCGATCTGCTCCGGCGCGCGCAGCCGTCGCTCATCGCGGTGGACGAAGCGCACTGCATCTCGCAGTGGGGCCACGATTTCCGGCCCGATTATTTGCGCGTTGGCGAGCTGCTCGAGTCGCTGCGGCCGGAGCGCGTTCTCGCGTGCACCGCGACGGCAACGCCCGACGTCCGCGCCGAGATCGTCTCGCACCTCGGCTTCGACCGCGGCAAGCACGACGTCGTGCTCCGCGGGTTCGCGCGGCCGAACCTGCACCTCTCCGCGGTCGCCGTCGACGGGCCGCGCGAAGTGCAGCAGCGCGTGCGCGCGTCGCTCCTTCAATCGCTCGGCGCGGGCGCGCCGCAAGGCGCGGCGATCGTCTACTGCGCGACGCGGAAAAAAGCCGAGGAGCTCTCCGCGAAGCTCTCGGAGGGCCGTGACGGCGAGCGGTGGCGCGTCGACTGCTACCACGCGGGCCTCTCCGCCGAGCAGCGCACGCGCGTGTCGAACGCGTTCGCGAGCAAGACGCTCGACGTCGTCGTCGCGACGAACGCTTTCGGCATGGGCATCGACCGCGCCGACGTGCGCGCCGTGATCCACGCGCAGCCACCGTCGTCGATCGAAGCGTATTACCAAGAAGTCGGCCGCGCGGGGCGCGACGGGCTCGAAGCGCACGGCCTCCTCATGTGCAGCGGGACCGACATCGCGCTACGGCGTCGTTTGGTCGAGATGGGCACGGGCGGCGAGCGCGCCGCGCAGGAGCAAGTCGCGCGCGCGTGGAAGCTCTTTCGCGAGCTGCTCACGTTTCTCGACGCGAGGACGTGCCGTCACGACTTCGTGCTGCGTTACTTCGGCGACGAAGGCGAGCTCCTCGGAGGGTGCGGTCACTGCGACGTGTGCGAGAGCGAAGCCGCGAGCGACAGCGAAGACGACGGGGCGCGCGAAGCGACGAAGCTCGTCGTGCAGAAGGCGCTGTCCGGCGTCGCGCGCGCGAACCGCCGCGCGGGGATCGCCGCCGTCGCGAGCATGCTGTGCGGCGTCGACGACGATCGCACGCGCCGCTTCGGCTTCACGCGCCTCTCCACGTTCGGTTTGTTCAAGGACGAGCGCGTCGAGTGGGTGACTGCGCTGCTTCGCGCGCTCCTCGCCGCCGGGTGGATCGACCTCACGCCCACCGAGCACCCCGTTCCGTTCGTCACGAAGACGGGATGGGACGCGATGCGCGGCCTCGCCCCCGTGCGCATGGTGCTCCCTTCGCGCGTCATGACCGCGGCGCCGTCCCAACGCAAACCGAAGGCGCAGCGCGAAGCCGTGCCCGAATCCATCGCGCACGACGCGCTCTTCGTCCGCCTGCGCGATCACCGCGCCGCCATCGCGCGCGCGCGGCAGGTCCCCGCGTACGTCGTCGCGCACGATCGCACGCTCGTCGAGCTCGTGAAGAAGCGCCCGCGCACGCTCGGCGATCTCGACGACGTCCACGGCTTCGGCCCGAGCCGCATCGAGCAATACGGCGAAGGATTCTTGGCGATCATCAACGCACCTTCATGAGCCTGCTCGAGACGCGCAAACACCGTCGTGCGCGTCTGCGCGAAGCGCCGCCGGATCCGGCGCACGTCGCGATCGTCGAGCGGCGCGTCCCCTATTTCCAAAAATTGTCTCCGGCCGATCGCAAAGAGCTCCTCGCGCACATGAACGTGTTCCTCGACGAGAAGCAATTCGAAGGATGCGCCGGGCTCGAGATCACCGACGAGATCCGCGTGACCATCGCGGCGCAAGCGTGCTTGCTGCTTCTTCACCGCGGTGACGACTATTTCCCGAAGTGCGACGTGATCCTCGTCTATCCGCACACGTACCACGCGAAGACGGTCGCGCGCCTCGGCGGCGGGATGGTCGTCGAGCGGGAGCAGGGGAGGCTCGGAGAGTCCCACACGCAAGGCGCGGTCGTGCTCTCCTGGGACGCCGTGAAGAGCGGCGCATCAAGCGCGCGCGACGGACACAACGTCGTGCTCCACGAGTTCGCGCATCAGCTCGATCAAGAGGACGGCGCGGCCGACGGCGCGCCCGTGCTCGACTCGCGCGGCGCGTACGATTCGTGGGCGAAGACCCTCGGCGCGGAGTTCGAGGAGCTGAAGCGCGACGTCGACGAAGGGATTCGCACCGACATCGACGCGTACGGCGCGACGGACCCCGCGGAGTTCTTCGCCGTCGTCACCGAGGAGTTCTTCGAGAAGCCCGAGGCGCTCGTCGCGCGACATCCCGCGCTCTACGACCAGCTCGCGCGGTTCTACAAACAGGACCCTCTCGAGCGCATCGGCGTCGCGCGTCCCGCCGCGCACGCCGCGCGTCCCGCCGCGCACGCCGCGCACGCCGCGCCCACGGCGCGCGCCGGCAAGCGCGCCGCGAAGAAACCGGTCGTCATCACGCTCAGCGATTTGTCGAACGACTCACGCGCGGCGTCGCTCGTCGGCACGCATGGCATCGGGCGCGACGCGGCGCACGCGCTCGGCTGCAAGCGCGTCGGGTACGTCGGCACGCTCTTCGACTACGGCGACAAGCAATGGGGATGGATCGGCGAGGTCATGACGGGACCCGATCCGCGCAGCGTCGCCGTCGTCTTCGGCACGCGGAGCACGAGCTTCGGCATCGCCCTTTGGACGCTCCTCGAGAACGGCACGGTGATCGGAACGGAGAGGTCGCTGATCGCGCCGCGCTTCGCGCTCTTTCACGCGCGCTCCGCGCCCCATCCGCGCGGCGAGCACATGTTCGTGCAGTGGGCGCGCGGCGCGCCCGAAGCGCTCGCTGCGCTCCACGCCGAACGCGTCGATGCGATCGCCGCGCGCGAGAAAACGACGCCGGTCGCGGTGGACGCGTCGAACGCGCTCCGCACGTTCCTCGCCGCGCGCCTGCGCTCGACCGACTTGCGCGCCGCGCACCTCGCGCTCCACGTGCGCGCGCGCAAGTGGATCGAGCCGCCGCTTTACTTCGTGCTCGCCGCGATCCTCACGTTCCTCATGATTCATCGCGCTACGGGATCGCTCGAGCGCAGGATCATCGTCGCGTTTCCGATTTGTGCAGCCCTCGCGCTCGTCGTGATCACCACGATCGGTCCGCGGCTCACGTGGCTTTTGATGCGGAGGGTCGCGGTGGCCGCGCCGGTTCCAGCGAAGGAGCTCCTCGCGCGCGCTGCGGAGATCGACGACCGCGATGCCGATCGCGTCATCTCCACCGTCCGCGAGCTCACTCCGGCTCGAGAAGCTTCGAAAGCGTCTTGACGTCGATGCCGAGCGCTTCGGCGGTCTGCGCCTTGGTCGCGCCGAGCTTTTCGTACGCGTAGACGGCGTATCGACGCTGCGCTTCGCGCATCGTCACGATGGGTCCGCTGAAGGTCGCGGCGCTCGCGCTGGTCGACGTCACCGACGCGGGCAAATCCGCGACGCTCGCTTCCGGCGTCCGCGCGAGCAGCACCACGCGCTCGACGACGTTCTCGAGCTCGCGCACGTTTCCCGGCCACTCGTGCGCGACGAGTCGCTCGAGCGCCTCGTTCGAAAAGCGCACGAGCGGCGACTTCGGGTGGCGCGCTTGCGACGCCGCCAAGAATTTCCCGATGAGCAGCGGCAGATCCTCGCGTCGATGGCGGAGCGCGGGGAGCTCCACGACGACGACCTCGAGCCGGTAGAGCAAATCTTGTCGGAACGCGCCGGCCGCGACGCGCTCGCGCAAATCGCGGTGCGTCGCGGCGACGATGCGCGCGGAGGTCTCGCGCTCGACGTCCGAGCCGAGCGGGCGCACCACGCCGCGCTCGATCACGTCGAGGAGCTTCGCTTGCAGCGGGAGGGCCATCTCCCCGATTTCGTCGAGCAGAAGGGTGCCGCCGCTCGCTTGCGCGATGAGCCCGTCGCGGCTCTGCGTCGCGCCCGTGAACGCGCCTTTCTTGTGACCGAAGAGCTCGCTCTCGAGGAGCGTCTCCGGGAGGGCCGCGCAGTTGATGGTGACGAACGGACCTTCACGTCCGCTCTCGGCGTGGAGCATGCGCGCGATCATCCCTTTGCCGGTCCCGGTCTCGCCGACGATCAGCACCGGGGCCTCCGTGGGTGCGACGCGCGCGACGAGATCGAACGCGCGCTGCATCGCGGGTGACGCGCCGACCATCCCGTCGCGCGAGAACCGATCGCGCATCGCGCTCGCGAGGCTCTCGGCGCGCGCGCGGAGGGCCGCTTCGTCGAGAGCGCGCGTGAGGAACAAGACGAGCTCTTCGATTTTGAACGGCTTGGTCAAGTAGTGGTACGCGCCGCGGCGGATCGATTCGACCGCGGTCTCGATGCCCGAGAACGCCGTCATCACGATCACGGGCCGCTGCGGCGCGACGCGGCGCGACGCGGCCACCAAGTCGAGCCCGCTCGCGCCCGGCATGCGCACGTCGGTCACGAGCGCGTCGAACGGCTCGCTGAGCTTCGTCATCGCTTCTTCACTCGACGCTGCCGGCGTCGCTTCCCACCCGCGATCCGCGAGACCATCGACGATCGCGCCGAGCATCTCGCGATCGTCGTCGACGACGAGCACGCGTCGCTTCACGGAGACTTCTCCAGCTCGAGGCGCGCTTCGGTGCCGCCGCTCGCGCGAGGCGCGATGGTGAAGCGTCCGTGGTGGTGTTTGGCGATCTCGTTGACGATCGCGAGACCGAGACCGGTGCCGCGGCCCGCGGGCTTCGTCGTGAAGAACGGCTCGGTCGCGCGCGCGGCCACCTCGGGCGCGATGCCCGCGCCGTCGTCGGTCACGGCGAACGCGACGCGATCGCCCTCCGCGCCGAGCGAGAGCTTCACGCGTTGCCCGCTCTTGCTCGCCCCCTCCGCGTTGAGCAAGAGGTTCACGAGCGCTTGCTCGAGCAGACGTCGCTCGCCGGACACGCGCACCGCGCCGTCCGCGAGCTCGACATCGAGACCCACACCCGCGGAGGCGAAGCGATGCTCGACCATCGAGCGCGCGGAGTCGACGAGATCGCGCGCGTCGATCGGCACGCGTTGCGTCTGCTCCCCGCGAGCGAGGATCAAGAAACTCTCGACGATGCCGCGGATCTTCTCGACTTGGTCCGTGATCGCTTGCGCGGCGCGCGCGGCGCGCTCGTCGGTCGCGACGCGCGGCGTGAGCATCTCCGCGCGCGCCGCGATCACCCCGAGCGGCGTCGCGATCTCGTGCGCGATGCCCGTCGCGAACGCGCCCATCGTCGCGAGCTTGTCGGCGCGCGCGAGGCGCTCCTCACCGCGTTTCTCCGCGCGCTGCACGTCGAGCTCGCGCGCGAGCTCGTGCTCCTTGCGTTGGACGCGCAGCGCGACCCCTCCGAACCCGAACGCCACGAGCGCGACGAACGCGATGCCGAAGAGCAGACGGTCGCGCGCACGGAACTCGCGATCGCGAACACGCAGCGCAGACGCGACGACCGCCACCGCGCGCCCGTCCGCGCGTCGCGCGATCCCCGCGACCGCGGTGCGCTCCGGCAAACCGAGCGCCGCGGCTTCCGGCCGCGCGAGCCGCGCGGTGCGGGCGCCCCGCGCGATGGCTTCGCGCAGCGGCGGGGAGTCGACGACCACGCCGTCGCGCGTCACGAGCGCGCCGTCCTCTCGTTGCGTCACGACGATCGCGCCGTCGATCGGAGGTGTCGTGCTCGATGCGGCCACGGCGTCCGCGAGCGCCGCTTGATCGTGCGCGAAATCCGCGAGCGACGCCGCGCCCTCACGCCGCGCGTCGAGGTAGAGCGCGATCGCCGTGAGCACGACGACCGCGATCATCGCGACGAAGAGCAGCGCGCGCGTGGGCACGCGTCAATCTTCGTCCTTCTCGCGCAGCTTCGCGAGCACGCTGAGGTCCTCGAGCGTCGACGTGTCGCCCTTCGTCTCGAGCGCGCCGGACGCGACCTCTTTCAAGAGGCGCCGCATGATCTTCCCGCTGCGCGTCTTCGGGAGCGAATCGGTGAAGCGGATCTGATCCGGCCGCGCGAACTTTCCGATCTCTTTGTCGATGTGCGCGGCGAGCTTGTCCTTGAGATCCTTGCCCGCGACTTGTCCGCTCTTCAGCGTGACGAACACGACGAGCGCTTGACCCTTGAGGTCGTCGGGCTTGCCCACGGCGGCCGCTTCCGCGACGGACGGATGACTCACGAGCGCGCTCTCGATCTCGGCGGTGCCGATGCGGTGGCCCGCGACGTTGAGCACGTCGTCGATGCGCCCGACGACCCAGAAGTAACCGTCTTCGTCGCGCCGCGCTCCGTCGCCGGTGAAGTACATGTTCGGCAGCTGCGACCAGTAGGCTTGCTTGTAGCGCTCGTCGTCGCCGTAGAGCGTGCGCGCCATCGAGGGCCACGGACGCCGCAGCGCGAGCTTGCCGCCCTCGTTGGTTCCCGCGGGCGTCCCGTGATCGTCCTTCACGACGACGGGATCGCACCCGAAGAAGGGAAGGCCCGTCGATCCCGGCTTCGAGAAGGACGCGCCGGGAAGCGTCGTCAGCATGATGCTGCCGGTCTCCGTCTGCCACCACGTGTCCACGATGGGACAGCGTCCGCCGCCGATGTGACCGTGGTACCAGACCCACGCCTCCGGGTTGATCGGCTCGCCGACGCTCCCGAGGAGACGCAGCGACGAAAGGTCGTACTTCGTCGGCCACTCGTCGCCCGCGCGGATGAACGCGCGGATCGCCGTCGGCGCGGTGTACAGGATCGAAACGCCGTGGCGCTCGATGATGCTCCAGAAGCGTCCCCAGTCCGGAAAGTTCGGCGCGCCTTCGTACATCAAGCACGACGCGCCGCACGAGAGCGGACCGTAGACGATGTAGCTGTGTCCCGTGACCCAACCGACGTCCGCCGTGCACCAGTACAGATCTCCGGGACGGAGATCGAAGATGTACTTGCTCGAGACGTGCGCGCCCGCGAGGTAACCCGCGGTCGTGTGGAGGACGCCCTTCGGTTTGCCCGTCGAGCCCGACGTGTAGAGGACGAAGAGCGGGTGCTCGGCGTCGAACGCCTCGGGCTTGCGCGCGCGCGCGAGCGCGTCGCGGCTCGGCGCGCGGGCGAGCGCGTCGCTCCACCACACGTCACGCCCTTCTTTCATCGTGACGGGCGCGAGTGCTTCGCCGATGCGTTTGTAGACGACGACCTTCTCGATCGTCGGCGTCTGCTCGAGCGCTTTGTCGACCATCTGCTTCAGCGGCACGACTCCGCCGCGACGCCACGCGCCGTCCTGCGTGATGAGCGCCTTCGCCTTGCAGTCGTTGATGCGATCGCGGAGCGCCTCGGACGAGAACCCGCCGAAGACGACCGAGTGCGTCGCGCCGAGACGCGCACACGCGAGCATCGCGATGGCGGCTTCGGGGACCATCCCCATGTAGATGGCGACGCGATCGCCCGTCTTTACGCCGAGGTCCGCGAGCGCTGCCGCGAGCCGCACGACTTCACGGTGAAGCTCGAAGTACGTGAGCGTGCGGACGTCGCCGGGCTCGCCCTCGAACACGATCGCCGCGCGGGTGCGCACGTCGGTCGACAAGTGACGATCGAGACAGCTCTCGGTGAGGTTCAGCTTCGCGCCGACGAAGAACTTCGCCTTCGGCAGGTCCCACTCCGAGAACTTCTCGAACGGCTTTCGCCACACGAGGTCCTTCGTTTGCTCTTTCCAGAACGCTTCGGGCTGCTCGATCGACTGCTTGTAGAGCGCCGCGTACTCGTCTTTCGACTTCACGCGCGCGCGCGACGTGAACTCCGCGCTCGGCGGAAATTGACGTTCTTCTTTGAGGCGAGAAACGATGGCGTCCGACATGATTTCCGGCAACCCTCGCGAGGGCGGTGGGGTTTGTCAAGGGACGCTGGCTCGTCGAGCTTCCGTGCGCCTTCATCACGGTGTCCTTCGCGGCTTCGACGGTCGCGTTCGGCGTGACAGAATCTTCTCATGCGGACTTTCCTTCTCGCCGCGAGCGCGTTCGTCATCGTGGGGTGTGGAGGCAACGAGGCGCCGACGTCGAGCGACGCGTCGGCGTCCGACGCGCCCGTCGCGGATGGTTGCGGGAAGTGCGTGCCGGATGGCGCGCCGAATTTCTCCGACGCGGGCGTCGACGCGCCGTCGAACGGGTGTCCGTCCCAACCGCCGTCGTCCGACAACACGTCGTGCCTCGGCTCGCCGACCACGTGCAACTACTCCGTGACGACGGACGCGGGCGCCGATGCGGACCTCGCGTGCGTCTGCCAGCCGCACGGCGAGGACAGCCGCGTACATCTGCGCGACATCGGACGAGTGCATGAGCGCTTCCGGGACCGTCGACGCCTCCATGAAGTCGTGCACAGTCGACGGCGACTGTCGATCCGTCGCGGAGCAAACCGATTGTTGCGGCTCGTTGCTCTACGTCGGCATTGCGAACCTCTCGAGCGCGCTCTTCACGTCGTGCGAGACGGCGTGGGCCGCGCAGTTTCCGGCGTGCCAATGCGCGGCGTCCGCGAAGACGGAAGACGGAAAAGCAACTGCGCTCAATGGAAGCGCGGCCGTCGTGCACTGCGTCCCCACTTCGGGCGGCAGCGTGTGCATGACGTCGACGCAATAGACGCCACGCCCGAGCCCCACGAATCGAATGGGCCGAGCGCGTGCGGAGGAGGGGCACTCTGAGGTACGCTTGTCCTCATGACTTCCTTTCGCCATCTTCTCGTGGCGTGCGGAATCGCATCGGCTGCGTGCTCTCTCCTCGTCACCTCGAGCGGCACCCAATGCAACGTGGACGCGGACTGCGCGGCGCGCGGGTTCGACGCCGGAGCCGGCGCGACGATCCACTGCGTGAACTCGGTGTGCGTGGGACCCGGCGGGGCCTGCACGAAAAATAGCGATTGTCCGGCGGGCAACGGACCCACGATCTGCCGCAAAGACACGCAGCAGTGCGCGCTTCTCCTCTCGCAAGACTGCGCGAACGTCTACGGCGATCCCACGAACGACGACGCGATCGTGCTCGGCTCGATCTTGTCGCTGAAGGGAACGAACGCGAGCTCGGGCACCGCGGAGCTCCAGAGCGCCGAGCTCGCGCTCGACGACTTCGCGAACACCGTCGTCGGACTTCCGGGATCGAGCGACGGCAAGCCGCGTCCTCTCGTGCTCGTCGAGTGCGACGACTCCGCCGACGACACGACCGCGCAGCGCGCGGCGACGCACCTCGTGAACGACGTCGGCGTGCCCGCGATCCTCGGACCCGACTCGAGCGGGCTCGTCACCACGGTCATCGACAACGTGACCATCCCGGCGAAGGTGCTCCTCATCAGTCCCGCAGCGACCAGCGCGACGCTCTCGGGCATCTCGCAATACTTCTGGCGCACGTCGCCGTCGGACAACATCCAAGCGGTGCCTCTACGTTTGTCCGTCGGCGAGATCGGGACGGCCGAGAGCCTCTCCACCATCAAGCTCGCCGTGCTCTACAAGAACGACTCGTACGGCACGGGGTTGTTCACCGCGGTCACGCAGACGCTGCAGATCAACGGCGCGCTCGTCACCGCGGCGTCGAACTCGGCGAACTTCAAGCCGGTGCAGTACGCGGCGGATGGATCGGATCTCGCGGCGGGCGTCGCGTCGGTCGTCGCGTTCGAGCCGAACGTCATCGCGCTCTTCGGAACGAACGAAGTGATCTCGAGCGGGCTCGACGCGATCGAATCGAGCTGGCCGGGCGGCGCCACGCCGCCGCCGCGCCCGTATTATTTGATCTCCGACGGCGGCGAGGTGCAGGAGCTGCTCGACGAGATCAGCGCGCACCCGACCGTGCGCACGCACGTGCGAGGGACGGTCCCCGGAACCAACAACGCGCTCTTCCAAGCGTTCAGCCTCGACTACCAAGGCAAATACGGGTCGCCCGCGAACGTGTTCGGGATGGCCGGCTCGTACGACTCGATCTACTTGCTCGCGTACTCGATCGCGTCGCTCGGCTCGGCGCCGATCACGGGAACGTCGATGGCGGGCGGAATGGACAAGATGGTCGGTGGCATGGCGATCAACGTCGGCCCGACGCAGATGCAGACGGCGATCACCACGCTCGAAGGCGGCTCGGCGATCGACATCAACGGCGCGAGCGGCCCGCTCGACTTCGATCTCAACTTGCACGAAGCGCCGAGCGACATCGACGTGTGGTGCGTCACGCTCGACGGCTCGAACAATCCGCAGTTCGCGGACTCGATGCGCTCCTACGACGCGGAGTCGGGGCAGATGGTGGGGACCTACTCGTGTCCTTGATGCGTCACGCGGTGTTTGTGTGCGGCGCGTTCGCCGCGGCGTGCTCGCTGCTCGTCGTGCACGGACAAGTGCAGTGCAACGTCGATTCGGACTGCGCGGCGCGCGGGTTCGACGCGGGCGGCGCGCCGATCACGTGCTTGGACAACGTGTGCGTGGGGCCGGGCGTCGGCCCGCCGTGCACTTCGAACTCGGACTGCACGACGCGCAACGGCGGGCAACCGGCGATCTGTCGCCACGACACGCAAGAATGCGAAGCGCTCCTCTCGCCGGACTGCGTGAAGATCTACGGCGACCCTTCGAACGACGACGCGATCGTGCTCGGTGGGATCTTCACGCTGACGGGCGTCAACCAATCGAGCGGCGTCGCGCGCATGCAGAGCATCGAGCTCGCCATCGACGACTTCACCTCGACGATCGTGGGGCTCCCCGGTGGAGCGGATGGCAAGCCGCGCCCGCTCGTGCTCGTCGAGTGCGACGATCAATCCGCCAACGCGAACGCGGCGAGCGCGGCGAGTCACCTCCTCGACGTCGGCGTGCCCGCGATCATCGGGCCCGGCGGGAGCGGTCTCGTCACCGAGGTCGCGCAGACCGTGACCGATCCCGCGAAGGAGTTCTTGATCACGCCGTCGGCGACGAGCGTCTCGCTCAGCGGGCTCAGTCCGTATTTGTGGCGCACCGCGCCGAGCGACAACGTGCAGGCGATCGCGATGCAAGATCAGCTCGGCGCGATCGACACGCTCTTTCTCGCGGAGAACCCGACCATCACCAAGGTGAGCCTCGCGATCGCGTACCAGAACAACACGTACGGGAGCGGTCTCTTCGGCGCGCTCACGAACGGGTTGATGCTCAACGGGGCGGCGGTGACCGACGCGTCGAACGATGGATACTTCGCGCCGTTCTCCTACGACGCGACGACGCTCGATCCGAGCGCCGCAGTCGCCGGGGTCCTCCAGCAGAAATCGAACCTGATCGTCGGCATCGGCACGACCGAGATCATCACGCAGTTCCTCACGCCGATCGAAACGAATTGGCCCGGCGCGACGCCGCGCCCGCTCTACTTGTTCTCGGACGCAGGAGAAAAACCGGAGCTCCTCACCGCGGTGACCGGCAACGACGCGCTACGGCAACGCATCCGCGGCACCGTGCCGGGGACGAACAACGCGCTCTTCGGCGCGTTCAACATCCAATACCAAGGCAAGTACGGATCGGCCGCGGACGTGTTCGGCATGGCGGGCGCGTACGACTCGCTCTACTTGATCGCGTACGCGATCGTGTCGATCGGGAACGGCACCATCGACGGCGACAGCATGTCGGCTGCGATGGGGAAGATGGTCGGCGGAACGAAGTCGAACGTCGGCGCGTCGAACATCCAAGCCGCGATTCAAGTCCTTCAGAGCGGCAACGCGATCGACATCAACGGCGCGTCGGGTCCGCTCGACTTCAACCTCCAGACGCACGAAGCGCTCAGCGACATCACCGTGTGGTGCATCTCGACGGACGGAAATGGAAACCCCGTGTTCGCGTCGTCGGGTCGCTACTACGACTCGACGTCGCAAGCGATGGTGGGAACGTACGCTTGTCCGTGATCGCAGGACGCCGAGTCAAAACGTTCCGACGAGCCCGGCGCTGACGCCGTCGCGCACGGGCGACACGACGAAGCGCGCGCTGATTCCGTGCGAAGAGAAGTGGTCGTCGTTCTCTCTTCCGACGGGCTCCGGCTTCGCGAGCACCGTCATCACGAGCGCGACGCCCGCGGCGACCACGGTGCAACCGAGCGAGATGTCGCTGACGAGCGCGAACGCGCCCGCCGTGTTCTCCGCGCTCTTGATGTCGCTCGCCGACGAGCCGTAGGTGTTGAGCTTCGATTGCGCCGTGCTGGAGAAGACGAGCGCGGTGATGCCGGTCACGCCCCACACGACGAACAGTCCGCCGGCGACGCCCCACGCGGCCCACGGAATGCGCCGGCGCGTCTCGACGGGCGGCGCCGTGGTCGTGGTGGTCGTTGTTTGCGTCGTCTGCGTCGTTTGCGTCGACTGCGTGTCGAGCTGCAGCGTGACCGCGGTCGTGTCGCCGCCCGCGATCTCGATCGTCTGCGACGACGGCGGCTTGCCTTGGATGACGGCGGTGATCTTCCGCTTGCCCGCGCTGACGGTGAGCGGGTGATCGAGCGGTGAGGTCGCGACCTTCTCGTCGTCGACGAGAATGTCCGCGCCGGGCACGTTCACCGTGACGCGCACGAGCGCGACGCGTCCCTTGAGCTTCTGAATTTCCTTCTCGACGTACGCGCGCCGGTCGCGCGGGAGATTCGCGCCGCCCTCGACGAGGTACCGCTGGAACGCTTCGAGCGCGCCCGCGTAGTTTTGCAGCTGGTAGTAGGTCTGCGAGACGTTGAAGAGGACGTGGTAGTCCTGCGCGATTTCGTAGGCGCGCCTGAACTCGATGAGCGCGTTCGGGAAGTCGTTCTCGTCGTAGAGCTCGACGCCTTTCTGGAAGTGCGGCGTCGCTTCTTCGATTTTTTGCTTCTGCGTGCGCAGCTGCGCTTGTTGTGCGAGCGCGCTCGTCGTGAAGAAGAGGACGAGCAGCGCGACCAAGACCTTCCGCATCAGGGCCGAGGATAACGTCGAAACGGAAACGCGAGCTGCGAAAAGAAGCGCGCGGGCACCGGCTCGTCCGCGCCGAAGACTTCAGGATCGCGCTTCGGCGCGTAGAACGTTCCGAAGAGCAGATCCCAAATCGGAAAGAGCGCGGCGAAGTTCACGCCGCCTTTGAGGCGCGCGGGGAGCGCGTCGGGGTGCGCGTGGTGCCAGCGATGAAAGAGCGGCGTCGAGATCACGTAGCGCACGAAGCTCTTGCCCCACGGAACGTTCGCGTGCAGCAGGATGGCGTAGATGCCGAGCGGCGCCGTGACGGCGAGCACGCGCGGATCGAATCCGACGAGCAGCATCGCGCCGCCGACGACGAGCGTGGAGAGCGCCTCCGCGACGGGATGGTTGCGCGCCCCGGCGAGCCAATCGAGCGCGCGCGACGAGTGGTGCACGGCGTGAAACCGCCAGAGACGTCCGAAGTGCAGCGCGCGGTGCGCCCAATAGCCCGCGAGATCGGAGAACACGACGGCGAGAGGGATCTGCACGGCGAGCGGAAGGTGTTGAACGCGCGCGTCGCGGTGCCACACGTCGAAGAGGTGCGACTCGTCGCGCGGAAGTCCCATCGCGATGACGAACGCGATGAACCCGCCGATCGCGAGCACGCGCACGAGCTGACGCGTGACGACTTGGTTGAACACGACGTGCGCGAGGTCGGTGAGCCGCTCGCGCGCGAAGAGGCGCGTGCGAATCGGCGCACCGAGCGCGTCGCGCGCGGGGAAGAACCGCTCGAGCGAACGCACGACGACCGCGACGATGCCGAGGAAAAAGAGCGTGCCGAAGACCTTCGCGAAGAGGCCCATGAAGACTCTTCGCTCGAGCTCGGCGCTTTATTTCGCTCGATTTCGGGCGACGCTACTGCCCCGTGACCTGCGTGCAGCGCTGCATGCAGTCGTAGTTGTCGGCGCAAGCGGTGGCGCAGTCGTTGTAATTGCCGGGCTTGCGCGCGCAGTTGGGATCGAGCTCGCACTTGCGTGGATCGCGCGCGGCGCCGTTTTCCACGGTGCGACACGAGGTCGCGAGCACGGCGACGAACACGAGAACGACCAACGAGGCGAGCTTCACGCCGTCCAATCTAATGCGCGTTGGGCTCGTCAGCACGACGAACCGCACGAGAAAGATCATCGCGGCCGTGACGAGCGACGCCGAGAGTCCCCACCACATCCCGAGCGCGCCGTGCCCTTCGACGAAACCCAGGAAGAGCGCGAGCGGAAGACCGACGCCCCAATAGCTCACCGCGCCCGCCGCGAACGCGACGCGCACGTCGCCCGCGCCGCGGAGCGCGCCCGCTCCCACCGCTTGCATCCCGTCGAACAGCTGAAAGAGCGCCGCGATGCGCACGAAGGCGACGCCGAGCGAGACGATTTCGGGATCGTGCGTGAAGAGGCGCACGAGAACGTGCGGCGCGAGCGCGAACACGATTCCACCGACGCTCATGCCGAGCGCGCCCATCGCGATGCCGACGAGGCCCGCGCGGCGCGCGCTGCTCGCGTCGTGCGCTCCGATCGCGTGACCCACGCGCACCGCCGTCGCCCCGCTCACGCCGAGCGCGCCCATGAACGTGAAGCTCGCGAGGCCGAGCGCGATTTGATTCGCGGACACGGCGACCGCGCCGAAGTGTCCGGTGAGCACGCTGACGAGCGCGAAGACGCCGACCTCCGCGAGCATCTGCAATCCGACGGGCATCCCGACGCGCACGATCTCCGTGCGCGCGATCCGCGGCGAGGACTCGTGCTCGCGCGGTCGCATGTCGAACGCGGCGCGCGAGACCATCGACGCGAGGAGCACGCCCGCGACGGTGAGCGCGATGCCGCTGCCGAGCGCGCCGAGACGCGGCAACCCGATGCGCGGCAAACCGATCGCGGCGAGCGCGTCGTCCCCGCGCACGAGCAGATTGCACACGACGAGGTTCACGACGTTCGCGACGATCGCCGCGACGAGCGCGGGTCGCGTCTTCTGGTGCGCTTGAAGGAGCGTCTTGCCGGCGATGAAGCACGGAAACGCGTAGAGCCCGGGCGCCCACGCGACGAGGAACTGCCGCACGCGCGCGACGACGATCGCGTCGACGCCGAGCGGAGCGAGCGCGAACGTGCACGCGAGCGCGAAGATCATCGTCGGGATCCACGCGACGGTGATCGTCTCGAGCGTCGCGGTGTACGCGCGCCACGCGCGCTTGCCGTCGCCCGCGCCGACCGCTTGCGACGCGAGCGGCTCGAGCGCCATCGCGAGACCCATCGAGAGCGTCTGCGCCGCAAACCCGATGTTTCGTCCGAGCGCGACCGCGGCGAGATCAATCTTCGAGACGCGACCGAGCACCCCGTGTCGACCAGGCTCATCGTCATGAGACCGATTTGCGCGAGCGCGATCGGCACCGCGAGCCGCGCGAGCGCGACTGCTTCACGTCGTATGCGCTCGTATGACTCGGATGCCATGTGGGGCCGACGAATTCCTGCGCTCGAGCCTGACGCAGCGCGCTGTTTCGCCGATCTTTTGGGGAAGAAATAGGCGTTCTCGCGCGTCAAGTCCAAGACGGTCTCTGTTTTGCAGTCCAACGAAAGAGTCATGGCCCTCCCGCTCCGCACTCCCACACCACCGCCGCTGCCGCACAAGACGGACAAGTCGCGCCCTCACAGGACGCGCGAGCCGGGACCGGACGACTTCACGGGGCTCGACGAGCTCGACCGACCCGAGCTCGACGACGCGCCGGACACCGATCCGATGCCCGCGCTCACGGCGCTCGATTGGGACAGCGACGCCGAGAGCGGCGTGAAGCGACGCGACGGTATGTGAAGTAAAGGGACGCCAGGAGGCGGTCGGCTGGAGTAGATTCGACTTCGTGCGTCTCCGCGCCGTGATCGTCTCGGTCGTCCTCGCCAGCTCCGTGTTCGCTTGCGCCGACATCTTCGGCTTCAAGGATTTGGAGCTGCCCGACGGCGGCGCCGACGCGCTCGACGACTTCGTCCTCGACGTCACGCCCGACGCACCGGCGTCCGACGGCGCGACGGACTGCTCGCAGCGCACGGTGAACGACGCCGTCGGGATCTACGTTTCGATCAACGGCGCCGACACGTCGAACTGCGGCACCCGCAACGCGCCGTGCATGACGATCCAAACCGGCATCAACCAAGCAAAGCTCCTCGGGCGAAGCATCGTCTACGTCGCGCGCGGCACGTACGTCGAATCGATCGATCTCGCGAACGGCGTGACGCTCGAAGGCGGATGGGACACCGCGAGCACGACGTGGATCCCCGTCTGCGACACGACGAAGGTGAGCGCGGTGAAGATCACGATGCCGTCGACGACGAACGTCGCCGTCACGGCGAACGGCGTCACCGCGGGCATGCGCTACGTCACGGTGCTCGGAAAGGCGAGCGCGGCGCCGAGCGAGTCCGTCTACGGAATTTTTGCGACGGGCGGCGCGCTCACGCTCGACACGATCGCGGTGAGCGTGAACGCTGGCGGCGATGGCGACGCTGGCGCGCCGGGCTCGATGGGCGCGCAAGGCGGAACGGATTGCGACGCGGGCGACGCTGCGGCCGGCGTGCAGCCGGGCAACGTCGGCGTCGGCGCGGGCGCCGGTTCGTTCGCTCCGACGGGTTACACGCCGCAGTCGGGCGGCGCGGGCGCAGCGGACGGAAGCGTCGGCACGCCGGGTCCGTGCACGCTCACCACGCCGTGCGCCACGGTTTGCTACACGTGCACGGAGCTTTGCACCGAGGCGCTCTCGGGATGCGGCGGTCACCCCGGCGGCGGCGGCGGAGGCGGCGAGGGCGGCGGGAGCAGCTTCGCGGTGTACGGATGGAACGCGAACATCCAAATCCTCGGCGGCGCGTTCGCGTCGGGCGCGGGAGGATCGGGAGGCAACGGCGGCGCGGGCGGATCGGGAGGACCCGGCGGATCGGGGAGCGTCGCGAACGCGGGGTGCTTGTCGCTCTGCAACGACGCGGGTTGCGCGAGCGTCGGCGACACGACGCCGCAAGTCGGAGCGACCGGCGGCGCGGGCGCAGCGGGCGGACAAGGCGGCGGCGGATCGGGCGGCAGCTCGTACACGATTTACAACGGCGGCGACGCAGGGACGATCACGCTCGTCGACTCGCCGACGCTCACGTTCGGCGACGCGGGCGCGGGGGGCTCGGTGAGCGGCGCGCCGGGCGCAGCCGCGAGCCAAGGGCCGTAGTCGGCGTTCGCCGCGCGCGTCAGTGCGGCGGGTCCGGCGGGCGCGTCACCGCCGGACGCGTGTGCAGACACTCGTCGAACTTCGGTTGCAGCGCTTCGAACCCTTTCGGCGCGCGCGGACGTCCCATCACGGGCGCGCCGAAGCGCGACCAATCGATCCCCGTCTCGCGGTAACTGAGCCAGACGAAAAGAGCGCGCCCGCGAATGTTGTCGAACGGAACGCCGCCGCCCGCGCCGCCGAACCACGCGCGCGAGTCGTGCGAGTTGTTGCGGTTGTCGCCCATCACGTAGACCTGACCTGCGGGGACGAACCACGGTCCGTGATTGAGCTGCGGGTCTTTGCCGCGATCGTAGAACGTCAAATACGACTCGTCGCCGAGGTACTCGATGAAGAGATCGCCTTCGTGGTGCGGCGGGAGCGTGTCCGCGTCGTCGTACGCGTACTCGCCGACGAGACACGACGGGACGTCCCATCCGTTGATGACCGGGTGACCGTCCTTCGTCTCGAGCCTGTCGCCAGGAAGCGCGATGACGCGCTTGATGAAGTCCTGCTCCATGTTCTCGGGATACGCGAAGACCATCACGTCGCCGCGCGAGGGCGGCATGTGCGTCCAAATGCGCGCGTGCGTGTAGGGGATCGCGGGGCCGTAGCTGAACTTGTTGACGAAGATGTGGTCTCCGACGAGCAGCGTCGGCACCATCGAGCTCGACGGGATCTTGAACGCTTCGACGACGAACGTTCTCAGCAAGAGCGCGACGCCCACCGCGACCAAGATCGACTCGATGAACTCGCGCGCCTCGCTCTTGCGCCACTTGCCGAGGTGCACGTCGATTTCACCGTCCGCCGCGACGAGCGCCTCTTCGAACCCGTCTTGATCGAACTTCGCGACGCGCATGGACGTGCGCAACTTGTCGAGCGCGTCGCGCAGGCGCGTGCGCTCCTTCGACGAGAGCTCGCGCACGATCGCTTTTTCATGGATCGATTGGATCTGCTCCGCTTCGTCGAGCAGCGCGGCGGCGCGCTCGAAGTATCCGCGCATCTTCGGCGGGAGATCCGGACGGAGCGGCGGGTACGCCCAGCGCGAGAGCGGGAGACGGCGGCGCACCGCGCCGAGCGCCATCTCCATCAACGCGAAGCACCCGATCCCGACCGGCACGGGTTGCTCGCGCACCGCGGCTTGGATGAACCCGAGCGCGCCGGGTTGGTCGACGCCGCTCGGCGGCGTGAGCGCCCACACGACGATGCACGCGAAGAGCAGCGGGACCGACGCGAACCAAATCAACCAATAGAGCGCGCGCGCGAGGCGCACTTGCGCCGTGATCTTCGGCGCGTCGATCGAGACGAGCGTCGGAGCTTGCGGCGCGTCCGCCTTCGCTCGTTGCGCAACGGCCTCCACAGGCGCGGGCTCCGCGTCGGGTCGGTCCTTTTTTTCTGCCGGCGGTTCCTTCGACTCGTCCTTCTTCTCGGGCGTTTCGTCTGCCTCCGCGGGTTTGTCGTCGGTGGTCGCCACTTCTCGGCACACACGAATAGTCCGCCGCGCCGTGGTGCGCAACGTCGAGGCGCACCGACTTTACAAACCGAGGCTCACTTGTCTCCGATTTGAACGACGTACGTGACCGTGGCGGCGCGATCGTCGAGCAAGTTCACGGGCGGCGAGACGCGTCCCGCCGTCGACGAGTTGTCGAAGATCAAATAGTAGACGCCCTTCGCGAGCGGAACGCCCTTCGTGTACTGCGCGCCGTTCTGCACGACGTCGGGGAATGCGGGCGTGGCGGTGAGCGGAGCTGCAGACGCGTTTTGCACGTACGAAGCGAGCGATGCTTCGCCGTCCGCTTTGCCGAGCACGATCACGTCCATCGCGTCGACGCCGTCGAGCGTCGCGGTGATCCAAATCGCGCGCCCGTCGTCCTCGATCCAAATCGGTCCGATGAAGTCGCGCTCGTTCTGGTGGATTTCGCTTCGCGTGTTTTCGTACGTGATGCGGTTCGCGCCGTGCACGTCCCACGGTTTGAGCGGGCGCTTGCCCGTGTCGATCACGCCGAGCCCGAAGTCCGCGTTGCCGTCCTTGTCGCGAATCACCGTGAAGCCTTTTTGCAGCTCGCTCGAGAGGAGCTGCCGTCCGAAGGTGTCGCCAATGGGCGAGACCTGGTTCACGAAATTCGCGATCTGATTTTCGATCGCGCGCGTCTTGAAGTCGTTCTTCGAGACGGTCTTCGTGCGGAAGTACGCGTACATCGTGCTCCCGTCGAGCTGGAAGTCCTGGTCGTATTCGATGGTGCCGCTCATGTCGAAGGTCACCTTCTTCGACAAGTTCGTCCACGCGTAGCCGTCGCCGCCGAGCGTGACGACGAGGTCGCCGTTCTTCGCCTCGCTCATCTGGCACGTCGTCGGAAAAAATCTTCCGATCGCGGGTTGATCGTCCGCGAGCTTGAGCGGCGCGGAGTGCTTCTGGAGCTCGCCGCAAAACTGTCCGATGCCGTGCGACAGGATCTCGCGGCGCAGCGTTCGGTTCGCGGGATCGTTCATCGTGCCCGGCATGATCCCGAGGTACGACTGCGCGCACGACGCGCACCCGTTGCTCGAGGCGGCGACGGCGCAAGCGAAGAACAAGACTCTGGGCACACGCATCTCACTTCGGGATAGCACGCGCCGTACCGCCGTCGTCAGCATGGTAGTCTGACGGGAATGGCCGCCGGAAAAGTCGCTGTTTTGGGCGCGGGCGCGTGGGGAACCGCGCTCGCGAAGGTGCTCGCGGAAAAAGACGACGAGGTCGTCGTGTGGGCGCGGAACGCGGACGTGGTAACGCAAGTCAACGCTCGACACGAGAACGAGCGTTATCTGCCCGGCCAAAAGCTCCCCGCGTGCCTGCACGCCACGGACGACCTCGAAGCGACGCTCTCCGACGCGACGATGATCGTCTTCGTCGCGCCGAGTCACGCGACGCGCGAGGTCGCCGAGCTCGCCGCGCCGCACGTCCCGAAGAACGTCCCGATCGTCTCGGCGACGAAGGGCATCGAGAACGAGACGCTGATGTTCATGGACGAAGTGCTCCGCGATTGTCTGCCGGAGCACGCGCGCGAGCACCTCGCGTTCTTGAGCGGACCGAGCTTCGCGAAGGAGCTCTCGAATCACATGCCGACGGCGGTCGTCATCGCGTCGAAGAGCTCCGCGACGTGCGAGGTCGTGATGCGCCGGTTCCACATGCCGTACTTGCGCACGTACGCGAGCGAAGACGTGATCGGCGTCGAGTGCGGCGGCGCGCTCAAGAACGTGATCGCGATCGCGGCGGGCGCGTGCGACGGTCTCGGATTCGGATACAACACGCGCGCGGCGCTCATCACGCGCGGGCTCGCGGAGGTCGCGCGTTTGTCCGTCGCTCGCGGAGGGTCGCCGCTCACGCTCGCGGGCCTCGCGGGGATGGGCGACTTGGTCTTGACGTGCACCGGCGAGCTCTCGCGCAATCGCACCGTCGGCGTCGAGCTCGGCAAAGGAAAAAAATTGAACGACGTGCTCGCGCACCTCGGGCACGTCGCCGAAGGCGTGAAGACGACGAAGAGCGCGTACGATCTCTCGCAGAAGCTCGGCGTCGACATGCCGATCACGAGCGAGATCTACAAAGTGCTCTACGAAGACAAACCCGCCGAGCGCGCCGTCGTCGATCTCATGGCGCGCGAGCTCGGTCCCGAGTTCGACATCCACACCGTGCATCGCGCCGCGAGCGACTCGACGAAGTGATTCTGCCGTCGCTCGACTCGCTCCGTTGCTTCGCGGAGGCCGCGCGTCTTCTCAATTTTCGAAAAGCCGCGAAGAAGGTCGGGCTCACGCCGGCCGCGTTCGGCGCGCGCATTCGTTCGCTCGAGCACGAGATGGGCGCGCCGCTCTTCCAGCGCACGACGCGCAAGGTCATGCTCACCTCGCGCGGCCTCGCGCTGCTTCCGTACGCGCGTCGCTGCATCGAAGCCGCGGAGGACTGCGTGCGCGCGGCGCGCGGCGAGAAGGGCGCGCCGAAGACGGAGCTCGTTCTCGGCACGCGCCACGAGCTCGGGTTGTCGTGGGTCCTCCCGCAGCTCGGCGCGCTCGCGCGCGATCTCCCGCACGTCGAGCTCCATCTTTATTTCGGGTCTGGATCGGATCTGCTCATTCGCGTGCGCACCGCGGAGGTCGACTGCGCGATCACGTCGGCGCGTTTCGCGGACACGCTGCTCGACGCGATCAGCCTGCACGAAGAGCGCTACGTCTTCGTCGGCGCGCGCTCGCTCCTCGCGCGCAAGCCCTTCACGCGCGTCGAGCACGCGAAGAACCACACGCTCCTCGACACGTCGAGCGAGCTGCCGCTCTTTTCGTATTTTCGCGACGCGCACAAAGGCAAGACGTACGACTTCGCGCGCGTCGTGCGGCTGGGCGCGATCGGCGCGATCCGCATCCGCGCGCTCGAAGGCGCGGGCGTCGCGGTGTTGCCCGAGTACATCATCGAAGACGATCTCGCGAAGGGGCGCTTCGTGCGCATCCTTCCGAGCGTCGCGCCGCGCGCGGATTATTTTCGGCTCGTGTTCCGAAGCGACGATCCGCGCCGCAGCCTGTTCGAGGCGCTCGCGAGCCGCTTGTCCAAGGTGCCGCTCCGCTGATTGTGTCGAAACGACATACAATCGTGTGTGAATCATTCACATTGTGCTCGCGCGTTCGCAGCGTCACGATCGAGCCATGGAACTTCGCGTGAAGAAATTGGCTTTGCGGAGCGCGGCGAAGGTCGCGTTCGGCTCGATCGCGGCAGGTTGCGGCGGGAGCATGATGGTCGCGAGCGACGCGGGCGTCGACGCGAAGGTCGACGCGTTCGTCGAGAAGGACGCCGCGATCGTGGACGTCGCGCGAACACCCGACGCACCCGAAGACGCGGCGCTCGCGTGCACGGGACCGACCGAGGTCGACGCGAGCGACGTCGACGAGAGCGTCTTTCAGTGCTGCGTCGTCACGCTTCAATCGCAGGTCGGCGACGCGAGCCCGTTCGACCAGAACGGGCCCGACGCGAGCCTCGTCGCGAACGATCCCGCCGCGACCAACTGCTGCCGCGTCGTCATCGCGCGCATCGATCACGAGCCCGACGGCGGGAGCTTCGGCGACGACTACGCGTCCGCGACGAGCGGCGTGGATCTCGTCCCGTGGTGCTGCGACGTCGCGTTCGAGATGGGCCCGGCGTGCACGCCGTGGGGACCGCCGACGCCGCCCGCGATGCCCGCGGCGACGGAGGTCGCGTGACGCTCGACCTCGATCTCGATCTCCGCGCGAGCGCGCGCGCCGAGCGCGTCGCGATCGACGCGCCCGCGCATTTGCGCGCCGCCGCCATCGAGACGTGGCGCGCGCGGATGATCAACGAGCACGCTTCGTCGCGCGTGTTCGGCGCGCTCGCGTGTCAGCTCGATCGTTGCGGCTTCGAAGAGGACGCGAACGAAGCGCGAACGTTCGCGGACGAAGAGCGTCGTCACGGCGTCTTGTGCGGCGCGGTCGTCGAGTCGCTCGGCGGTGATGCGCGCGGCGCGCTCTTCGAAGCGCCCGAGTTCCCGCTCCACACGGACGTCCCGCCGCGCGCCGCGCTGCTTCGCAACGTGATCAGCATCTGCTGCATGAGCGAGACGGTGGCCGTCGCGCTCATCGGCGCCGAGCGCCTCGAGATGCCCGAAAAAAGCCCGCTCCGCGCGCTCCTCACGCGCATCTGGGCCGACGAGATCGGTCACGCGCGGTTCGGTTGGCGATTGCTCGAGCGCCACGCGCGCTCGCTCGTGTGCGCCGAACGCGACGCGATCCGCGCGTACCTCCCGATCGCGTTCGACCACCTCGTCGCGCACGAGCACGCGCACATTCCGGCGCACGGCGCGCCCGTGGGAGGCGAGGCGCTCGGGTTGTGCAGCGGGATCGACGCGCGGGCGCTCCTCGACGAGACGATCGACGAAGTGATCGCTCCGCGCATTCAAGATCTTCTCGCGAGGTGATCGCATCCGCCGCACGTTCGTGTACGCTCGAACGTCGATGAGGAAACTTGGTTTGGGCGTCTTGGCTTCGTCCATCGCGATCGCGTGGGCGCTGACTTCGTCGCACGCAAGCGCGCAACAGCCACAACCCACTTCCACGGGCGGCGTGCAACCGTTGCCTCCGCCACCGCAGACTTCGAGCGCGACCACGACCGCACCGCCTCCTCCTCCACCACCACCGCCACCGCCTCCTCCGACGACCACCGTGACGGCGACGGCCCTTCCTCCTCCTCCACCGCCTCCAACCGTCAGCGCGACTGTGACGCCACCACCACCGCCGCCACCGCCGCCTCCTCCGCTCCCCTCCGCGACGGAGACCGCGCAACAACCGCCTCCGCCGCCACCGCCCGCGACCGTCGCGCCGCTTCCCAACAATCCGCCGCCCATCGTCGTCGCACCGCCTCCGCCTCCACGCTCGCCGCGCCGCGACGACGGTGAGATCGCGTACCTCTACGCGACGAGCGCCGCGTACGGCGTCACGTTCGGAAGTTGGATCGACACGCTCGGCCCGTGCTCGCCGAACAACAAAGCGCCCGATCCGAAGACGGGGCAGCTCGTGAATCAGTGCGATCCGGGCGTCGCGTTCATCTCACCGCTTCTCTTCGGCGCGGCGTTTCCGCTCGGGTTCTTTCTCTGGGACAATTTCTATCCGGGCGGCATGCACCGCGGCGTCGCGTCGTCGATCAGCACGGGGCTGATCATCGGCGCGCTCGAAGGGCTCGGCGTGGCCGGCGCGAACTTCGCGATCGCGGGCGACAACGACGGCAAGCGTTGGGGCTCGGACGGAATCATGTCGTCGGTCATCGTCGCGTCGACGCTCGGCGGAATCGGCGGCTACGCGTTCGGCGAAGCGGTGCGTCCGGACCCGCGCAAGATCGCGCTCGTCGCGAGCGGCGCGGGATGGGGCGCGCTGATGGGCGCGACGCTCGGCGGCGGCGCCGCGAACTCCGACGGCACGTCGATCGGGCAAGGCATGCTCGTCGGGAATCTCCTCGGCATCAACGTGGGGCTCGGCGTGACCGGGCTCCTCGCGGCCGCGGGCTACGACCCGTCGTGGAACGCGCTCAAGTACATGTGGATGGGCGCCGGGCTCGGCCTCGTCGGCACGTCGCTCATCGTGTATCCGATTTATCTCGCGTCGCAGTCGAAGGACACGAACGGCAACTCGCTCGCGAATCACGGGATGATCGCGAACAGCTTCGGCATGCTCGCGGGCGTCGTCATCGCGGGAATCGTCACGCGCGATCTGAAGGATCCGACGACGCCCGTCGTGGAGCCGAACGCCGCGCCGAGCGGAATGCCGGTTCCACCCAACGCGCCGCCCGGAACGCCCGGCGCGCCCGACGGTCCACCCGTCGCGCAACCCACCGCGCAAAAGGAGGGTGTGAAGCCGTGGACGCCGCCGTTCGGCGTCTCGATGTCCCCGCTTCAAAACGGCGGAGGCATGTTCAGCATTTCCGGACAGTGGTGAGGGAGGTCGCGTGAAGATCTTGTGCGCGCTGGTGCTCGCGTCGTTCGTTCTCGCGTGCGGCAACGACAAACCGCCGATGGTGCCCGATCCGGATCCGGTGACGTCGCCGCAGACGCCGGACGCGGGCGCCGCGACGGACACAAAATGAAAAGGGACGCGCGTGTCGAACGCGCGTCCCTTTTTTGTTGTTGGTGCAGCGACCGATCAGGACGCGGCGGGCGCCGCGCTGGACGCGCCGCTCGACGTGGTCGTCGTGGTCGTGTTGGAGCTGGGGTTGTCGGCGGGCTTGCTGCTGTCGCCGCACGCGACGATGCTCGCAACCGCACCAGCGATGACGAGAACAGCGAGAATGGTGACCTTCTTCATGACTCCTCCTAAGGACTTCGCGCCCTTTTAGTCGGCGACTTTTGACAGGTCAACCGTTTGTCTCCCTGCGAGCCGGCCATCGAGCGCCACGTTTTCGTGACGTGAAGGAAAACGCGCGAGGCGATTGCGCCTTACGGTAAGCTCGCCCCGTTGCCTCTCCTCAAGTGGTTTCCACCGCAGGGCTCGCCGCACGTCTTCGCGCTCTACAAACCGGTGAGCACGATCGGCCAGGCGCTCGGCAACGACGTCTGCGTGAAGGGTGAGCGCGTCGCGCAGACGCACGCGCAGATCCTCTTCGACGGGCGCGATTTCAACTTGGAGGAGGTCGACAAACAAGCCGACATCCTCATCAACGGAAAGAAGAAGCGTCGCGCGCGCCTCGTCCACGGCGATCGCATCACGCTCGGCGACGCGGAGCTCGCGTTCTCGATGTTCGACGAGCCGCGCGCCGCGCCGCGCCCGCAGACCGCGGATCCCGCGCCGCACCCTCCCGCGCTCACCGACACGCAGCTTTGGTCGGCGGGCCAATCGATCGCCGGCCTTCGCAAGCTCTACGAGTTCAGCGAGAAGCTGATGATGCAGAAGGGCGTCGACGAGATTCTCGAGTCGATGCTCGACACGATCATCGACGTGACGGGCGCGGAGAAGGGATTGATCCTTCTGCTCGACGACGTCGCGACGGACGAAAGCGAGAGCACGCCGAGCGGCGGCGCGTCGACCGAGCCGCGCAGCGGGCCGTCGCAAACGGCCGCGAAGCTCAGGATCCGCGCGGCGCGAAACGTCCACCGCGACACGATCAGCGAAACCGCGATTTCGGATTCGATCGTGCAGCGCGTTCTCGCGACGGGCCGGCCGGTGATCGTGAGCGACGCGCTCACCGACAACGAGTTCTCGTCGAGCGAGAGCGTGCTCGCGCTTCAGCTCTCGAGCGTGATGTGCGCGCCGCTCATCGCGTCGGGCCACGTGACCGGCGTGCTCTACGTCGGAAACGATCGCGTCAAAGGGCTCTTTTTGCGGTCGCAGCTCGACGTGCTCACGGTCTTCGCGGGGCAAGCGAGCTTGATCCTTCAGAACGCGTTTCTGCTCTCGACGTTGCGCGCCGACAAGGAGAAGCTCGTCGCCGAGCTCAAGGACAAGAAGTTCGGCGAGATCATCGGCGCGTGCGCGTCGATGCAGGAAGTGTTTCGCAAGCTGCAGAAGGTCGCGAGCGCCGACAACATCAGCGTGCTCATCACGGGCGAAACGGGCACGGGCAAGGAGCTCATCGCGCACGAGATTCACCGTCGAAGCGCGCGCGCGTCCTGCCCGTTCGTCGTCGTGAACTGCGGCGCGATCCCCGAGAACCTGATCGAGAGCGAGCTCTTCGGTCACGTGAAGGGTGCGTTCACCGGCGCCATCGCGTCGCGC
>Ga0335078_10002678_pt1 | contig 26854 bp, 20 predicted proteins | sample Lox_Sample_32_FD_206711 | JGI IMG/M metagenome (GOLD analysis project Ga0335078, IMG submission 206711) | Soil microbial communities from Loxahatchee National Wildlife Refuge, Florida, United States - Lox_Sample_3.2 | ecosystem: Environmental > Terrestrial > Soil > Wetlands | place: USA... | reverse complement strand
GGCGAATTGATGGTCATGGAGACGGTCACATCGCCGAGCGGAATTCCGCGGAAGAGAATCTCCATGTCCTCGAGCGACGAAATCGCCGCTCCGCATTTGCCGACTTCGCCCTCGCTGAGAGGGTGGTCGGCGTCGTAGCCCATCAGGGTCGGCAGGTCGAATGCCACCGAAAGCCCCGTCTGCCCCTGCTCCAGCAGGTAATGATAACGGCGGTTGGTTTCCTCCGGCGTGGCGAAACCGGAGAATTGCCGCATCGTCCACAATTTGCCGCGATACATGTCGCGATGAATGCCGCGCGTGTACGGAAATTCGCCGGGAGCGGGCGTTTCGCGCGCGAGATCCACCCCGGCAAGGGTTTCCGGACCGTAGAGCGGCGCAATCGGGACTCCGCTAATTGTCGTAAACTGGCGTTCGGCGGTCTTCATGAATTACCGTTCCTATCTTATACCGGACCCAACAGGAGCAGGCGCGTGCTAAAACCGACGATCTTCCGCGAATACGATATCCGCGGCGTGGCCGACGCCGAGCTCCTCAGCGCGGACATCGAAATATTGGGGCAGGCTTTCGGAACGTACCTGGCCAGACACTCCGGACGGAACATCAGCCTGTGCCGCGATACCCGGCTCAGCTCGCCGCGCCTCCACGACGCTCTGCTCCGCGGTCTGGTTGCCAGCGGCTGCCACGTCACCGATCTCGGCGTGGCCCCCACGCCGGTACTTTATTACTCGGTCTTCCATCTGCGGGCGGATGGGGGCGTGATGATCACCGGCAGCCACAATCCCCCGGAGTTCAACGGCTTCAAAGTGGTCTGCGGGACCTCCACCATCCACGGAGAAGCCATCCAGGAAATCCGCCGCACGATCGAAGCCGGCGCTCTCGATCGTGGCGACGGCAGCCAGCGAACGGCCGATGTCGTCACTCCGTACGTGGACGAGATCTCCTCGCAATTTCACTTCCCGCGCCGCATCCGTGTGGTTGTGGACGCGGGCAATGGAACGGGCGGTCCGGTGATGGGACCGATTTTGCATCGTCTCCCGGTAGATTTTACGGGGATGTTTTTCGACATGGACGGGCGGTTCCCGAATCACCACCCGGATCCGACGGTGCCGAAGAATCTCGAACCCCTGATCGCCAAAGTCCGCGCCACGGGCGCCGATCTCGGCATCGCTTTCGACGGCGACACCGACCGCATTGGCGCGGTGGATGAAACCGGCGCGGTCATCTACGGCGACCAGTTGATGATCATCTATGGCCGCGAAATCCTGACGAGGAAACCCGGCGCCACGTTCATCGGCGAAGTGAAGTGCTCGCAGCTCATGTATGACGACCTTGCGGCGCGGGGCGGCAACCCCATCATGTGGAAAACCGGACACTCGCTCATCAAGGCGAAGATGCAGGAGACACGGGCCGAACTCGCCGGAGAAATGAGCGGCCACATGTTCTTCGCCGACCGCTACTATGGTTTCGACGACGCCATCTATGCCGCCTGCCGGCTGATGGAGATCGTCGCCGGCTCCGGCCGGCCGCTCTCGGCGCAGCTCGCCGATCTGCCCAAGACTGTGACCACGCCGGAGATCCGCTTCGATTGTCCGGACGAGCGCAAATTCGCCGTGGTGCGCCAGGCTACCGAAGAGTTGCGCGCCCGGCACAAAGTCCTGGACGTAGACGGGGTGCGTGTCCTCTTCGCGCGTGGATGGGGATTGGTTCGCGCCTCCAACACCCAGCCGGTGCTGGTGATGCGTTTCGAGGCGGAAACGGAGGACCTGCTCCACGAGTACCGGCGGGAAGTGGAGGAAGTGGTGGCGCGAGCGGTGGGGCAGGAACCTGAGGCCGAATCGGCGGGTTAAGCGGTTTCAGCCGTGCTTTTTCTCTCCCCCGCGCTCCAAAGCTCCGGTCAGATTCTTCTCCACATCCTGCAAACACTCCTGGATGGCGTCAAAATCGTCGATCTTTGACGAGTCGAGGTGCGAAAGGGAATTGGCCACCGACCGGATCTTTATTCGATTGTCTGAAATGCGCTCTCTTTCCGCTCGTGTAAACGCCATAGTTCGTTCTCGCATCGATGGCTCTCGATATGCGCGATCCAAGCATATTTTGCCGTTTCCTTCTTCTCTTGAGCCGCGAAGATCAAAATGTCGAAGCGTGTAAACTCACGGTCCCCGGCGATTACTGCCTGAGTTTGCTGGGTGTGCAGGAGGTTCAGCTCGCGGACGGCATCGAGGAAGTCATCCAGCAGGCGGTATTTCTCTTCACAGAAGCCGGAGGACAAGTTGGGCGCGTACGCTTCGTGTTGTGCCAGCATGAGCCCTCCTGCCGGACAAACCAGCAAGCCGGCTCCCATCGTAATCAATCGGACGAAGTGGAACTTTGCGATCGCGCCTGTTTGCGGGCTGCGAGCTGTTGTACGAATTCTTCCAAAGGCAGGGCGTCCACGCCCGGTGCCAGCGCGCGCGTGGCTGGTTGGCTGGAAGAAGCGCGATGCACCACCGAGAGCCGCCGGGGGGGCCGGTTGCCCATGGCCTGCCGGAGAGATACCATTGGCCGCGCCATGGCCGGCTGCACGGTCCGGGATGCCTTCGACTCCACCATCCAGACCCCGCCTCCGTGAGGAAAGAGAAAATCGATTTCGAGCCCCTGCTGATCGCGGAAATAGTATAGTTCCTTGGCCCGCCCCTGATTGACCTGGCTTTTGAGAATTTCCGCTGCCACAAATCCCTCCCACAGAGGTCCCAGAAACGGCGACCGCTCCAGTTCCGCCTGCGACTGGATTCCCAGCAGGTGGCATGCGAGCCCCGAATCCCCCAGGTAGATTTTCGGCGATTTGATCAGGCGCTTGCCGAAGTTCTCGAAATAAGGCGGCACCAGCATCACCTGCCCGGTGATCTCGAGAACCTGAAGCCATTCGCCTATAGTAGGGACAGAGACGCCGAGCGGGGCGGCTACGTCGCTCCGGTTCAAGATTTGCCCATGGCGGCTGGCCACCAGCGCCAGAAAGCGCCGGAAGGTGGCGAGATTCCGGATATTCAGAATTCCCCGCACATCGCGCTCCAGGTATGTCTGGATGTAGGAGGCAAACCACATCGTCCGGCCCTTGGGATGCGCCACCACCTCCGGATAGGCGCCCAGCAGGACATTTACGCGCGGGGTCTCCGCCACGCTGAACGGCAACAATTGCAGGATGGCGGCGCGCCCCGCCATCGACTCGCTCACCCCCCGCATGAGCGGAGCCTCCTGCGAGCCCGTGAACAGCCATTGGCCCATCCTGCGCGGCGCGTGATCGATACGCGTCCTCACATAATCGAACAGCTCCGGCACGTTCTGAATCTCGTCGAACAAGACCGGCGTCTGGAGTTGATCGAGAAAGCCGCGCGGGTCGGAGCGCGCGCGCGCCTGCAAATCCGGATCCTCCAGCAACACATAGCGGGCCCGCGGAAAGGCGTGGCGGAGCAGGCAGGTTTTTCCCGCCCGGCGTGGCCCGGTGATCACGATCGCCGGATAGTGGCGCGCCGCGCTCTCCACCTGCGCCAGAATCGTCCGAGGCACGAACCGCATATGAGTATTTTAAACTACAACTTTAAATTTCTCAACAGTAGATTGCTTCCAGGGGCGCCGTCCGGCCGTCGCTCAAGTTTTGATAAATTTAAGATTCCAACTTAAATTTCTCAATGGTAGACCGGTCCCCTAAAACCGCCGCGCAGCCGCTGGAGCGGATCGGAAGTGCCCGCTCAGGCCGGTTTTTGATACCATTCCACACTATGAAGCTTCTTCGACTGGCGGTAGGATTCGCGCTTCCCGCGCTCTTGAGCGCGCAGCCGCCCGATCTTTCGCAATCCCTTCGCTTTCGCCTCGCCGGACCTTTTCGCGGAGGCCGCGTGGTCGCCGTCGCCGGCGTTCCCTCGCAACCGAACGTCTACTACTTCGGCGGCGTGGGCGGCGGCGTCTGGAAGACCACCGACGGCGGCGGATCGTGGCTCCCGATTACCGATGGCCAGATCAAAACCAGCTCCGTGGGGGCCATCGCCGTGGCCGATTCCGACCCCAACATCCTTTACGCCGGCATGGGCGAATCGTGCGTGCGCGGCAATGCCTCGAACGGCGACGGCGTCTACAAATCCGTGGACGGCGGCAAAACCTGGCGCAATGTCGGACTCCAGGACAGCCAGACTATCGGCGCCGTGCGCATCCATCCCAAGAATCCCGATATCGTCTATGTCGCCGCGCTCGGCCATCTGTGGGGACCGAACGAAATGCGCGGCGTCTATCGCACCACGGACGGAGGCGCCACCTGGAAGCAGGTCTTCACACGCGGTCCGGACGCCGGCGCCGTCGATCTCGCCATGGACCCCTCCAACCCGCGCGTGTTGTACGCCAGCTTCTGGCAGGTGCGCCGCAACCCCTATCACTTCGACAGCGGCGGGCCCCGCAGCGGCCTGTTCAAATCCACCGACGGCGGCGATACCTGGACCGACATCTCGCACGCGCCCGGCATGCCCCGCACCGTGCTGGGCCGCATCGGCGTGACGGTGTCGCCCGCCAATCCGGAACGCGTCTGGGCTCTCGTCGAAGCCGCCGAAGGCGGCGTCTTTCGCTCCGACAACGGCGGCCGCAACTGGACCAAGGTCAACGACCAGAACATTCTCCGCCAGCGCGCCTGGTATTACAGCCACATCTTTGCCGATCCGCGGAACGCCGACGAAGTCTACGCGCTCAACACCGGCATGTACCGCTCCATCGACGGCGGACGCACGTTCAGTCCCATCCGGACGCCCCACGGCGACAATCACGATCTTTGGATCGCGCCCAACGACCCGCAGCGCATGATCGAGAGCAATGACGGCGGCGCCAATGTCACGTACGACGGCGGACGCACCTGGTCGAGCATCATGAATCAGCCCACCGCGCAGTTCTATCGCGTCGCGCTCGACAACGATTTCCCCTACAACATCTACGGCGCGCAGCAGGACAACACCACCGTGCGCACCGCCAGCCGCACCGCGTTCGGCGGAATCACCGAGCGCGACTGGTACGACGTGGGCGGCGGCGAGAGCGGATGGATCGCGCCCGATCCGCGCAATTCGGAGATCGTCTACGCGGGATCGTACGACGGACTCATCACGCGGCAGGATCATCGCACCGGCCAGAGCCGCGACATCAACGCCTGGCCCGACAATACCATGGGCTACGGCGTCGAGGCCATGAAGTATCGCTTTCAGTGGAGCTACCCCATCGCATTTTCGCCCCACGATCCGAAGACCCTGTACATCGGCGCCAACGTTCTGCTGAAGACGACGAACGAAGGACAGAGCTGGCAAGCCATCAGCCCCGATCTGACCCGCAACGACAAGTCGAAAATGGGCACTTCGGGCGGCCCCATCACGCAGGACAACACCAGCATCGAGTATTACTGCACGATTTTCACCTTCGAGGAGTCGCCGGTCACCGCGGGCGTGATCTGGACCGGATCGGATGACGGCCTGGTGCATGTGACGCGCGACGGCGGTAAGACCTGGGCGAACGTCACTCCCAAGGACATGCCCGAGTGGATCCAGATCAACGCCATCGACGCTTCCCCTTTCGACGCCGGAACGGCATACGTTGCGGCGACCATGTATAAGTCCGACGACTTCCGCCCGTACCTCTACAAGACCACCGATTACGGCCAGACGTGGAAGAAAATCGTCAACGGGATTCCCGACGGCCATTTCACGCGCGTGGTCCGCGAAGATCCCAATCGCAAGGGCCTGTTGATCGCCGGCACGGAATTCGGTCTCTACATTTCTTACAATGATGGCGAAAACTGGAAGCCGTTCAATCTCAATATCCCGGTCACGCCGATCACCGATGTCGCCTTTCAGAAGCGCGACGACGATCTGGTGGTGGCCACGCAGGGCCGTTCTTTCTACGTGTTCGACGACCTGCCGGTGCTCTATCAATTGAACGACACCGTGGCGAACGAGGATGTCCACCTGTTCAAGCCAAAGGACACGTACCGCTTCGGCATCGGCGGCGGGCGCGGCGGCGGACGCGGGGGCCCGACCGGAGTGGGCGAAAATCCTTCGGGCGGCGCCGTGATTTACTACTCGCTGAAGAGCAAGCCCCAGGGCGAGGTCACCATCGAATTCCTGGACAGCGCCGGCAAGTCGGTAAACAAATTCTCCAGCCGTCCGCCCGCGCAGGTCGCCGAGCCGACCGCGCCCGAATTCGAAGAAGGCCCGCCGCGCGGCGGACCCGCCCCGCGAGTCCCGGCTAACGCCGGTCTGAATCACTTCGCCTGGAACCTGCGCTACCCCGACGCCACCGGCTTCCCCGGTCTCATCATGTGGGCCGCCGGCCTTACCGGCCCCACCGTCGCGCCCGGAGTGTATACCGTGAAGCTCACGGCCGACGGCAAGACGCAGGCCCAAACCTTCGAAGTGAAAAAGGATCCGCGCCTTTCCACCACTCCCGAGGACTATGCCAAGCAGGTGTCGCTCGCCTTGCAGATCCGCGATAAGCTTTCCGAGACTAACGAAGGCGTAATTCGCATCCGCGAAATCCGCAAGCAGCTCGAGGACTACACCAGGCGCGACGACAAGCGGGTGGCCGACGCCGCCAAAGCGCTCAGCGAAAAGCTGACCAAAGTGGAAGAGGAGCTATATCAGACCAAGAATCGCGCCAGCGAAGATCCATTGAACTTCCCCATCAAGTTGAATAACAAGCTGGCGCACGTTCTCGGCGTGGTGGAAGGCTCTGATAACCAACCCACCCAGCAGTCATACATGGTTTATGAGGACGTCGCCACCCGCGTCAACGCGCAGTTGAAGACGCTCGAATCGCTGTTGACCACCGACCTGGCCGCGTTCAATAAGCTGATTCACGATTCCAACGTGCCGGCGATTCAGCCGCCGTCGCTGAAGCGGTGACGCTCCGAATTCTGAGCGGCCGGCCGAACGCGACCGCCGGCTTCTCCACCAGGTAGTAGCCGGCGGCCACGCAGGCGCACGCGGCAGCCGGATTCCATGGCGCACGCTGCCATACGCCGCCCGGCCTTGGCGGCGCCGGCGTCCACCGCATCGACTCGTGTCGAATGCTCTTTCCCGCCGGCCACGGAAAGCGTCCCGATGAGTCGGGACGGGGCAGGCAAGAGTGCCAGCGCCACAGGCGGCACTTTCACGGCCACAGGGGCCAGGGGGGCGGCCGCGGACCCGCGGGTCCGCCCCTAAAACCTCACCCGAAGCTCGACCCAAGCCCGCAGTGGCGCTCCCGGCGCGTAGAAGATCACACTCTGCGCCGGATAACTGCCGGCGTAAGGCCCTGTAGTGTATGCGGGAAAAGGCCGCGTGGACACGGTCCCCTGGGCCGTAAGCCCGGTGTTGGCCAGTTGGCCTCCGGTGTAGTAATGATGATTGAACAAGTTATCGATCTCAACCGCCAGTTGTAAGTGTCTGGTCAGGTCATATTGTCCGCGAACATTGGCGATGGCATGGCCGGGAACGATTCCAGGTCCGAGGTAGTAGACTCCGTCGGCCTGGTACGCGTTGTTTTCGTTTCCGCGCGCATATTCGCTCGAAGCAATTACTTCATCGAGATCGAACATGAGACGAGAGGCCGCCCGGATATCCATATACGCCTTTCCGCTGTGTTTCGGAATCAGCGGGATGCGGTCTCCGGGATGAACGTAGATGTTGCCGTCGAGCCCCGGATAGCCGGAGAGCGCGCTGTCGCTGGTGTTATTGGCGCCCCCATCGAGGCTGCCGGTGCTTTGAAACGTGGCGCTCAGGAACGTGTAGTCGAGGCCCCAGGTCACCCGGCCGGTGGTGCCGCTGACATCGGCATCGATACCGTCCCGCCGCGTTTCGCCGAAGTTCTGAAAATATCCGGTGCCCAACAGCGGAGCGGTTACGAACAGAATGTCGTCGTGATTGTCGGCGCGAAACGCGCCCACGTTCCAGCTCAGATTGCGGCCCCACGGGAGTTCCGGCCTGCCCCTGAGCCCCGCCTCCCAGGTGTCCGTGACCACCTGATGGAGCGGCGGATCGCTGGCCAATGCATTCGGCAGGCTGCACGGATTCTCCGGGTCGGCGCATCCGAGTTCGATCGACGTCGGTGCGCGGCTGCCTTGGGAAAACCGGGCGTACGCATTCACCGAGGGCAGCGGGTTCCATGTCACGCCGGCCGCGGGATTCAAACGCTGGAACTCATTACTCGCCGTCAACGATCCCGGTCCGGGCGTGGGATTGAGGAGATCGGAGTTATCGACATCGTAGTGGTTATACCGGCCGGAGACAGTCAGATTCCAATGTTTGGCGAAGGTGAGGGTGTCGATGAAATAGAGGCTGCCATGGGGCGTCACCCCGTGCAAGTTCACGCGGGAATCGATGGGATTGTCGGTCGATCCGTCCTGCCATGCGGGAACCGGGGTGATCGTGTAATTGGGATTGAGGTAGCCGTAGGCGGTGTTCTGCGTATAGTCGATACCGCCGCGGTCGAGCGATCCGCCCACGGCCAATTGATTGCGGCCGATCCTGGTGGAGCTAGTCAGCGTAAACTGTCCGGACGCGCCATATTCGGTCTGTACTTCCCGGGAATAGATGATGACGCCGTCGCACCTTTCGGCCGGGTCGTTCTGTTGGAGAGCGTTCGCAATGCAGCGCCATTTCGGGAACGGCGTGTTCGAGGCATTGGCGCCGCTGCCCGGAAAACCCGAATAGCCGGCGGCGGCGAGTATTGCTTGTTCGGCCGCATTCGGCTGGTATATCTGGTTGCCCAACGCGCCGGTATTGAAATTGGGGTTGATGCCTTCGGTGCGGATGTTCCGAAACCAGGCGTTGCCCGAGAATGTCAGGGAATGAGAAAACGTGTGACGTACGAGGAAAGCCAGCGAAGGAGAGCGGTCGCCAACGGTGTCCGGCACGGTGTAGGAGCTGGAATAGTTTTGCCGGAGGAGGCGATAATCCTGCAGTCCGTTTCCGCTCAGCGTGTTGTACGCGAACGAAGCGGTCAACGCCAGATCGGTGTTTTCGGTCCGCCAGCCGAAGCGTCCGAACCCCTGGCGGACGTCGGAAGGAGAATCGTAGCGCCAACCGGTTTCGTGAAAACCGGTGCCGGCGAGGAACCAATTGAAACCCGTCGCTTTCCCGCCGCCATATTCGGCTTGCACCTCTTTTCGCCCGCTGCCGCCGTAAGTGAGGACTCCGTCGAATCCGGGATTACTGACGCCATCCTTGGTCTGAATCGATATTGCGCCTCCCAGAGTATTGAGACCGAATACGGGATCGGAGCCGGGCACAAGCGCGAACTCGGAGATGGCGTTCTCGGGGACCAAATCCCAACTCACCACATCGCCGAAAGGCTGATTCTGGCGGACGCCGTCGAGGTAGACCGAAAGACCTTCGGGGGTGCCAAGCAGAGGTGACGCCGTGTACCCACGGAAATTCACATCGGGCTGAAACGGGTTGCCCTGCATCTCGTTGATATGGACGCCGTTCATTCGGCGATCCAGAAAGTTGGAGAGATCGAGCGCTCCACTGTTGGCAATATCCTCCGCCGTGCCGGTTTGCACGGGGACGGGAATCTGATCTTTGGTGAGATCCACACCCGCCAGCGGCGTGGTGGCTACGACCTCGATGCTGGCGGATGCGCTCGCAGGCCCCATTCTCACCGTTCGGGCCACGGAACTGCCCGCCGCGAGATCGACTGAGATCACCCGGGTCGCGAACCCCGCTTTCGATACTTCAATCCGGTGACGGCCGGGCGCGAGGTTCCGAAAGTCGTAATGTCCTTGCGCATCGGTCAGGAAGGCATGATCGTCGATTTTGCCGGACGCCTGCATCACGGCGCCGGAGGCATCCTCCACGGACAGGCGAATCTCCGCGGCCGGCCGCTGACCGGCGAGCGAGCCGAGGGTTGTACAAAAGGAAACAGCGGCAAAAACAAGAGTACGAGGCCAACCGGGTCTTGCCATAAAGTCTACATGGACTGGCGGCACGAGAGCCGCGACCGCAGGGGAGCGGTGCCTGGCATCACTCCGCCGGATCCGAGACACGCACTTCGGCCGACTGCTCAATCCGCCTGGCCAGCCCAAACGCGGAGACCCGGTTGGGCTCGCTGATGGCGTCTGAAGCAACCCATCGAACGCAGCGGAGAAGCTCGTTGTAGTCCTGCTCGCTCACCTTGATTATGACTTGCTTCATATCGGAACAGTATATGACAGTGGGCGGATTGTCGCCGGGGGCGAGCAGCCGCTCCGTCGATTGCACGCACCGCTCCCTTGCGCTCGCGGCTCAGTAAGCGCACCATAAGTTGCCCTTGTTTTTACAGAAGTTAGGCGGTTCGCACGTGCTGATCGACACCCGTATTCCGTAAGGAGAACGACACCTGGTGCGGGCTTGAACAACTCTTTTACATACTGGCAATAACAGCAGGATCCTGGTGTCAGTAAGCTGAGAAAGAAAGGAGCGGCATGCAACTCCACGGGCGCCGCCAAACCAAATCATGGATCGGGATGCTTGCCGTTCTCGGTCTGGGCGGCATTCCGCCGGCGTACTGCCAGCCGCGCCAGATCGACACGGCGAAGTCCGTCATCACCGTCCGCGTCTATAAGACGGGAATGCTCTCGGCACTGGGGCACGATCATGAAATCAGCGCACCCCTCGCGCGCGGGACCGTAGATCCCGCCGGGCGAAAAGTGGAACTGCGCGTTCGGGCGGCGGCGTTGCGAGTGCTGGATGCGAAGCTGTCCGCCAAGGATCGCGCCGGAATTCAATCGACGATGCTCGGGCCGCAAGTGCTGGACGCGGAAAATCACCAAGAGATCGTGTTTCACTCGACCACCGCGGAAGCCGCGGGCGCCGGCGCCTGGAAGGTAAGCGGCGAACTCTCAGTGCGCGGCGAGACGCGCCCGGTATCCATGGAGGTGACGGAAAGAGACGGCCACTATGCCGGAACCTGCCGGTTCAAACTCACGGAATTCGGGATCAAGCCTATCAAAGCGGCGGGCGGAACCGTCCGGGTCAAGGACGAGGTGCAAGTGGAATTCGATGTTCAGTTACTGCACTGATGCAGCGCACGATCAGGAGGGGCATACGATCAGGAGTCTGCTTGCGACGTTTTCGGTACTGGCATAGGCTGTCTTTAAGAAAGCCATCACCGGGTAATTTTCAGGTTTGCGAAGTACCCTTCCGTGCCGGGCCCCACCCATAGAGCAACCGCCCCCTCCGAATCGCCCAGCTTCAGATCGTCGACGATCAGGCAAGGCTGCGCGGCATCATGGACAAAGAGCCGCGCCTTGGCGCCGTCGATCGCAATCCGGTACCTGGTCCACACCCCGGGTTCCAGATCGACATACGATTCGTACTTTTCCGGCGCCTCCTTCCGCAGCCTGTCGTAATCGAAATCCGGAGACGCGCCGTACTGGACCGAATGGTTGCGCCGCACCTGCTCGTCGGCCCGCCCGTTCGTCGGCCGGAGATAAATGTACTCGTAGCGATTTTCCCGCATCCGGAAAGCGATGCCGACGAACCCGCGCGCGCCGGCTATCGCATTGGCGGCGGGTTTTCCGGCCAATTCGACCTCGATGGTCCCGTTGTGAAAACGGCTTCCCTTCAAAATGGCGTACGACCCGCCGTTAGCCGCGCCGGGGAGCGCGTCCACGCGCACGGCGGACTTCCCCTGGTAAACAGTATTCGAAACCGATACCCCGTGAGCTTCCAATTGTTCCAGTGTCTGCGCGCACAACGGCGCCATCAGGAATAGGGCAAGCAGATGCTTCATCGAAAGGTTAGACGACATTCTCTTCCAAAAGTGCCGTCCCCTGCCGCCCGCGCCCCGCCCCGCTTGGCTGCGCGGATCGCTGCCCACGGCGGAAAAGCGCCCGTACGCACATCGGCGGGGAAACTCTGGCGGCGCGACGAGTTGCCTATGCGGCGTCGTATCAGTCCCGGCGGGCCAGGCTTTGGCTTGGCAGTGGGGCTGAAAAGGCATTGGCAAAATCGCGACAGACCGCTTGCCTGCGCGCGCGGCTCATTCAGAAAACCGACCGCGTCTACTACTCTGAGACCGCAGGCGTTTTCCATGCCTGAATCCGGCGCCCGCCGGAGGCCCGTATGGAGCCGCAACCGCCAGGTAGCGGTGCCTTTTAGCTGAAAGCAGAGGCCCCCGCTGAGCCGCGACTGCGCAGGAAGCGGTGACCAGGGATCCGGCGCCGCCATTTCCAGTGGTGCCAGCGTGGTCGGGGGTCCGTCTTCGTAGGCATGGAGAGGGCAGTATATGATTGGGTTATCGATGACCGACCCGCGCGAGGCATACTCCCGATTGCTGGAACAGCGCCGCGCCGAAATCGCCGGGCGCGAACTGCGCCATCGAAATTTGGGTTACTTCCGGCTCCTCGCGGTGCTTGCCGCGGCGGTCATCGCATTCCTGGCGCTCGGATGGGGATCGCTCTCCGTCTTGTGGATGCTTGTGCCGGGCGCGGTGTTTGCGGCCCTCATGGTGGTCCACGATCGCATCCTCAAGGACCTCGAACGGCGCCGTCGCGCGGCGGCATTCTTCGAAAAAGCCATCGCCCGCCTCGATGGCAAATGGCCCGGCGCCGGCGAACCGGGCGACCGCTATCTCACCGCCGGCCACCCGTATGCCGCCGACCTCGACATCTTCGGCAAAGGCTCCCTGTTCGAACTCCTCTCCACCGCCCGCACGCACATCGGCGAGGAAACCCTGGCGCGCTGGTTGATGACGCCCGCGGAATCCGAAACCGTGCGCGCGCGCAATCGCGCCATCGACGAACTGCGCCCGCGCCTCGATCTTCGCGAAGATCTCGCCGTCGTAGCCGAAGAGGCGCGCACCGGTGTCGATCCCGTCTCGCTCGCGGCGTGGGGCGAAGCGCCGGCTACCATGGCCAACCCGAAGCTCCGGCTCCTCATGTGGCTGCTCACCGTGCTCGGAGTCGTGGGATTCGCCGCGCTCGTCGTCTGGGTCGTCGCCCTCGGAGGATTCATCCATCTGCGTCCCGGTCTCGATCACGCGGCGCGCGACGCGGCGCTCGTCGTCCTGCTCGTCAACCTGCTTTTTCTGCATCGCCATAAGGCCCCCACGACCGCGGTAGTGGCCGCCGTCGAGGAGGCCGCGCACGAACTCGCATTGCTCTCCGAAGTGCTCTTCCGGCTGGAGCGGGAGAACTTCCAATCGCCTCTATTGGCGCAACTCCGCCAGTCGCTCGATGCGGCGGGCGAGCCGCCATCGCGGCACATCGCCCGCCTGAACAAGCTGGTCGAGCGCCTCGATTCGCGCGATAACGTCGCCGTCCGCGTGCTGGAACCGTTCATCCTGTGGACCATGCACACCGCCGCCGGCGTCGAGAACTGGCGGCGCCGTTCCGGCCCGGCGGTGCGCCGCTGGCTGACGGCTGCCGGCGAGATCGAGGCTCTGTGCGCGTTGGCAGCCTATGCTTTCGATCATCCGGGCGACCCGTTTCCCGAGTTCCTTGAAGGCAGCATGGAGGTGGATGCCGAAGGTATCTGCCATCCGTTCCTTCCGCCGGAACAAGCCGTCCGCAACGACGTACGTCTCGGGCGCGCGCCGCAGGTGCTGATGGTGAGCGGCTCGAACATGTCCGGCAAAAGCACGTTGCTGCGGACGCTGGGGGTGAACGCGGTGCTCGCGCAGGCCGGCGCGCCGGTGCGCGCCCGCCGTTTGCGCCTCACGCCGCTCGCCATCGGCGCATCCATCAAGCTCAGCGATTCCCTGCAAGGCGGCGTCTCGCGATTCTATGCCGAAATTCTGCGCATCCGCCAGATCCTCACGCTCACTACCGGCGCGCTGCCCGTGCTGTTTCTCATCGACGAATTTCTGGCCGGCACCAATTCGCACGACCGCCGCATCGGCGCGGGCGCCCTGGTGCGCGGGCTGGTGGAGCGCGGCGCCATCGGCCTCGTCACCACCCACGATCTCGCGCTCGCCGACATCGTGGAAGCGCTGGGCGATCGCGCCGCCAACGTGCACTTCGAAGACCACGTGGAAGACGGCAAAATTCTCTTCGATTACGTGATGCGTCCGGGCGTGGTGCGCAAGAGCAACGCGCTCGAACTCATGCGCTCCGTGGGGCTGGAAATTTGAGCGGCGAGGAAGTGCGCGCGCTGGCGCGGGAATGCGGCTTCGAGCTGGCCGGCGTGGCGCGCGCCGCGCCCGCCGAAGACATCGCGCGCTATCGCCAGTGGGTGGAAGCGGGCAACGCCGCGGAAATGCGCTACCTTACCGACCACCGCGCTCCCATCAGGGAAGATCCGCGACATCTTCTGCCCTCGGCGCGCTCCATCGTCTGCGTGGGCAAGCTGTACCAGACGCCTTGGCCCCACAGCACCGAATTTCACGACGAAGATCGCGCCTGGATCTCCCGCTACGCCTGGGGCGACGATTATCACGACGTGCTGCGCCGCGGGATGGAGCAACTGGCGGCGCGCATGGCCCTACTCGCCGGACCGTTCGAATGGAAAATCTGCGTCGACACCGCGCCGTTGCTGGAGCGCTCCTATGCGCGCCTGGCAGGCCTTGGCTGGATCGGCAAGAATACCTGCCTCATCAACCAGCAAGGCGGCTCGTGGTTTTTCCTGGGGGAACTTCTAGTCTCGCTCGACCTCCCGCCCGATGCGCCGCCGCCCGACCGTTGCGGCACGTGCCGGCGCTGCATCGATGCCTGTCCGACCGTGGCCCTCGTCCCGCACAGCACCGGCTTCACCCTCGATTCGCGCCTCTGCATCTCGTATTTCACCATCGAGCAGCGCGGCGCGGTGGCCGAAGAGATGCGCGCGGGCATCGGCGCGCACCTGTTCGGCTGCGACATTTGCCAGGACGTCTGTCCCTGGAATCGCCGCGCGCCCATGACTGGCGACGCCGCCTTCGCGCCGCGCCACTTCGCGCCTTCGCTCGCCGAAATGGCGGCGCTCACCGAGGGTGAATTCCGGGCCATGTACCGAGGCACGCCTGTCACCCGCGCGCGCTATGCGGGATTCCTCCGCAACGTCGCCATTGCAATGGGCAATCGCGCGCTCCGGGAATTTCGTGCGCCGCTCGAGAAGCTGGCGGCATCAGATGATTCCGTCGTGGCGGAGCACGCCCGCTGGGCGCTGGCCCGCTGCCGATCCGCTCTTTACTGAAGCCGCGACTGCGAAGCGGCTCAGCGGGCGCCTCAGAGTAGAAGAAGCTATCAGACTGTTAGCGATCAGCTTTCAGCCGAACCTGGCTTGCCGACGGCTCGACGCCGCATCGGGGCTTGTCGCCAATACTTCAGCGAACATACCTGGTGGTGGAAGAACAGGTGATTGTGGAAATCAAGGCAGTGGAGACCGTTGCTCCTTTGGCGCGCCAGTTGCCGAAAAAGCGTAGCGCCTTATCGGTAGCCATTTGGCTCGGAGCGCTCGAAAGCTTCGGCAAGTGCCGGCACGGGTCGTAGTTGCAAAATTCGGCCTTTCCACGGTAGCGGCTTCTGTGAGTCCGCGCGGGGCTTCAGCGTCGCCAACGGGGGATTCCTGGCTTCATCGCAAGCAACCCGTCATTCACCACGTGCCGAAACAACCGGGCCTTCGAAGCCACGACCGCGGTGCTCTAGGGAACCGCGAATCTCGCAAGTACTTCTGAAGTTCCGCGCGGGGTTAAAAATCGCCCCAATCGCGGGCAACCTACTGAAGCCCGCCGCCGATCCGGACGTGATCGAGGATACGCCCGGTAAGTGTCGGCTTCTTGTCCAATGCGGGATTGTGACGTCTTCCGTACACGAAATCGCCGACGAACCAGCCGATGGCTCCGCCCGCCACCACGTCGCCGGGAAAATGCCTGTCGGCGGCCAGGCGCGCTCCCACCACTCCGGCCGCGTAGCTGTACGCAAGAATCTTGAGCCAGCGTTTGTGTGGGTATTCATGAGCCACAATGGAGGCCAACGCAAAGGTTTCGATGGCATGGCCGGAGGGAAAACTGGAGTTGTAGCGGGGGCTGGTGGAGGCTTCAAATTCTCCGTTGCCGTTGCCTTCGGTCGGCCGCTGGCGGTCGAACGCCGATTTCAATGCCAGTTGTATGACCGTGACGTCCGCCAAACTCTCAAACGCCAGCAGGCCGGTTTCGCGGAAGTGATCGTCGTGAGCCGCCGTTCCGCCGAAGTACAATCCGGCGGCGATGGGCAAGAGTGTGTAGGGCTCGCCGAGATACGAGACGTCGGTGCCGACGCTGTTCACCCACCCCGAGCGGGGCATTTCCCTGGCAAAATACTTGTCCGTGGCGATGAGCGCGCCCGTGGCGCCGCCAAACGCGACCCACCATTTGGCTTGTCTGTGCTTCGTGTGGAGAGGGCTGGTCCAGACCTTCTTCTGGTCTATCAGAATGTATTTCCCCTCCCGAGAAAAGGGGTGCCAATACCCCGTCGAGTCGGAGTAATCCTGGGGCTTGATGGCCTCGCCTCCGGGTTTCGGTTTGATCACCGAGCGGTCGCGGCTCTGTCCGGCGCCGTTTGCCGGCGGCTGACCCTGGTTCGCCGGCGGCGGGGTCTGGGGCGGTTGGTTCTGCGAAAAGGCCGGCGTGGTGAACATGGCGAACAGTAATAGCTTGCAGGCAAAGTTTTCCACGGTGGCGGAATCAGCATATAGCGCGCCGATCTTCGCCGCCGGGCCCGGAGAATGGCGTGATTTGGCACAGAGCGCGATTTCGCAAGTGTACAAGTGTATATGCAACTACTTTCGACCGGGCCGCATCTGGAGCAACAGCGTGCATGAAGGCGGATACGGATGTTTTTGTCATCGGAGGGGGTCCGGCGGGAATTGCGGCAGCCATCGCGGCGCGGCGAAAAGGACTGCGCGCAATGGTCGCCGATGGCGGCTGTCCACCCATCGAGAAGGCTTGCGGCGAAGGACTGATGCCCGATTCCATCGCCGCGGCGGGCCGCATCGGTATCGGCTTGCCGGAAGGAGAGGGGTTCCGTTTTCGTGGGATTTGTTTTCATGGGAGCAGTCATACCATGGCTGCCGATTTTCCGTCCGGGCACGGTATTGGCATCCGGAGAATCGCGCTGCACAGCCACCTAGTGCAACTGGCTGCGCAAGCAGGTGTGGAGATGCTCTGGTCGACGGCTGTCACCGGCATCGACCGGGACAGGGTTTATACCGGCGCGCGGCGGTTTTCGACGCGCTGGATCGTAGGCGCCGACGGTCTCGGATCGCGCGTGCGGCGGTGGGCCGAACTCGATTGCTTCGCTCGGAACTCACGGCGCTTCGCCTACCGCCGGCATTTCGCGGTGAAGCCATGGACGGATTTCGTGGAAATCTACTGGGGTGACGGATGCCAGATTTACGTCACTCCGGTCTCCGCGGCGGAAGTCTGCCTGGCGTTCATCTCTCAATCGAGCGAAATCCGGCTGGCGGAAGCGCTGCCGCGGTTTCCGGACCTTCGATCGCGATTGAACGGCGCGCTGCCGTCGAGCGGTGAGCGCGGCGGGGTGACCGCGACCGCCCGTCTGAAGGCCGTAGTCCGCGGCAACGTCGCCCTGATTGGCGACGCCTCCGGGAGCGCCGATGCGATCACCGGCGAGGGTCTCTGCCAGGCGTTCCAGCAAGCAGAAGCGTTAGCCGAAGCATGGTCGCGGGATGACCTCCCTCACTACGCGGCCCGCCACCGGCGCATTGCGTTTCGCCCGGCGTTCATGGCGGACCTCATGCTCACATTGGTTCGTTGGCCCGCCATACGGCGGCGCGTCTTCTCCGCGATGAGCGGGCGGCCACAATGCTTCGCGAGGCTCCTGGCCGGACATGTGGGATCGGCGCCTGCCTGGCATTTTACCGGTGCCGGTCTTTCCCTCGGCTGGGCGATGATCCGCGGGTGACAGGATGCAGACGCCCCCGCCGCCGCTGCAATTGCTAGCTTAGTCGGGGGTCCTGGGCAGGTGCGGTAGCGGTCCGCGCAACAGCCACGCAACCGGGCCACACGCTGAGCAAGTTGTGCGCCGCTCGGAGATTGGGTTGGGGGGCGTCGACGCCAGCGCACGCGTTAACCGAAGGGAGGCTACGGGCGCGAGGCCGGATCGGCCAGGCGATGGGCAATCACGCAATAGACCGTGGGATTGAACACCAGCCCGATATGCGTGCCGCCGACCTCGAAGTCGTTGGCGACATTCCCGGTCATGCAGTATTGCCAGTCGACCAGACCGTCGGTTTGGGTGTAAATGGCAGTCTGCGCGACGCCGGCCGGCATTTGCTTACGGAGGTGATCCAGAAAGGAACAGGTGCAGCGGGCCGTGTAACACTCCGGCAGCACCTTCTTCTCGTGTTTATCGAGAATCTGCCGGCGGACCAGGTCCACCAGTTGCATGACGCGAGGGTGCATCGCCGTTCCGCGAAACGGAGCACCCAGCGTGGTGACGGAAGCAATCTCGGACGGGCGGGAGGCCGCGACCGACCGGGCAATGATACCGCCCAAACTGTGTCCGATGAGGTGCAACTTGCCGGCCGTCTCGCGGTGCGCTTCGTCGATGGTCTCGTTGAGCCGGCGGCCGATCAACAGGTTGGGGCAATCGGCATTGATGCCAATTCCGGAGTAGAAAGGCCGATAGCCGATGCGTTTGAGCCAGGCATACATCTCCATCAGATAGATGTCGTTGGCGAGAAAACCGGGGATCAGCACTACCCCGGAGCCGTCGCCCCGGGGAACGTCCAGCCCGTAGTAGACGGGCGTGGCGTGCAACAGGAGCATTTCCACCCCGACGAGCGCTTCTTGCCACATAAGCCCACTAGGTGCGGCAGCAGGCTCTTTCACCAGCCTGCGTTTTTGCGGTTGACCCAATTCCCCCCCGGATTGCGACGTGGATCGCGGATTGTCACTCGAGGACAAACCCTACTTATTGTGCCTCAGAAGCACGACGATTGCCAACGTATATTATTCAACAATCCGGGGGGCAGGCTTATGCCGGCACGGGAACCGGAGCGGGCTTATGTTTGGGCGCCGGCCGTTTGGCCTTGGGAGCGGCGTGCTCCGCGGTCGCGGTGCGAGCCGGTTTGCTCAAGACGTCCAGCAGGGCTTTCTGGGCGGTAACGAAGCTTTCCACGGTGTTGCGCGTGATATCGGCGAGCTGGAACGCCGGGAACGGGTTCAGCTTCTGGACGGTGTCCCGCGCGGCTTTCACATTCACCGACACCTGCTGCACGGCAACATCGAGGAGTTTCTTCTGCGCATCCATCAAAGCTTCCGCGGCCTGTTTGGCCAGTTCCGTCAGCTCCGTTTTCTTGGGGTGTTTGGTCTCGCGGCCGCCTTCCGTGGCGTGGGCCGTCTCTTCCGCCACTACGTCCAGGAATTTCTTCTGGCTGCGAATGAAGGTCTCCATGGCTTCCCGAACCAGTTCATTCACGCCTTTGCCGTCAAACGGTTTGCCTTCCTTGGCGGCATCGATCCAGAGATCGGTCTGCCTGGCGGCAGTGGTCAGGAAGTGCTGGTGCATGTCGATCAGGGTTTCCACGCCGCGGCGCACAATGTCCGTCATCGCGCCGATCGGCGCTGTCAGGGCGCGTTCCTTGATGCCTGTCATGACGATCTCATTCTGCCGCTGGGCCAACTGCAGAAGGACGCGCTGGGCCGCGATAAAGTTGGAAATCCCCTCACCGGCCATTTCCGTCAGGATGGCGGCGGGGGCGGAGCGCGCTTCCGCAAAACGTTCGCGGATGGCGTTGAAGGTGTGAGTGTTTTGCCGGACCACCAGATCCAACAGGATCCGTTGTGTCGAAAAGAAGCTTTCGGTCCCTTGCCGCACCCATTCGGCGAGCATCGAGACCGCGGAGGAATCCGTCGTTTTGGAATTTGCTTTAGCAGGCATGTACGACTCCTAATTTGCTGCAACGCAGCAACTATATCGAATATACGCCCGCCGCTATTCTGTGTCAATATAGAAAGAGAGAATTCCGTAGTGCAGCAAGACCCGGAGGCGCCCATGGATCGTTCCGAACCGCTGCTGGTCAAGCGATATCCCAATCGCAGGCTGTACGATAGCTCGGCGGGAAAATATGTGAACCTCGGCGAGATCGCGGCCGCCGTACGCCAGGGGGCCGACGTCAAGGTAGTCGATGCGAAGACGGGTGAGGATCTTACCAGGATCATTCTCACCCAGATCATCGTGGAAGACGCCAAGGAACAGCCGGTCGGCCTGCCGCTGGAGCTGCTCCGGCAACTGATTGTGGCTTCCGACCATGCCGGCCGCGAATTCCTGATGTGGTACCTGGGCGCCGCGTTCGACGCTTACCGCAAGATCCAGAGCACCGTGGAGAGCCGGCTCAGCGAAGTGCGCTCCACCGCGCTCTCTCCGCTGAATCTGATGAAAAACCTGCTCGGAACTTCATCGGCAGCCTCTTCCGAGACCGAGCTGGCACAGCTTCGGGAACGCGTGGCGGAACTGGAGTCGCGTCTCGATCGCCAGACCGCGAGCAAGCGGCGAAAAAGGAGTAAAACTTGAACCGTGGCGAGATCGGCGAATGGATTGCACAAATCGTGCCGGTCGAGTCCCTTGTTCCCGAAGACGTGAAGCGCTGGCGTCCACTGGTCAGGGATGCCCTCCGGTACGTGTTCGTACACCTTGCCGAAGACCGCCTGGAAGCCAAGATTGGCGAGCAGATGTTGCTGCCGCTCGATACTCCCGCCGAGCAGCGGTTGCTCCGGCTGATTTCGTATATGCCGGGGATTCAAAAAGTGGGACAGGTACTGGCCCGCAACCGGCGTATTTCGCCTCAGCTTCGCGCAGCGCTTTCGCAGCTCGAAAACGGAATTTCCGAGACCACCGCGGCGGAAACCAAGACCGCCATCGAAGCCGCCCTGGGGGACCGGATCGACCGGTACGCCGTCAAAATCGCGCCTGAGATTCTGTCGGAGGCCAGCGTCAGCGCGGTGATGCGATTCACCTGGAACGATCCCGACCGGGAACGCCAGGACGGCGTATTCAAGGCGATGAAAGCGCACGTCCCCACCTGCTTTGCCGAGGACATGAAGCTGTTGCAGCAATTGGCCGAATACCTGGCGGAAGAAACCCACCAGTACGCCTTCGGCATTCGCCAGGTGAAGGATACCGTGGAAGAGGTCCGCCTGCTGCTGGAACACGAGCTCGATTTCGAGCGCGAGCGGAGCGCCCTGGCGGACGCGGCGCGCATGTACCGGTCGAGTTTCGGCATTCGCGTGCCGCGCGTGATCCCCCAGCTTTGCGCCCCGGGAGTGACCGCGATGAGTGCGGAGGCCGGCGTGAAGGTTACCGAGGCGTTTCGCCGTTCGCCCCTCCGCCGCGAACGGATCGCCGACCAGATTGTGGAAGCGCTGATCGCCGTGCCCTTCTTTTCCTGGACGGATGCGGCGTTATTCCACGCCGATCCGCATGCCGGCAATCTTCTCTACGACGAGCCGAACCGGGAACTGGTGGTGCTCGACTGGGCTTTGGCGGAGCACCTGGATCGCGAATCGCGGCGAAACCTGGCGCTTCTGGCGCTGATGACGGCTTTGCGCAATCGCGACGGCGTCTGCCAGGCGATTGTGGCGTTGAGCCGGGAAGACCGGCAGCCGGGCAAGGAGGAACTGGTGCGGCAACATGTGTCCGGGCTGTTCGCGCGCTTCCGGGGCGGCCGGTCGCCGGGAATCATGGAGGCCATGATGCTGCTGGAGGAAATCGCGCTCGCCGGAGTAAGATTTCCGGCATCGCTATTCCTTTTCCGCAAGGTACTATTCACGCTGGATGGCGTGCTTCACGATGTGGTGGGGCGCGAGGTGGCCATCGACCGGGTGATCATTCGCGAATTCCTGGCCCGCCTGGCGGCGAGTTTCGGCTTGTTCCACGCCCCGCTTCGGGGCCGGGATTTCGTGACCATCGAGCGCGAAGCGTTGTACTATCCCTGGCGGCGGTGGACGGGAGCCTAGCAACCCGTGGCAAGTCTCGCTCCGTCACGGTAGCGGCCTCCATGAGAAGGGAATTTTCGGAGATCGCAGTCCTCAAATAGCTCAGCGACCGGGTTCGCCTACACCGCCGACGAAGTGGGGATGGGCAACGCCCGTGTCGCGCTGATTTCAATGCTGAAACTCGCATTGACAGGCGGGCGGACATGCCGGTTCGCACTGAGATTGATAAGTGTTGCATAAGCCAATGTTAGTGTTCAACGCTGCCTGCGCGTTGTTCGAGTCAGTAGTGTAAGTGTCGCAGCACGCCCCGCCATCCGCCGTACGTGCAGTTGAGAGGGTCGGTGTAGGGGCAGTTGCCGGTTGCGCGCAGGTAGCATAGTTGGTCTTGGCAGTGTTCATGGCGCCGGTGTAGATCGTCTGCGCGTAATTCAGGAGCTGCTGGTAGCGGCCGCACAGGCATTGATGCACTTCTTCCACGAGTCGCCGCTCAGGCGATTCTCCGCTGGTCTTGTTCCTCGCTTCATCTAAAGATCGGTGGCGGCTGCCCCGATCTCCAAGGTTTGACCCGATCGTCAGCATCTGTTTGCGTGGCTGCTGGCGGATTTGTTTCGTCAATGCCCGCCTGTCGTTCGTGCTCGCAGCGGTATCCCTATCGACATCGGATCTCTAGTAGGCCGTTGGCCCCGGAGTATCCACAGGTGCTATAAGAAAAATTCCCGGCACTCCTTTTTCGCAGAAGCGCTATACTAATTTCGTCCTGAATTTCGGACTATAGCAGCCGAATAGCCGCTCCGCGCCCCGCCGCCTGGAACGGCCGGCTTTCCCGCGTCGGAAAAGTGAACCGATCCGGCTGGAGATAGCGCCGTATGACCGAGAAAGGTTCGGGCCTTAGCGAAGAGCGCATGGCCTACCTCGAAAACCTGGTGTCGCAGGCCAGAACCGCAGCCGCGGTCTTTTCTCAATACACGCAATCCGATGTCGACCGCATCGTCAAGCCGATGGTGCTGGCGGGATTGGAACAGGCGTATCGCCTGGCCCAACTGGCGGTCGAAGAGACCCGGCTGGGCGTCCTGGAAGACAAGACCATCAAAAACATGGTGGCGACGGAATTCGTTTATGACTATGTCCGCGACCGGCGCACCGCCGGAATCATTCGCGAATATCCCGATCGCGGCCTGTTGGAAGTAGCGGAGCCGATCGGGGTGATCTTCTCGGTTACGCCGGTCACCAACCCCACTTCCACGGTCCTGTTCAAGTGCATCATGGCGATCAAAACGCGAAATGCGCTCATTTTCGGCCCCCACCCGAGGGCCTGGCGCTGTTGCCGGGAAGCCATGCGGACGATGTACGGCGCCGCGGTCCGGCATGGTGCTCCCGAGGGCGTTTTCACCTGCCTGGAAGAACCTACCATCGACGACAACGTGTACCTGATGCACCATCGCGACGTTCGCCTCATCGACGCCACCGGCGGACCCGGCGCGGTAAAGGCCGCCTACAGTTCCGGCAAACCCGCCCTGGGGGTAGGGCCGGGCAACACGCCCGTTTACCTGGAGAAGACCGCCGACGTGCAGATGGCGGTGGTCGATATCATCACTTCGAAGACGTTCGACAACGGCACGATCTGCGCTTCCGAGCAGACGGTGGTGATGGACGACGAGATTTACGATCGCGCGCTCGCGGAATTCGCGGCGCTCGGCGCCCACATCTGCACCGAGAGCGAGGTGAAATTGCTCTCGCAGGCCTTAATCGATCCCAAAACCGGCTATGCCCAGGCGGTGGCGATTGGCCAAAGAGCCGCCGATATCGCGCGCATCGTAGGGGTGCGGGTGAAACCCGAAACCAAGCTGTTGATCGCGCCCATTCGCGGCGTCGGCCGCGATCATCCCCTTTCCGTCGAGAAGCTTTTCCCGGTGCTGGCGGTGTACCGGGCGAAGTCCGCCGAGGAGGCGCTGAAGGTTTGCGTGGACGTGAACCATTTTGGGGGATTGGGACATACCGCCGTAGTCTTCTCGCACAATGAGCAGATCATCCGAAAATTCGGCGAGATGATGAACGCCGGCCGGATCATTGTCAACTCCCCGGGCTCGATCGGCGCGCTGGGAGGGGTTTACAACGACATGGTGCCGACGTTCTCGTTCGGCTGCGGCACGGGCGGCGGCAACAGCACCACCGATAACGTCAACGTCTATCATTACCTGAACATCAAACGCGTCGCCCGGAGGACACCAGCGCATATGTGGTTTCGTGTTCCCAACCAGATCTACTTCAACCGGAATGCCGTGGAGAATCTAGAGCGATTCTCCTCCCGGTCGACGGTGATCGTCACCAACCCGTCGTTAGAGCAGATTGGCCACGTGGAAATCGTGCGCCGCTCGGTCCCTTCCGGGACTCACATTCACGTGTTGTCCATTCCGGATGCCGAGCCGGAAATGAAAGTCGTGAGGGCGGGGGTAGAGGCGCTGAAACTCTACGCCGCCGACCAGATTGTCGCGCTCGGCGGCGGGTCGGTGATCGATGCCGCGAAGGTCATCAAGCTCCAGTACGATTATCCCGACGCGGACCTGGACGAACTGGCCGCGCCGTTCCTCGATATCCGCAAGCGCGTGGCGCAATTCCCCGGAGGGAAGGCCGATGCTCTCCGGCTCGTGGCTATCCCCACCACCTCCGGAACGGGAAGCGAGGTGACGCCCTTCGCCATGCTCACCGACAAAGCGAGAGGGCGCAAGGTCACCCTGGCCGACTACTCGCTCACTCCCGACGTGGCCATCGTCGATCCACAATTCGTGATGACCATGCCGAAAGCGCTCACCGCGGATACGGGGATCGACGCCCTGACCCACGCGCTCGAAGCCGGCGTCTCGATCTTTTCCTCACCGTACACCGATGCCAACGCGATGCAAGCCATTTTTCTGATTTTCCGATATCTGCCGGTGGCGTTCGAGCATCCCGACAACGAAGAGGCGCGCGCCATGATGCATAATGCGGCCTGTATCGCGGCGATGGCGTTTTCCAACGCCTCGGTGGGTGTAAGCCACGCGCTGGCGCATTCCTTCGGCGCGCATTTTGGAATCCCACATGGCCGGGCGAACGGCCTTATGTTGCCCCATGTGATCGCCTATAACGCGTCGGTTCCAACTAAGTTCATGCCATCGCCCAACCAACGAACCTATGTGGCCCACAAGAAGTACGCCATCGTGGCAGACCTTCTCGGGTTGGGCGGGGAAACCATCGAGCAGAAAGTGCAGAAGCTGCTGGAAGCGGTCGAGCGGCTGCTCGACCGGTTGGCAATGCCGGCTTCGATCGCCGCACTCGGCATTTCCGCCGAGGATTTCGAGCAGGCCTTGCCGGACTTGGCCCGCAATGCCTTCGACGATCCTTCGTGGCGGTCCAATCCGCGCATGCCGCTGATGAACGAACTGGTTGAATTGCTGCGGAGCGCGTACACCGGGCGCGCAACCGGGAAATCTCCCCAGGAAACGGTAACCAACACAGTCTATGTCGACAAGTAACGTGTATCTTCGAGTGAACGGCGAAGGTCTCCCGTCTTTTGCGGCGCTGATCGACTGCCTGAAGACTACCGGCGGCGATCTGACGCTGGATTTCGCTTCCTCGCAGCGCATCGGCGCCGATGCGCTCAGCACGCTGGAAGCATTAGCCAACCAAGCGGGCGAGAAGCAGGTAGGGGTGGTGCTCACTGGTGTGAGTGTGGACGTGTACCGGGTGCTGAAGCTGGTCAAGCTGGCGTCCCGGTTTTCTTATGGGCCCTAAGGAGAACATATGCAACAGAGCCACAGATCCTGTCGCTGGGCAGCAGTTTTGCTGCTTCAATGCCTGCTGGCCGCCGTAGCCCTGGGGCAGCAGACTTATATCTCCCGCTTCGATCAGTTCGACGGGTATACTTATCTGAACAGCCCGCTGGTATCGCTGGCGGAGAATGGTTACCATACGCAATTCGGAGTGCGGCCCGTCCCCTGGCTTGCCGTGGGCTTCGACTACAGCGTCGCCAGGGGCGATTTGACCCTTACGCCCAATCTGCTGGTGCCCTCGCTGCAACAGAGTCTTGGCGCGGAGCTACAGCAATTGGTGCTGCTTGGAGCGCTTCCACCCACGTACAAACTGGTGGTTCCCGCGAGCTCGCTCACGCAAACCTTCGCCGGCGGGCCGGAGTTGCTGTTCCACCACTTCAAGGCTGTCACCATTTTCGTGCGGCCGTCCGTGGGAGTGATTCACGAGACCGCTACGCCCAAGCTGACGGACCAAATTGAAATGGGGATTGTGCAGGCACTGGCCCCCACGGGCAAGAAGACGGACCACGTGATTTTCTATGGTGCGGGCGGCGGCATCGACCTGAACTTTTCCAAACACGTGATTCTGAGAATTCAGGCCGATTTCGTCCGCGATCACCTCTTCAGCGATTTGCTGGCGAGTTCGCGAAACACCGTCCGCCTCTCGATCGGTCCGGCCTTTGAATTCGGGAAGAATATCGCTAAGGAATGAACTTGGGCGGGATATAGCTCATCGCCCGCTCGGCCAGCGCCGTGATCGTCAGGCTGGGATTCACACCGAGGTTTGCGGCGATCACCGATCCGTCGCAAATGTATAAGTTCCGATATCCGTAGACGCGATGCCGGTCGTCCACCACTCCCTGCTGGCATGAGGCGCCGATCGGGCAACCGCCGAGCACGTGCGCCGTTCCGGGAATGTTGAACAGAATCTCGGTGACCATGCTCATCGCCGTCCCCCCAACCATCCCTGCTGTCTGGCGGGCGAACTCATTGGCTTGCGGAATAAATGTCGGAACATTCTTTCCGTGGCTGAAGAGCGACCTGCCGAACGGCCAGTACCACGGGCGCCCGTATCGCATCGCGATGTGCCCTTCGGTGGATTGCATGCACAGGAAGATCAAAGTTTCGCGCGCGAATCCGAACGGGTGCAGGCACCGGATGGTATGCCAGGGATGCCGCGCCAGTGAGCCAATCAGCAC
>Ga0335078_10002677_pt1 | contig 26859 bp, 24 predicted proteins | sample Lox_Sample_32_FD_206711 | JGI IMG/M metagenome (GOLD analysis project Ga0335078, IMG submission 206711) | Soil microbial communities from Loxahatchee National Wildlife Refuge, Florida, United States - Lox_Sample_3.2 | ecosystem: Environmental > Terrestrial > Soil > Wetlands | place: USA... | reverse complement strand
CGATCGGCCCGGTGAGCGTGCCCAGCGTGGGCATCGAAGCAAAGTATTGAGCTCGCGTTCTCGCGCGAGCACTAACTCAAGCGCGTGACGACGATGCCGTGCTCGGCGGACTTGTGGAGGAGCAGCGTCGCGAGATCGCTCGGACGTCCGACGCGCGGAAGGCGCTCGTATTGTCCGTTCCAGAGCTCGAGCATCACGGCTTCGTCGTCGATCACCATGCGGTGAATCTGCGCCCAGGCCCACGCGCGCACACGCGGCACGCCGAGCGGGAGCACGTAGCGCGCCTCGATTCCTCCGCGGTGCACGACGACGCCGCGCATCGACGATCGCACGAGCACGCCGATTCCGCTCGCGAGCACCAAGAACGCGAGCACCGTCGGCGGAATGCCGTTGCGATCGCGCTCGACGACCCACATGTAGAGCGCCGAGTTGGACGACACGTGATGCGCGAGCACGACGACGCCCGTCACCATGAGCGAGAACAGAAACCACACGATCGCCGGGATGCGCTGCGAGAGCGGCGGGCCGAACGCGTGACGCTCCGCGGGCTCCGGCTGGTACGCCATGTCGAAGCGCGCGACGGTGCCGTTCACTTCGGTGATCGACGGCCGATCGCCTTCGTCCGCCAAGCTCGCAAGCGCTTCGTCTTCGTTTGCGGCACCGGGCGATTCGATCGTCATCATTGCTCCGAAAGACACCTGAATCGTAGCAGCATTGGGTGGCCGACGGTGGCGCTCGTCGGGTCATTCTGACGCGCTCTTCGATCGATCGCTACGAAGTTTTTCCGCGCTTGCGCACCGTCGCGATCTCGCTCTTCGACGGGTTGATCACGAAGAGACCGTGATCGGCGTCGACGAGCGCGACGTCGCCATCGCTCGCCCATCGGAAGAGACCGGGCACGTCCACGACCGACGGCACGGCGATGAGCTCGAGCAGCGCGCGCGTGCGCGGGCCGCTCGAGCGCTCCGTCAGCGCGATGGCGACGGGGTGCGCGCGCGACGTCACGAGCACGTCGAACACGGTGAGCGCGTCGCCGACGAGCACGGCTTTCTGCGGCATCTCCGCGCGCCGATCGACGACCGCGAGCATGCTGAGCGCGTCGCAGAGATCTTCGATGTCGCGCGCGCGCTCTTCCATGAACGGATCGCGCGTGACTTGGTGCGCGGCGCGCGTGACCTCGCGCGCGACGAGCGCGAGCGCTTGCGGAATTCCTCCCGCGCGCGACGCGAGCTCGAGCGATCGCTCGCGAAAGCGCGCGTCGCCGAGGATCTCGATGTACGTCCCGAGGAAGCCCGCTTGCGCGCCGAGCTCGATCTCCTGCGCGCGCGACGCGAGCGCGCGGATCGCTTTTTCGGCGACGTCGAACGCACCGCGGAGCAAGCGCGCGTCGCCGTCGCTCGGCTGCGTGCCCACGTTGCGCTCGCTCGGACGCGACGCGGGTCTTCGCAGCGCGGCGATCGCGCCGAGCGCGAGACCGGGGAGCGCGGGACGTCCGGTGAGCGTCACCTTGCGCGTCCCGCCGCCCGCGCGGCGCGGCTCGCCGTTCATCTTGTTTCGGTGCGCGTCGATGAGCTCCGCGGTGCGGATCCCCGCGGCGATGAGCGCGCCGAGGAGCACGAGGAGCTCGACGTCGTTCGCGTCGAACGGGTTCTCTTTTCGCTGCACGACGGCGACGCCGACGGGTCCCGAGCGCCCGCGCAGCGGAACGGCCAAGAACACGGGGAAGCGCTCTTCGTCGAGCTCGTCGAACGGCTTGTACGACGCATGTTTCGGCGCGAGGTCTGCGACGACGGGCCGCATGTACTCGACCGCTTCTCCGACGATGCCTTCGCCGACCGCGAGCCGCACGTGGCCGAGCGCGCTCTTCGTGAAGCCGACGTTGCCGCGCATGACGAGCGAGCCTCCGTCGTCTTGGGCGCCTTCGAGCAGGTAGAGCGAGCACACGTCGGCTGCGAGGATGGTCGCGATGCGCCGCGGCGCTTCGTCGAGCAGATGGAGCAGCGGCATCGGGCGCGACGCGAACGCGCTGAACTCGATCGTCGCTTCGAGCCGCGCGCTCTCGCGGCCGACGACCTTCACGCTCATTTCTTTTTCCCGAACAGCGCGAGCTTCTCTTCGAGGCGCTGCGCGCCCTTCGCGTCCTTCGCCGCGCGGAACGCCTCCGCGCCTGCCGCGAGCGACGCGACGTACGTTTTGTAGTGCTTGTTGCTCTTCGGCGGGATGGGCATCTGCGCGATGGCGTCGTAGATCGCGGCGCGCGATTTCGCGTCGCTCGTGTCCGACGCGATCGCGGCGAGGTTGTCCATGAACCAATCGGCGCGCTGAGGCGCGCGCAGGTACGGCATCGCGTCCATGATTCGATCGGGCGCGCGGCGCGCGAACGCGAGCGTGAGCTCGCCGCCGTCGAGGAAGTTTTGCGGCTTTCCGTCGTCGTCCACGAAGACCTTCTCGAGATCGATCGCGAACGCTTCGCACGATTCGATCGACGCGTGCTTCGAGAGCGCTTCGCGTTGCGCCTGCGCGGTCGCGGCGTCCTTCGGGACGTTCCACGCGAACGCGAGGACCTTGGTGTTCAGCGCGCGCGGGCCGAACGTGAACTTCGCGATCACGCCGTCGTCTTGGAGCGCCGCGATCAAATCCGTGTCCGCGCTCCAGACGATTTTCCCGAAGACGAGCACGAGCACGCCCCGCTTCACATCCGAATGCTCGAGCCCTCGAATGTCCATGACCCCACGCTACCGCAGCATGACCGGATTGATGTAGATTCCGCGCGCATGTCACACCTGTTTCCGTCGGAAGATTGGGCGGCGGCCTACAAGCAAGCGATCAACGACAACCCGAAATACAAAGACGCCGGCAAGGACTGGACGCACGGCGCAGTCGCGATGGTCGTGAAGGCGGATCCCGCGCTCGGCATCCAAGAAGACACCGCGCTCTGGCTCGACATCGATCGCGGCGTTTGCAAAGACTGCAAGCTGATGCCCGCGACCGAAGCGCAGGGCGCGCCGTTCGTGATCGTCGCCGACTACGCGCGCTGGAAGAGCGTCATCAAGCGCGAGATCGATCCGATCAAAGGCATGATGCAGAACAAGCTGAAGCTCACGAAGGGTCACATGCCGACCATCGTGAAGTACGTGCAGAGCTCGCGAGAGCTCGTCGAGACGACGTCGAAGGTCGACACGAAATTCCGCGACGAGTAGCGGCTCTACGTGTCGTTTCCGCTCGAGACGAGCTCGACCTCGAAGATGAGCGTCGCGTTCGGCGGGATGATGGGCGGCGCGCCGCGCTTTCCGTAGCCGAGATCCGGCGGGATGGTGATGCGGCGGATTCCTCCGGGCTTCATGCCGACGACGCCGCGCTCGAAGCCTTTGATGACTTGGTTCGATCCGAGTCGGAACGAGAGCGGCTTGCCTTTCGGGCGCGACGAATCGAACACGGTGCCGTCGGGGAGGGTCCCCGTGTACTCGACCGTCACGAGATCACCCATCTTCGCTTCGTTGCCGGATCCGAGCTGGATGTCGATGGTTTGCAAGCTGGACGTCGCGCCGCCGACCGACGTGTGCTCGTGACGGATGCAGCGCGTGCCGTCCCACTTCGCGTTCGGTCCGCAGATGGGATCGCCGCGATCGGTGTCGACGACCTGCGCGAGCGGGATGCCCGGCGGGCGCGGCGTCGCGGTCTGCGTCGGCTGACACGCGCAAAACGCCGCGACGAATCCGAGCGTCGGCAGTCGAAGAAGCATGCGCGCCGCACCGTAGCAGGCACTTGGCCGTTGACCAAACGCGTTGGCAACGATGATGATGCGCGCATGTCAGACGAGCACGAAAATCTTCTCGTTCTGGTCGCGGACGACGAGCCGTCGATGCGCGATCTCGTCGCCGAGCACCTTCGTCAGATGGGCGATCCGAAGCTCGACGTGATCACCGCCGAGAACGGCGAGCAAGCGCTCGAGCTCGCGCGCGATCGATTGCCGGATCTCGTCGTGCTCGACGTGATGATGCCGGAGATGAGCGGGTGGGAAGTCTGCAAGCGAATCCGCGAGGACGTTTCGCTCGCGCACACCGCGGTGCTGATGCTCACCGGAATCGGCGAGAAGGTGAACGAGCTCACGTCGCCGCTCTACGGCGCCGACGCGCACATCGACAAGCCGTTCGAGTTCGACGATCTCGACGACAAAGTGCGCGAGACGCTCGCCGCGCGCACCGAGCAGCGCGCGAACATTCCGCACGTGAACGGAACCGCGGGCGCGGCCGCGCCCGTCGGACCGGGACCCGCGAAGGCGAAGGCGAAGGCGAAGGCCGCGCCGAAGGCCAAGAAGGCCGTGAAGAAAGCGGCGCCGAAGAAGAAGGCCGCGCCGAAGAAGAAGGCCGCGCCGAAGAAGGCCGCGCCGAAGAAAAAAGCGGCGGCGAAGAAGCCTGCGAAGCGAGCGGCGAAGAAAACCGCGAAGAAAAAATCGACGAAGCGCGGCAAGCGCTGACGAAGCGCGATCGCGCGGTCTACGCCAGCGTCCAGAAGTACTGAGCTCAGACCATCTGGCTCGCGCGAAAGAATTCGATCGCGCGAGCCAGCGTTTCGTCGAGCGGGCGCACGCGAAATCCAAGCTCGCGGCGCGCCTTGTCGTTCGAGAAGTGCGGCGACGCAGACGTGAAGCGCGCTTCGTTGTAGGTGACGAGCGGCTCCTTTCCGCGACGGCGCGCGATGGCTTCCATCGCCGCCGCGGCGCGCAACCCGATCGCGGTCGGGAGCGCGATCTTCGGCACGCGCACGTTCGCGATGCGCGCGATGCGCTCGGCGAGATCGCGGAGCGTCACGTCGTGCCCGGTGAGGATGTAGCGCTCTCCCACGCGCCCTTTTTCTTCGGCGAGCACGTGACCCTCCGCGCAGTCGTCCACGTCGACGACGCTGAGGGATCCGGCGCCGAGCGCGGGCACTTCGCGCTTCAAGAAGCGCACGATGATTTGTCCCGTCGGCGTCGGCGCGCGATCGCGCGGACCGAACGGCATTCCGGGATTCACGACGACGAGCGGAAGCCCCGAACGCGCGAAGCGAAGCGCGACGCGCTCGCTCACGTACTTCGTCATGGTGTACGTGCCCGCCATGTCGAAGAGATCGAACTTCGTGTCTTCGTCGCCCCCGAGACCGACCGCCATGATCGAGCTCGTGAAGACGACGCGCTTCACCTTCGCGGCGAGCGCGGCGAGCAGGACGCACGTCGTCCCCTCGACGTTCACGCGGAAGAGCGGCTCGGGGTCCGGTGCCCAGAGCTTGTAGATTGCAGCCAAATGGAAGAGCGACGACGCGCCGTCGATCGCGCGCTTCACGGCGGCGTCGTCGGTGACGTCGCACTCGCGCACGTCGAGCGGCAGTCCCTCGAGGTTCGCGAGATCCTTCGCGTGCGGCTCGACGAGCGCGCGCACGGTGCGCCCGCGCGCGACGAGCGCGCGAACCACCGCGCTCCCGATGAAGCCCGACGCCCCCGTCACCGCTGCGATCGATTCCGCCATCGCACGCGATGCTCGCGCCAACGCGCCGTGCGCCGCAAGTTCGCCCTGCCGCTTGCCGACGGAATTATTTCGTGTACTAAACAATTCATGCCGACCCCCTTTCGCGAGGAACACCAGCACTTCCGCAAAACCGTCCGCCAATTCTGCGAGAAGGAGCTCCAGCCCCACATCGAAGAGTGGGAGCGCGACTGTCTCTTTCCGAATTGGGTCTTCAAGCGCGCGGGCGAGCTCGGCATTCTCGGCGCGCACTACCCGGAAGAAATCGGCGGCGGCGGCGGCGACTATTGGTTCTCCGTCGTGAAGAGCGAAGAGCTCCCGCGGTGCGGCATGGCAGGCGTCAGCATGGGATTGCTCGTGCAAGCGGACATGGCGACGCCGGTGATCGCGGATCTCGGCACGAAGGATCAAATCGCGGAGTTTCTCACGCCGGCGATTCGCGGAGAAAAAGTCGCGGCGCTCGGCGTGAGCGAGCCGAACGCGGGGAGCGACGTCGCCGGAATCCAAACGTGGGCGAAGAAAGACGGCGACGACTACGTCATCAACGGATCGAAGACGTACATCACGAACGGCACGCGCGCGGATTTCGTGACGCTCCTCGTGAAGACGAACCCCGAAGCCGGCGCGCACGGCTGCAGCTTCTTTTTGGTGCCGACGAAGACGAAAGGTTTCGGCGTCTCGAAGAAGCTCAAGAAAATCGGCAACCACTCGAGCGACACCGCCGAGCTCCACTTCGAGGACATGCGCGTTCCGAAGCGCTACCTCCTCGGCGAAGAGAACATGGGGTTCATGTACTTGATGCAGAACTTCCAGAGCGAGCGCCTCATCGCGTCGACGAGCTCGTGCTCGGGCGCGTCGATCATGATCGAAGAGAGCCTCGCCTACGGGCGCGAGCGCAAGGCGTTCGGCAAACCGATCTTGAAGCGCGAGTACTGGCAGCACAAATTCGTCGACTTGATGACGAAGCTCGAAGCGGGCAAAGCGCTCTCGTACAAAGCGGTCGAGGAGTACAACCACGAGCGCTACGTGAAGAAAGAGCCGATCAGCTTCGAGACCGTGAAGCTCATCTCGATGGCGAAGGTCTTCGTCGGCGACGTGGTCAGCGAGATCGCCGATCAGTGTCTGCAGTTCCACGGCGGCGCCGGGTACATCGAGGAGTATCACATCGCGCGCGCGTGGCGCGATCAGCGCCTCTTCCGCATCGGCGGCGGAACCACGGAGACGATGCGCTATTACATCGCGAAGCTGATGGGGCTTTAGTCGCGCGAGGCGGCTAGCTCACTTCGCAGCGCGTGATCACGGGCTCGGCGAACGAGCACTCGAAGCGGACGACGAGCTTGCGCCATCGACCATTTCCGGTGCGCGCGTCCTCGACGAGGAGAGTCCCCGCCGCGTCGAGGAGCTCGCGCGTGGTGTCGAGCACGGCGAGCTCACCGGCCGCGAGCGCGACGAGCGTGACGAAGAAGCGGAGCTTGTCGCGCGACGTGTCGACGTTGACGATGACGATCGCGCGCTCGGCTTGATCGTGAAACGCGCCGTGCACGATTTCGTTCGCGACGTTCGCGAGCGGCGCGGTCAGCGTACGCGACGGCTCGCGCGCGGCGCCCGGCGCGGACGGCGGCGGCTGCGACGAACGCACCGACGGCGGCGGCAGCGTGCGCACGATCTCGCGATCGGGCACGATCGGCGGACGGCTCGCGGCCGCGAAGACCGCGTAGTAAGCGATGCGATCGCCGTGCTGCTCGCGGACGAGCGCGGTGGCGTGCGCGTAGTGCGCCGCGAGCTTGCAGAGCGTCGCGGCGTCCTCTTCTCCGTCGAGCTGGTGTTGGCGCGTGAGGAGCGCGCGGATGTCGTCTCGTTGCGCGTGCGCGAAGGCTTCGTCGAGTCGCGAAGGCGCGAGCGCGATCGAGTTCTCCTTCCCGCTCCACCACCAGCGAAAGAGCCCGAGCTCCGGAAAGAACGTTCCGACGAGCTCCGCGGGCGCTTCGAGCACGAGCATTCCCACGCGGAGCCACGCGGCGATGTGGCGTTCTCCGTCGATGCGCACCTCGTCGTGCCCCGCGACGCGCGTGTCGTGCGCGTGCATGCGCGCTTCCCAATCGTCGCGTACCGCGGCGAACGCCCGCCGCGCTCCCTCGATGCTCATCGCGGCCGAGCGTACATCATTGAAGGCCGATCGCCGTAGCGTATGCTGCGCGCGATGGAGTGGAAGGTTCTGCCGCACGGCGATCTCGTTCAGCTCGAAGAAAATCTCTGGAGCGTCACGGGCGAGTTCGACATCCCCTTCAATCCGCTCAAGCGCGTGATGACGATCGCGCGGCGCGAAGACGGGACGCTCGTCCTTCACGGGCTCATGGCGCTCGACGACGTGCGGCAAAAACAGGTCGAGGCGCTCGGCGAAATCAAATATCTGATCGCGCCGAGCGGGTATCACCGGCTCGACGCGGGTCGTTATCGCGAGCGTTATCCGAACGCGAAGCTCTACGCGCCCGCCGCGTCGCGCGCGCGCGTCGAGAAGATCGCGAAGGTCGACGGCGCGTACGCGGATTTTCCGAACGACGACACGACCGAGCTCGCCTCCGTCGACGGGCTCGCCGATCGCGAAGGCGCGCTCGTCGTGAAATCCAAGAACGGCGTGACGTACGTGATGAACGACGCGCTCTTCAACATGCCGCACGAGACCGGTCTCTCCGGGTTCGTCCTGCGCAACGTCACGCAGTCCACGGGAGGACCCAAGGTTTCGCGCACCGCGCGCATCGCGCTCATCGCGGACAAGGCGCGCTACGCGAACGCGCTCCGCGCGATCGCGGACGTCCCGTCGCTCAAGCGCGTGATGGTCGCGCACCACGTCCCGATCGAAGGCGACGTGCCCGGCGCGCTGCGCGCCGTCGCGGACACGCTCTAGCGCTCGCTCTCCGGCACGACGGGCAAATCGCGCCGCGTCGGCGGCTCGTGGATCGCGTTCATCACGATCTCGAGCGTCACGGGCGCGACGTTCGCTTCCATCTCCGCGATGAGCGCGGCGCGTTCGAGGAGCGCCTTGTGCGCGATGCGCTCGACCACCGACCCGATGTGCGGCGCGCTCGCGGGCGGCATGCAGTCTTCGAGCGCGAGCGCCATCGCGCGCGCCGTCGGCCACCGTTCGTCCGGATTGCGCGCGAGCCCACGGAGCACGAGCGCGTCGAGCTGCGGCGTCGACTCGTTGGTGTAACGGCTCGGCGGATCGTGCCGCTGCTTCATGATCGCGTTGAGGATCTCGGCGGGGTTCTCCGGGCGAATCAGCTTCACGCCGGTCACGAGCTCCCACAGCACGGCGGCCGCCGCGTAGACGTCGGTGCGTTGATCGAGCGACTTGCCTTCGAGCTGCTCGGGGGAGAGGTACGCGAGCTTGCCCTTCACTTCTTTTTCTTCCGTCGTGCGGAGTCGTCCGAACGCTTTCGCGACGCCGAAGTCGAGCACGCGCGCGACGCCGTCGGGACCGACGAGGACGTTTTGCGGCGACACGTCGCGGTGCACGATGCGCAGCGGCGCGCCCTGAGCGTTGCGCGCGTCGTGCGCGGCGTGAAGACCGAGGAGCATGCCGAACGCGATACCCGACGCGACGCGAATCGGGAGCCGCTGACCGCCGAGCGCCTGCCTCAGTCGATGCAGCGGCTCGCCGTGCACGTACTCGAGCACGACGAAGATCTCGCCGCTCTCGTCGCCAGCGCGCTGATGGACGACCACATCGAGCGTCGAGACGACGTTCGGATGGTGCACGCGCGCCGTGAGGCGCGCCTCGTCGACGAACATCGACACGAATTTCGGATCGCCCGCGAAGCGCTCGTGAAGTCGCTTGATCGCGACGACGCGCGTGAACGCGATGTCGCCGAGCACCCGCCCGAAGTGCACCGTCGCCATCCCGCCCGACGCGATCTTCTGTCCGAGCGCGTAGCGTCCGATGATGCGTTCGCCCGCGACCATGCCGACCTGTATATCAGTTCGAACCGTCGACTTCGAACGTGTGATCGCCGCTCGTCGCGGGGCACGTGAACGTCGCGCGGCCGAACGCCATGGCGACGTTTTCGGCGGGATTTCCGTCGCAAAAAAACGTGTAGTTTGCAAATGCATCCAGCGACGCGCTGACTTCGTCGGGCAAGGCCGCGAGCGCCGCGGACGCCTTGTAGTGCACGACGAGCTGCGACGGCGAAGGCCGCTCGATGGACTCGATGTCTCCCGCCACCGCGCGCGGATATGGACGCGACACGACCGCGATCGTCGCCGGCCAATACACGATTTGATTTTGATCGTCGTAGTGACGAATGCCCCAGTCGCCCGGCTCCCACGCCCACGCGGTGCTCGACGCGATGTTCGCGTCTTGGAGATCGAGCTCGTGCTCGAGCCACTGCGATCCGATCGGCTGCGACTGATCGCAACCGTACTCCGTGACGAAGATCGGCGTGCCCCACGAAGCGGCTTCGGCCATCGCGTTCGTCATGCTGAAGTCGAGGAGCGAGAGATCGTCTTGCCAACCGGGGACGCTCGAGAAGATGCCGGTGTAGATGTGCACGGCGTAGACGCCGGGATCGTGCGCGAAGGGCGCGGGGGATCGGTACGCCGTGTCGAGCTCGTTGCGCGTCGAGATGGGCTCGAAGAAGACGGGCGCGTCGGCGTCGATGACGTGAATCGCGTCGGCGAAGCGATCGTGGAACGCGTCGAGCTCGTCTTGGCTGAGCACGACGGGCTCGTTGAAGTCTTCGAAGCCGATGACCGCCGGATCGAACGCGTAGCGCTCCGCGATCTTCGACACGGCTGCGATGAACGCGTCTTGCAGCGCGCGACCGTCGCTCGCTTGTTCGTTCGCGAAGAAATTGAACCCGGCCTCGAGCACGATCTCCGACGTGCGCCGCGAGTCGTCGCTCGGCCCGCTCAAGATTTGCGAAGGCAGCGGCTTCGGCGTGATCGCCCAGAGCGGCGCGCCGTCTTCGCCGATCTCTTTGCTGTACGCGTCTTGGTGCATGTCGAGGAGCACGTAGAAGTGGTGGCGGTGCGCCATGTCCATCACCGCGTCGACCTTCGTGAAGAACGCGTCCGAGTATTGCTGCGGAAACGGCTCGAGCGCGCTCCAGTTGATGGTGAGCCTCATCGCGTCGAAGCCGAGCTCCTCGAATTTCTGCGCGCTCGTCTCGTCGAAATCGGGGAACGTCTCGTTCGGCGTGCGGCCGTCGGAGAATTGCGCGTCGAAGATGCCGTTGATCTTCGCGTTGTATCCGCGAAAGAGGAGCTGGCGGCCTTGGCCGTCGCGAAACACGGCGCCGTCGACGTGGACCGCGGCGGGATCGGTGCGCGTGGGGATGGTCGCGGGCGAGCTGAGCTTCGGGCCGCACGCGGCGGCGATCGCGATCGCGGCGGCGAGCGCGCCGAGCTTTTTCACATCGCGCCGCTGACGCCCACGCCGAAGGGCGTGACGAAGAAGCGCGCTTGCGGCGCTTCGTGCACCGTGCGCTTGCTCGTCGTGAACGCGAGGACGACCGTCGTGATCGCGCCGGCGATCGCGAGCCCGCCGAAGATGTCCGTCGCGAGCGCGAACGTCTTCACGTCGCTGCGCGCGGAGTCGATCGACGAAGGCGACACGCCGAGCTCGGCGACGCGCGAGTCGAGCGTGCTCTTTGCGGAGAGCGCGAGCCCGCCGAAGACCGCCGACGTGATCGCGAGCGCGCCGGTCGCAGCGAGCGAAACGTAGAACGGCACGGAGAGCCCGCCCGACGTCTTCACCACGATCGGCGGTTGCGGCGGCGGCGTCACGAGGGTCGCTCCGTCGCTCGGCGGGGCCTGCACGACGATCTGCGGCGGAGCGCTCTCGTGCTCCACGAGCTCGAGCGTGAGCTTCGGTTTGTCTCCGCCGGCGACGTCGATGACGCGCGACGCGGACGTGAGCCCCGCTTTCGTCGCCGCGATTCTCCGCCGACCTGCGCTCACGAGTATCGGCGACGCGAGCGGCGATTTCCCGACGGACACGTCGTCCACCGTCACGTCCGCGCCCTCCACGTTCACTGCGATCTCGACACGCGCGACGCGGCTCTCGAGGCGCTTCAAATCCGCTTCGACTTGCGCGCGGCGCGCCGCCGGGATCTCCCGCGCGCCGCCGTCGAGGTAACCGCGAAACGCCTTGAGCGCGCCCGCGTAGTCTTGGAGCTCGAGGTTCGTCTGACCGAGGTTGTAGAGGACTTTGTAGTTGGGCGCCGCGTCGTACGCGCGTTGGAACTCGATGAGCGCCGCGCGAAAATCGCCCTCCTTGAAGAGCTCGACGGCGCGCGTGAAGTGACTGCGCGCGTCGTTCGTGTCGGCGCGCGCGGGTGCGCTCGACGCGAGACACGCGCCGACGAGAATCGCGCAAAGAACCGACGACGCTCGGAGCCTCACCGAGCGAGAGCATCGCACGGCGCGCATCAGTAGGGATCCTTTTCGTCGATGTTGTGCTTGGGTTTCACGACGTGAAAGTCGCCGCCCGCGACGTCGCCCGACGCGCTCGTCGCGGGGACCGCGGCGCCGTGAAACGCGGGCGAGGCGAGCGGATGCAGCTGGAGCTCGAGGTGCGCGTCGCGATCGAACGACAGCGGCTGCGTCTCGGACGCGTATCCGTCCGCGGTGACGACGAGCTGATGATCCTTCGAATCGCGAGGAACTGCCGCGTGGAACGGAGCCCGCGTGGGCTTGCCGTCGATCGTGATTTTCGCGCGCGCGGGCGTCACGTCGATCCACAAATCGATCGTCGTGCTTTGTGGAGCGCTCGTCGTCGCGCTCGGTGGCTCCGTCGCGACCGCGCTCGAAGCGGAGGTCGCCGTGCTCGCGCTCGTTCGACCCGCGAAGCTCGCGATGCCCAGGATTCCCGCGATCAACGCGACGACGCCGCCCGCCGCGAGCGCGATCCATTTCTTCGGCGTACGAAACTGCGGCGCGACGTCGATCGGCACCGACGTTCCGCCGACGAACGTCGGCGGCGCGGAGATCGGCGTGAACGCTCCGCTCACCGCAGGCGGCGCCGACAGACGACCATCCGGCGGAATGCTCTGCGGTCCGGTCTCGTTCGCGATGAGCGGGAGCTTCGCGACCGCGGACAAATCCGTCGGGCTCTTTCCGGGAAGCGAGAGCTGCCTCTCGATGATCGCCTGAATCCCTCTGCGCTCCTCGACGAACGCGTCGGACACGAGCTTGCCGATCTCCGCGTCGCCCGCGCGCAGACCGAGCGCCTCGGCGCGCGCCTCGATCGCGTCGCGCATCTCGGCCGCCGTCGCGAAACGTTCGTTCGGGTCGAGCGCCATCGCGCGATCGCAAATCGCGGCGAGCCCCGCGTCGGCTTCGGGGCGCGCCTCCATCACGCGCGGCTGCGTGCCCGTCGTGCGCTTGTGGAGCACCGCGGCTTCGTTCTCACCGTACGTGAGTCGCCGCCCGACGAGCGCTTCCCAGAGCATCACCCCGACGGAGAAAATGTCGGCGCGACGATCGATGTCGCCGCCTTGCACTTGCTCCGGCGCGACGTATCCGAGCTTGCCTTTGAACATCCCCGCCGTCGTGCGCGACACCGCGCCCGCCGCCTTCGCGATCCCGAAGTCGACGAGCTTCACTTGTCCGTCGTAACAAAGGATCGTGTTCTGCGGGCTCACGTCGCGGTGCACGATCGACAGGGGTTTCCCATCGAATCCGAGGAGATCGTGCGCGTACGCGAGCCCGTTCAGGACGCGCGACAAAATCTTCAAGTGCACGCCGAGCGGCAGCTTCCGCTTCACGCGCCCGAGGAACGCGTGCATCGGCTGCCCCTCGAGGTACTCCATCACCATGAAGTAGTGCTGACCCTCCGCGCCCACGTCGAACGTCTGCACGAGGTTCGGATGGTTCATGCGCGTCGCGACGCGCGCTTCGTCCATGAACATCGTGACGAACTCGGCGTCGTTGGCGAGCTCCTCGCGGATCTCCTTCACGACCACGAGCTTCACGATGTTCGCCGAGCCGTGACGCGAGCAAAGCAGCACGCGCGCCATGCCGCCCTGCCCGAGCTGCGCGAGCGGACGGTACTGCCCGAGCGACTCGGTCATGGCGACGGCGCCATGACGGTGTAGCTGATGAACGACGCGCGCGTGAACACGGTGGCCGTCCCGATTTCTTGTTGCGTCGATTCGAGCTTGCCCGTGACCGTGCGCGTGCCGAGCGGAACGTTGACGAACCCCGCGTAGCCCGACACGTCCGTGCTCGGCGCGTTGAGCACCGGCAGGCCTTGCTTGAAGTAGAAGCCCTGCGTCGACGCCGTGGTCGAGTCGATCGTCACGCTCACGCCCGCGGCGGGTTGCGCGTTGCAGTCGACCGTCTCCATGAACACCGCGCCGAGCGTCGGATCGATCGTCGTCCCTTCGACCTCCGCGATCTCCTCGAGCGCGCTCGTCTTCACCATCACGATGGTCGAGTAGATCGTGTCCTTCTCGATCGGCGGGTTGAAGAACACGAACGACGGTACGTACACGTCGGGCAACGCGCCGTCGCCTGCGTCCGCCGCGCTCGCGTCCGCACCCGCGTCGGACGGCGGAAGGTTCGGCGTGATGACCACGAAGCCATCGAAACCCGCGGTGAGCGTCAGCTGCAGCGCGCCCTGCGCGTCCGGTTGGGTGGTCTGGAGCGGGCTTGTGCAATTGACATCTATTTTGGCGCACACGCGCGCGACGACGTCGCTCGACGCGAGCGGCATTTGCGTCGACAGATTCACGAGCGGCACGGTGACGCTCACGTTGGCCGTGGAAGCTTCGGGCACCGTCACGTTCCCGAGGCAACCCCACGGCCCGCCGTCGTTCGCGGTTCCGGAGTCGGTCGGCGCATCGGCGCCCGCCTCCGGCGCGACGCAAACGTTGTTCACGCACGAGAGACCGACGAACCCCCCTCCGCGGTTCGTGCAGTCCTGATCCGTCGAGCACTGCGACTCGCTGTCCGGATCGAGCAAGAGGGAGCAGGCAGCCAGCGCGGCCGTTGCGACACCACAAAAAATGAGGGTCCGAAGGCCGTTCGCCATGAATCATGGAGGATGCGCGTGTGGGAAACACGCGTCAAGGAAGCTGCGGTATGGTTTACCGACGTGCCCGAACGCCCCCTTAGCTCAGCCGGATCAGAGCAGGTCACTTCTAATGACAAGGTCGCTGGTTCGAGTCCAGCAGGGGGCGCCACTTAAGCACGCGCTCGAGCGCGCGTACTGATCCATGTGCGGGTCGATTTCTTTTCGCTGGCGTTCGTCGCGGCGCTCGCCGTGCCTGCGGTGGCGCGCGCGGAGAGCCAGCCGCGCGAGACCGAGACTGGATTGCCCGAGCACTGGACGCAGAACCAAGCGATCACGGTGACGCTCGATCCGTCGCTCGAGGATCTCGCGCCGGGCGCGACCGACGAAGTCGAGCAGGCGATGACGACGTGGACGGCGAGCATTCCCGGTTTGCCGCGCGTCACGTTCGTCCGCGGCACGGAGCGCGTCACGCACACCGAGGATGGATCGAGCTTGGTGCGCGCGGGCGCGATCACGCTCGCAGGTCACGAAAACGATCTCGCGAACACGACGACGTACGCGCAAGACGACGACGGTCAAATCCTCCAAGCCGACGTCGTCTTCAACACGAAGTATTCGTACGCCTTGATGCCCGATCCGACGCTCTCGTGCGGAGACGTGTACGACGTCGGCGCGGTCGCGACGCACGAGTCCGGGCACTTCTTCGGTCTCGACGAAGACTACGACGACGAAGGCGCCACGATGTACGTGTTCACGAACGCTTGCGACGCGCACAAACGCGAGCTCACGTCGGACGACACGCAGGCGATCACCGCGCTCTACGCGACGCCCGCGACGATGACCGCGCACTGCAGCGCGTCGCCGACGCCGGCGCGCTCCGGCGCGTCGCTCTTCGCGTTTGGTTTCGCCGCGGCGGCTTTCGCCCGTAGAATGCGGCGCGATGGTCACGCTCGACGAAGCGACATCGCGCGCGCTCGCGGGTGACGCGCGCGATCTCTACGCGCTGCTCGCGCGCGCGTCGGGTTTGCCCGGCGAGCGCGCGAACCTCCCGCTCGCACGCACGTTCGCGCAAGCGTGCGCGGCGGACGCGCGCGGCGCGGCGCTCGCGGAGCAGCTCGCGCGCATCTCCGCGGACGAAGCGCCGGGCGGGACTTCGCTCGAGTTCTTGCCCGTGTGCGGGGTGCTCGCGGCCGGCGCGGTCGCCGCGCGCGAAAAAACGCCGAGGCTCGCGCGCATCGCGCTCCTTCGCGTGATCCACGACGCGAGCGACGATCTTCGATTTCGCGTGCGCGAAGCTGCGCCCGAGGCGCTCGCGCACGTCGGGGCGCGCGCGGGCGAAGCGCTGCTCGACGACGTCGATGATTTTCTCGACGGATACTTTCACGCAGCCGCGCTCCTCGACGCGCTCACCGAACAAGCATGGCTCGCGCGCGTCGAAGACGGCGCGCGCGTCGCGTCGATCGTGACGCGCGCCTTCGCGCTCCTCGATGCCTCGCCGCGCGCCGCCGCGCGTTACCCGGGATACAAAGCGCTCGTCGAGTCGCTCGAACGATCGATCGCGCCGCTCGCGCTGAAATTCGGCGAGCCGGTGATCGAAGCGGCCGCCGCGTTCGCGAAATCCGCTGACCCGCATTTTCGCGAGCTCGCCGAGCGGGCGCTCGCGAACAAAAAGCTCCGCGCGCGATTCCCCGACGAGATCCGCCGCGCGTCCGGCGAGGTCGCGTCCGCGAAAAAACCGCCGCGCGATCCGCGCTCGCTCCCGCGCCCGACGCGCCGCCGCGGCGCCAAACGCGCGCCGCGCTAACGCACCGAGCGCGGCGCGCGCAAGCTCGGCGGCACTGCGTCGTCGCGGCGCGAAGGCGCGATCGACGGCGGACGAACGCTCACGCGCGCCGACACCTTCGTCGCTTGATCCACGATCTTCGACGCGGCCTCGGCGCGCGCGTGCTTCTGCTGCAGCGTCGCGTGATCGACGACGGCGTGACTCTCGAGCAAATCGAGGTACTCGAGATCGAGCGCTCCGCCGCTCGGGAGAATGAACACGCCGAACAAATGCGCTTGCCGCGCGACCTCCGCGACGAGGGGACGCGGCACGTGAAGCGCGGCGTGCGTGATCAAGTGGATGACCGGATCGCGCGCCTCGCGCTGCCGCAAGAGCTCGATCTCCGTCGCGAGCTGCGCGAACACGCGCGCCGGATTTCTCCCGCGCTCGCCCTTGAACCCGAGGAGGTACGCCGCGGGGAGCTGCCCGGGTCGCGGCCTTTGCACGTCGTAGAGGCGCGAATCGAAGAAGCGCATCCACACCTCTTCGCCCGAGAGCTGGAGCTTCTTGCCGAGCGCGATCGCCAATCCTCGAGCGAACACCTGGCGCTCGCCGCGCATGCTCGCCGACGCGTCGATGAGCAGGTAGTGCAACCGCCGCGCTTCGTCGGGCGCGGTTTCGCGTGTATAATACAATATTTCGTTCTCGAGCATTCGGCGCGAAAACTCCTCATTTTCCCACGCGAGCTCCGTGAGCACGAGCGAGTCCAGTGAGCCTTTGCTTCCGATTCCGGAGTAGCCGTGGACGGCGTGCGTGCCCGTCGCGTTCGAGCGGCGCGTCTCGAGCACGCTCGGAAGGAGCTCGAGCGAAAAGTTCACGATGTCGTTCGCCGCGGGCGACGAAATCGCCGAGAGCAGATCCACGTGCGCGAGCGCGCCCGCCGCGCTCGACTCGGGGCCGAGCATGCCGAGAAGGCGCAGCGTGTCGAGATCGAGCGCGTCGGCGAGCGTGAGCACGTGGAGGCGCGCGCGCGAGAGCGCGTCGAGCGCGGTGACCTCGAAATTGCGCGGCGCGCCCGCGAAGAGCACCGCGAGCTGCGCGTCGATGTCGCGCACCATCTCCGGGTCGAGCGGGATGGTCGCGGGATACGGGGGCCTCCCGACGCGCTGCGCGACCGCGCCGAGCACGCGCGCGAGCACGACGACGACCAGATCGTCGGACAAGCGCATCGTGCGCGCCCGCGCGCTCGCCTCGCTCTGCGCGATCTCGTCGACGATCGTTCGATACGTCTTGTGGAGCTCGAGGAGCCGCGGCTGCTTCTCGATCGCGACCTCCGCGCCCGCGCGCACGCCGATCGTCAACTGCTCGCGCGGCGCGGCGTAGAGGAGCCCGAGATCGTGCACGACGAAGAGCGGGAGGTTCACCCCGAGCCGCGCGAGATCGCGGTACCAACGCAGCGCGCGCACGACCATCATCGGCGCGTGCGCGCGCACGGTCGACAACAGCAACCCGCCGAGCGGTCCCGTGATGACGACGTCGCGACTCTGCGTTTGCGCAACGGGCATCGTCAACCCAGCGCGTTCAGATCGTAGAGCACCTCGGAGAGCGCCTTGCGATCGACCTTCTCGAGCTTGATGCGCTTCTTCGACGCGCCCCACGGCGGCGGCACCGTCGTGCCCTTCACGAAGAAGACGCGATCGATCTCCTGCGGGTCGGCGTACTCGCGCGCGCCGATGGGGTAACCGGTGTGCTCGACGACGGCCGTGACGTTCGCCGAGTAGAATGGTTTTGCGTGATCGTGCACGTAGCCGGCGTCTTCGGGATGACCGTGCACCCAACCGCGTCGCGCGAGCCGCCCGACGAACGCGGACACGCCCCACTCTTTTCCGGAGAAGCGCGGCGCGAGGTCGTCCTTCTTCTTCTCCTTCGCGTCGAGCGCGAACGTCGGACGACCGAGCTGCTCGAACGGCGCGAGGAGCTCGTAGTCGCCGAACACCTGACCCCACGCGGCCTTCTGCGCGTCGGTCAAATCGAGCGGGTGCGCGATGACGACGAGCGCGTCCTTCGGAAGCGTGTACTTCGCATCCTTTTCGTCCGCGAGCGTGCCGTCCTCGGCGACGCGGAACGTCTGCGCGATCTTCGAGCCCTTCTTCACGCCGAACACGACCGCGCGCGCGAGGTGCCCCATGAGTGGGTGCTTCACGACGAGCGCGACGAAATCCTTCGCGCTCCACGTTCGACCCTTCACCATCGCTTGCTCCAAGCGCACGACTTGGATCTTCGTGACCTCGCGCAGCGTCTTCTTGAGGAGCTTCCACTCGGCGATGGATCGCTCGGCGAGCTTCGCGTCGTCCTTGGCGCCGGGCTTCGGCAAGTCCGCTTTTCGCGCGCCCGCTTCGTCGCGCACCATCGGCGCGCCCTCCGCGCCGAGCACGACGAAGAACTTCCGCGCGCCGAAATCGAGCACGCGTTTTCCGGACGCGTCGAAGCCAGCGTCGGGCACGATGCGATCCTCGAGCTCGTCGCGCGTCATCTTGCGCGACTTCGCGATCGCTTCCATCGCTTCGCCCGCGCGCGCCTTGAGCGCTTGGAACTTCACCTTCGCCGCGATGCCGGAGAGCTGCATGAGCGCGACGTCGGTGCCGATGTTCTTGAGCACGTCGAGGCCGATCACCGCGCGCGCGTGCTGCGATTCGCCCGGCCACGCGCGAACGAGCGGCGCGAGATCGAGCGCGGACGCGTCGCCGCCGAGGTGACCCATCGCGACGAACGCCCATTTGTCTTTCGACGGCGCGCCCGCGCCGAGCCACGATTCGAAGAGCTTGCGCACGAACGCGTCGCGCGACGCTTCGGTCGCGCGCGCGCGGATCGCGGTGACGAGCGCATGCGGCGCGTCGATCGACGCGGCGAGCGCCGCGAGCAGCGACGCGAGGTGCTCGGGCGAGAGCGTCTTGCCTTCGATGTCGAGCGCGGGGAGCTCCGTGGGATCGAGCCACGCGGGGAGCTTCGCGGGCTTCGCGTTCTTGCCGCTGACTTTCTTCGCGGCGTCCGCGAGCCACTTCGGCGTGCTCGTCATCGGCGCGAGCACCTTCTCCTTCGACGCGAGAAGCGCCTTGGCTTTGTCCGCGGCTTCCGGAGCGGCAGATCCCGCGGCGTTCTCGATCAATTGCGTGTATCCTGCACGTTTCAGCGCGCGAAGGCGTTCGGTCGCGCTCTCCGCGAGCGCGCCGCGCCCGGCGGCGATCGCGACGAGCCCCGCCGCTGCGCACCCGACGTTTCGATTGAGCCATTCGACGCCGACGATCGCAGCCTTCGATCGCGTCTGCACCTCGAGCATCGGTCCCGCGTTCTCCGGCGCGTGAACGAGCGCGAGGATCTTCGCGAGCTCGGAGGCTTTGTCTTTGTTCGTCGTCTCGCAGATCGTCTTCGCGACCCAATCGAGCCCGCCGTACTCGGTGTGCGCGAGCCACGCGCGAACGTAGACCTCGAACCTGAGCGCGAGGTTCAAGCGACGCATGTGCTTCTGCACGAGCTCCGCCGAGCCGAGCCCGAAGATCATGATTTGCGGAACGTGGTACGCGTCGTGCCAATCTTCGCCGCCGTAGTGACCGTCGGGGATGCTCTCGACGACCGCGCGAAGCTCGTCGTGCGCGCCGAGGCTCGCTGCGACGAGGAACTCCGCGGCAGGCTCTGCGTAGTAATCGCTCGAAGGATACTTCGCGGGCGTGACCGCGGTGCGCACGCGATCGAGGAGCGACGTTCGTTCGTCTTCGGTGAGCAGCGGGAGCACGTGCGTGTGCCATCCGTCGAAGAACGATCCGCCCGCGATCCAACCGTCGGACGTCGGATTGTTCGCGAGGAACGCTTCGGTCGTTTTCATCGCGCCGAAGAGCGCCGCGAGCACGAGCGGCACGTGCGGCGAACGCGCGTTCGGATCCTCTTTCACGATCTTCATCGCGGCGTCGATCGTGAGCGGCGCGAGCTTCTTCTTCTTCAGCGACTCGGCTCTCGCTTTCGGCGTGACGCTCTTGTCCACGCCGTGCATGCACTCGAACCACACGCGCGCTTCGTCCTTCGACATCGCGGGCGAGAGACCGGCGCGCGAGAAATCGAATTCGCGTCCCCAGCGCTTGGGTTTCGTCTTGGTCGCGATGCGCTCGAGCACGGCGTCGCGATCGAACGGGATTTCCGCGGGGATCTGCCGCGGTTTCCGCGGGCGCCACGTCGCCCAGAGCCAATCGTCGTCGGCGAGCGCGATCGATCGCGTCGTGCTCTCGTCGAGGATTGGTGCTTCGACCATCAGTGGAAGCCGCTGCCTTCGTCCGTCGTGTTTCCGCCGGGCGTCTCGCCGCTGATCGAGTTGGGGTCCGGCGGGATGGGTTGTTTGCCCATCATCTGCTTCACGCAATCCCACGAGCTTCCGACTTCGTCCGAGTCGAGCCCGTACTCACCGTGCAGCGCGGGAATTCCGTCCGCGCCGACCTTGTAGACGAAGTAGCCCTTGCCGCTCACGGAAGCCGCCGGGCCGACCATCCCGTATTTGTGCTCGGTCCACTGAAAGTGCAGCACGTTGCCGATCTTCGTTCCGGAGAGCTGTCCCCACGCGCTCTTGTCGGTGCGCTGCCACTTGCCGACGACGTTGTTGTCCTGCTCGACGAGGTGGAGCGTTCCGTAGACGGGATGAAAGTATTGCCCCGACCACGCTTCTCCGGCGGGCATGTCGCCGGCGACGACGTTCGCGGACTTGCCGTCGGGTCCGCCGCACGCGACACACGGCGCGAGCGCGAGCAGAACGGCCGAGGTGATGCCGAAGAGCGAGTGCTTGATCATGAGGCGAAACTTTATGCCGCCTGAACGCTATGCTCAAGCGCGTGAACGAAGCGAGGCTGCGCACGATTCTGATGGCGATCGTCGCGATTTCCGCGGTCGTCGCGACGGGAACGCTGGTGCTCGTGTGGAATCGACACGAAGATGGCGGGGATCTGCACGCGAAACCGTCGAACACGCTCTTGCTCGCCACGCGCGATTTGTCGCGCCTCGAGACGAGCGAGATGCACGTCGAGAAGGTGATCGACCTCACCGACACGCAGAGCCGCTTCTACGGGCTCGTCGACGGAACCGACAACGTGCTGCTCGTCGCGGTGGGCGACGTCACGCTCGGCATCGACCTCGGGAAGCTCGGCGACGGCGACGTGACGCTCGACGAAAAAACGCACGCCGCGCGCTTCCGTCTCCCGAAGCCCGAGGTGTTCGAGGCGCGACTCGACGAAAAACAAACGTACGTCTACCAGCGCTCGACGAGCCTCTTCGGCAAGCGCAACGAGCAGCTCGAGAGCAAAGCGCGCCAAGAAGCGCAGGACACGATCCGCAAGCAAGCGGACTCGGACGAAGCGAAGGAGCGCGCGCGCAAGCAATCGGAGAAGGTGCTCCGCGAGCTCGCGACGAGCCTCGGCGCGGAGAGCGTCACGTTCGAGTGGCGCTGATCATTGTTTTTGCGTCGCGGCGAACGCGACGTCGGCGGCGTGCGCTCCAGATGCGTTCGACAGCGTCGACGCGTCGAGCGAAACGACGTCGCCCGCCGCGCGCTTCAAATCCGCGAGCATCTCTTCGGCGGTCGCGTAGCGCGACGCGACGTCGATCGCGAGCGCCTTCTTCACGATGGCCGCGGTGGCTTCGCTGATCGACGGAACCGAATCGCGCACGGAGGGTGCAGGTTTTCCGCAAATCGACACGAAGAGCGCGCCGACCGTCTCGAGCGCGTCGCCGTACGGAGTTTTTCCGACGAGCGCTTCGTAGAGGACGATGCCGAGCGACCACAAATCGGTTCGGTGATCGATGTCCTTCGGTCGCAACACTTGTTCGGGCGACATGTAGAGCGGCGATCCGAGGAGCACGCCGGTCGTCGTGAGCGCGCGGTTCTCGGACGCGGCGAGCTGCTCTTTCACGCGCGCGATGCCGAAGTCCAAAATCTTCACGACCACTTCCCCTCCGTCGCGGCGCGCGAGAAAAATGTTCGCGGGTTTGATGTCGCGGTGCACGACGCCCGCTTCGTGCGCGCGGATCAAACCGGCGCACGCTTGCGCCGCGATGCGCAGCGCGACGTCCTCCGCGAGCGGTCCGCTCTTCGCGAGCACGTGCTGCAGATCCTCGCCGCGGAGAAGCTCCATCACGAGGAACGGGTTGTTCGTCGCCTCGTCGGTTCCCGAGTCGAGGACGGCGGCGATGTGCTGCGTTTCGATCGCGCCCGTCGCGCGCGCCTCGCGCTGGAATCGCTCGATGACGTTCTCGCGTTCGCGGAGCTCGTCGCCCAAAATTTCTTTCACCGCGACGCGTCGACCGGTGCCCGCGTGGAGCGCTTCGTACACGACGCCCATCCCGCCGACGCCGAGCTGCTTCACGATTTCGTATTTGCCGCCGATGACGCGCGGCTTGCTCGGCGGAGGCGGCGCGACGAACGACGTTGGAGGCGGCGCCTTGCCCGCGGCGACCGCGAGGATCTGCGCCACGTCGCTCTGCGTCAGCACGCGCGGCGTCTGGAGGCTCATCCCGAGCGTGCCTTTGTCCTGCGACATCCCCTTGCCGGACTCGAACGCGATCGTCTTTCGGAGCGGCGTGATGTTCGTGATCGCGTGGGCGTTCTTCGATTTCGACACCCACGAGGTCCCGCTGAACGACGGCGTCTCGATCACGCCGAGAAACCAGAGTTGCTCGTCCGGACGAACGGTCACGAGGAAAATGCGGCCGCCGTTCTTGACGCGTTCGAACGTCTTGTGGCTGCTGTTGTATCGGTCGAGCGGCCACACGTCGCCGACGCCGAGAAGCTTCCCGTTTTGACGCGCGTCCTTTTCGAAGACGGCTCGGCTCACGATGGCAAGAACGTCGGCCACGGTGCTAATCTAAGCGCAATGACGGGGGCCTCCGCCACTCCATCGAACGGCACCGTCGTCGGGCGTTACGTCCTGTACGACGAAATCGCCGCAGGAGGGATGGCGACCATCCACATCGGTCGACTGCTCGGTGAAGGTGGATTCTCGCGGCCGGTCGCGATCAAGCGACTTCATCCGCAGTTCGCGCGCGACGCCGAGTTCGTGAGCATGTTTTTGGAAGAGGCGCGTCTCGCCGCGCGCATTCGCCACACGAACGTCGTACCCGTGGTCGACATCGTGCAAGCCGAGCAAGAGCTCTTCCTCGTGATGGAGTTCATCCAAGGCGAGACGATCACGCGCCTCACGCGCGTGAGCCGCAAACGCGCGCGCATCGTGCCGATGAACGTCGCGCTCGCGATCGCCGCGGACATGCTCCAAGGTCTCCACGCCGCGCACGAAGCGAAGGACGAGCAAGGCGCGCCGCTCGACATCGTCCACCGCGACATCTCTCCGCACAACATCATGGTCGGGCGCGACGGCGTCTCGCGCGTGCTCGATTTCGGAATCGCGAAGGCTTCGTCGAGCGCATCGGCGACGCGCGAGGGCGAGGTGAAGGGCAAGTTCGCGTACATGTCGCCCGAGCAACTCTCGACGGTGCGCGTCGATCGTCGCGCGGACGTCTTCGCCGCGTCGATCGTGCTCTGGGAGATGCTCACCGGTCAGCGACTCTTCCAAGCGCCCGACCCCGCCGCGATCGTCGGCAGGGTGTTGCACGGCGAGATCAAACCGCCGAGCCAGTGCGCGCCGGGCTTGCCCATCGCGGTCGACGCCCTCGTGCTCAAAGGTCTCGCGCGCGATCGCGACAAGCGGTTTTCGACCGCGCTCGACATGGCGCGCGCGATCGAGAAGCTCAACGTGCAAATCGCGAGGCCCACCGAGGTCGGCGCGTGGGTGAATCGCATCGCGGGCGACGCGCTCAAGGCGCGCGCGAAGCGACTCGCCGAAATCGAGAGCACCGGATCGTTTTCGCGCGACGGCGCGCAGAACGCCCTCGCCGCGCTCAGCCAGTCGCAGGTCGACGGCACGGGCTCGCACTCCGCTTCGCAATCGCGCTCGGGCCTTCGCCCGGTGGGGAGCGGCGCGTCTTCACCGTCGATGCCGTCCGTTCCCTCCGTGCCGTCCGTGCCGTCCGCGCCGTCCGTGGGTTCGCTTCCCGACTCGAGCGCGTCCGCGTCACACCCGTTGCCCGCGATGGCCGACGCGTCGCAAGCGCTCGCCGCGGTCGGACCGCAGCCGAAGTCGCACGCGATGCGCAACCTCTTGCTCGCGCTCGTCGTCGTGTGCGGCGCGGGTGCCGCGGCCGAGTGGCGAATGCATTGGGTTCATTTCCGCAAGGTCGAGCCGCACGGCGAGTCGTTCGGGACGGTCGCGCAGGCCGCAACGGCGAGCAACGCGGCGGTCGCAACGGCGGCCTCGACGACCGCAGCGAGCATCGCCGCGGTCGACATCACGAACGCGCCGAGCGCGACGAGCACGCTGACGCGCGCGCACGCGGGCTATCACTTCACGCCGCGCACGAACGCGCCTCAACAACCCGATCCGCCGCCCGCGGATCCCACGCCGCAGCCCGTCGCGCAACCGACGGGACCCGTGCCGATGCGCCCGGGTCAAGGTCAGGTTCAAGCTGCGCTCGTCGCGCTGTTGAAGAGCGCGCGCGCGTGCTTCAACCCGGGCGATCCGCCGTCGCGCGCGCTCGTCACGTTCCAATCGAACGGCACGGTGCAGCGCGTCGGCGTGTCCGGGTTCGGCGCGGGCAAGCCACAAGAGCAGTGCGTGAAGGGGATGTTCGGCAAGGCGCGCGTCGATCCGTTCTCCGACCCGACCTACGCGATTCCGATCACGATCCAGCCGTGACTCGCTGCGGGTAGCAGCTCGCGTCGAGCAGCTCGGGTCGATACTCGAAGTGCATCGTGTCGTAGTGGTACCAGCGTCCGCCCCACACGAATCCCTCCGCTTCGAACGCGTCGACGATCGCTTGCGGGTATGCGTTCTTCCACACGATCGGATTTTGCGGAGCGTTGCGCCAGTAGCTCGCGCGCTTCGTGTCGAGGTCGATCGCGATCGCCCACGCGTGCATGCTGAGCTCGTCGCTTCCGGCGATCTTGCGCCAGTTGAACGTGCCGCCGGGCGACTCGAAGAATTTCGCGAGCGACGGGTCGCGCTTCATCGCTTCGTCGATGCGCTTGCCGACGCGCTCGAGCGGCTCGCGGATTTTCTTGTGCACCGCGAACCACTTCCCTCCGACCTTCACGGTCACGAGCGATCGCTCGACCTCGCGCGCGTTCGCGCCGTAGGTGGCGAAAAAGAGCTCGTCGATGCGGATGCGACCGGGATCGTAATCGGCGTCGGAGATGGGCGCGATCGGCCCCGTCGCGTAGCGGAGCTCGAACACGTCTTTCACGTCCGGGTGCTCGAAGCGTTCGAGGAGCGTTTTTTGGCGGCCGTCGTCGTACGGGATGGTCGCGCTCGGGAGCACGAGGGACCATCCGCGATCGTCGCGCCGCGCCTGCCCGCCGTAATAGCGGACGATGCACGCGAGCGGCGCGGGCGGATCGTCGGCGCCGGGCGCGGCGGACTCGAGAGCGCGCGCGCTCGCCGCGACCGGCGCGTTCGTCGCGACATCGGACACGCGGGGCGCGCGGCTCGCGTCGCGTCATCGAGACGGCGAACCCTAAGGCGCGTGCCACGACAATAAGACGCTCGCCTCCGACGCTTTCTTCCTCGCGACGAACTTCGTCGCCTTCAGTTTGTCGATCATGCACTGGATGGTCGGGTGCGGTTGCATCGTGAACATGCTCGCGTGCGCGACGCTCCCGTCCGCTGCGACCTGCATCGAGACGACGACGCTGACGCTCGTCGCGTGATGCGGGTGCTCCGCGAGGCAGTGATCGAGCTCCGCGCCGAGTGTTTCGTTGATGCGGCGCACGCCGTCATCCTGCAGATCCGCGTCGCGCGACGTGAAGAACGCGGCGACGTGGGCGTCGCTCGACGCGGACGTCGCGGCGCTCGGTGCGCCCGGCGCGGTCGCTGCGATCGCGGGCGGTGCGCTCGGCGAAGCGCTCGTCGCGTTCTCGTGCGCGCTCGTCGCGTTCGTCGCGGCTCGAGCGGAGGGTGCGCGCCGCGCGACGAAGACCACGCCGAGCGCGACTGCGAAGGCGAGCGCGAAGCCGATGATCGCGATCATCGCCACGATCGCGCCTTTTCCGCGTGCGAGCGGCTCCGCCGATGGTCGCAGCGGCACGTCGTCGACGACGAGCAGCGGCGCGAGCGCGGTCCACGCCGCGCGGACGTTGGAAAATCGCGCCTGCGGATCGCGCGCGAGCGCCGTGAAGAACCACGCGTCGATGCGCTCCGGCAAACGCACCGCGCACTCGCGCGCGCGATCGGTCGCCGACGGAATCGGCGCGTGGAGAATTTCGGAAATCAAATTCGGGAGCGACGCGCTCGGACCTTCTCCCGCGCGCCAGAGGACGTGACCGGTGAGCGTCGCGAAGGCGACGAGCGCGAACGCCCACACGTCCGCGGCTGGCGTGATCTCGCCCGCGCGCGTTTGCTCCGGCGCGAGCCACAGCGGCGTCCCGAGCGCGCCGGTCGTGCGCCGTCGATCGTCGACGACCTTCGCGATGCCGAAATCCAAAATCTTCACGACGAGAC
>Ga0335078_10002676_pt1 | contig 26864 bp, 21 predicted proteins | sample Lox_Sample_32_FD_206711 | JGI IMG/M metagenome (GOLD analysis project Ga0335078, IMG submission 206711) | Soil microbial communities from Loxahatchee National Wildlife Refuge, Florida, United States - Lox_Sample_3.2 | ecosystem: Environmental > Terrestrial > Soil > Wetlands | place: USA... | reverse complement strand
AGGAACTGCAGCCCCGTGGTAATGCCGAGTGCCGAGCCGCTGTTATGCGTGAGGTCGAGCACCAGCCAGTCTTGCGCCACCCGCTGCATCCAGGTGCCCGTGTTCGAGATCACCTGGCCGGTCGCGAAGAGCCGGTAGTTGCGGGTGCGCAGCGAGCCGAAGGTACGGTAAAGCCCGGTCAGGACTGGCTGAGCTTTTCCAGAATCGGCGCCGCCGCGCGCAGCTTCGCCCGTTCCTGCGGGGTCAACTCCCGCAGCCGCCTGGCCAGCCAGGCGTCCCTCAGCCTGCGTGACTGATGCACCAGGTCCCGGCCCGCGTCGGTGACCGTGAGCATCACCTGGCGCTTGTCCGTGGCGTGTGCCGCCCGCCGGACCAGGCCGCGCTGTTCGAGAACTGCGATCACCCTGGTCATGGATGGCGGCTGCACCTTCTCGTGCTCGGCGAGCTCCCCCGGTGTCATCGCTCCATGGCGCTCCAGCGTCGCCAGGGCGCCCAGCTGGGTGTCGGACAGCTCGGATAGTCCGGGCAACCCGTGCACCGCGCGTTCGGCGCGAAGCCGACGCGCAAGCCGGCTCACCGAGATCCTGAGCGCTGAGGCCAGGCCCGCGTCGGACCTGGTCTGCGGTGAAGTCATGTTCATTAGCCTGAGTCATTACTCTTGCTAACGATACCGGACCTGGCGGGATTCCGCATTACCGTTAGCGAGGTGAACGAGCACGCGCCGTTCGCGTTCCCGGGTCCCAGTACACCACGCATGGCACGGCAAGTTAGCGTGGATCACGTGAGCAGCGACCGACGCCCGGCTCCGGCGCCGCTGGAGGCCAACGATCAGATGGTCACCGCGGTCATCACCGTCGGATGGGGCATCGCCCTGATCGTCCTGCTGGCGCTCAGGGGGGACATCCCGGCCGCGGACCGGTGGTGGATCTGGACCTGCCTGACCGGCGTCGGCCTGGGACTGTTCGGGCTGCTTTACGTTCCCCGCCTGAAGCGGTCGCGGGAGCGCGCCGCCCGGAGGCGGGCCGGCCAGCGGTGACCGCGCCCGGCCCGGAGCGGCAGCCGCCCGGCGCCGGCGCGGGCCGGGTCACGAATGGTCGAGCGACTCGAAGACCGTCTCGTCCAGCGAGACCCCGGGCGCGTCCACGAGATCGTATCCGAGCTCATCGATGACCGGCGACGCCGCGCCGTAAGCGCCCGCTGGCGTTGCCGCCTCCGAGTGCGCGCCACAGCCATGGTCGAGGGAGACCACCTGCCCGTCGTCCGGGGCGTACTCGTTCGCGCACACTCCGAAGACCCGTCCCAGCGATCCATCCAGCCGCACCAGAAAGCCGCAGGTCATGCACGGGCCCGGAGCCGCGTGCGCCAGCGGGCTGCGCGGGCCGTGGTCGCTCGAGTACCAGCGCAGGGCGGTCTCGTCACGCCCGATCGCCGACAGGACGCGCGACCGCCTGGAAGCGGGGCCCGTGTCCTGCACCGTGATCGGGGCGCCCGACCCCGCCACGGCAATCCCGGCATCGTCAGCCCCGGCAACGTCGGCGACCCAGGGGTCCCCGGTATCCCACGAAGCCCAGACACGCCAGGGAGAGCGGTCATCCCAGTCGAGCACTCCCTCGTCACCCTCGAGCAATGCCACCGGGACGAGCCGCTCGTCATCGGAGTGGGCGGGCAGCAGGTCGCCGACTCCCACGTCTCCCGGCCGGACCCGGTCGCGCCATGGCACCCAATCGGGGGCGAGAAGCGAATCTGGGCCGGGCAGCAGCAGGCTCTCACTGACCGTGACCGCCTTGGCCCGCGAAGCCCGGGTGACAGTCACCGCCCACCGCCATCCGGCATAGGCGGGATCGAGGCAGTCGAACAGGTGAGTGACGATGCGGTCGCCCTCGGCCTGGACGCCCACATGCGAGCCGACCTGCATCGGGGCGGCGACCTCTTCGGCGGCGGACCTGGCCAGGTCCACGGCGCTGGCACAGGCTTCGTCGAGTTCCCTGGCGCTGGTACGCGTGCGAGGTGTACTCACGTTAAGTAATTATTCCTCATTCGGGGTAAGTACGCACGGGGATCGGCGGACTGCCGGCGATTCGGTGACCGCCGCGGTCGTCGCAGCCACTCAGAGGAAGAATACTGGGGGCTAGAGGTGGGTCGGGACGCGTTCGCGGTGGGTCGGCGAACGGCTGCCGAAAACTGCTGGGAAGACGAGGACCATTGGGGAGCGCGGGAGAACCGGCGGCGCGGTCGAGCGCGTTCTGGTCGGCATACCGGGTTGTCCGCCGGGGCGGGCAGGCCGCGAGCCGACGGCTGGTCGCAGCTTCCGGAGGTCCCGCACGCACCCGGATCGTGCTGGTGCTCGGCAGCGTCCTGGCCCTGTCGAGCGCGGACGCGGCGACCGTCGGTGCGGCGGCGGTCCAGCTGCGGCATTCGCTGGGCATAGGAAACACCGACATCGGGCTGCTCGTGGCCGTGACGTCGGCTGTGGGGGCGGTGTTCTCGGTGCCGTTCGGCGTGCTGGCCGACCGGGCACGGCGTACCTGGATCCTGGCCTTCGCCATAGCGATCTGGGCGGTGGCGATGATCTGGGGCGCGGCCGCCCACTCGTTCGCTCAGCTCCTGCTGGACCGGGTCTGGCTAGGGGCGGTGACCGCCGCGACGGCTCCCACGGTGGCTTCGCTCGTCGGCGACTGGATCCCGGGATCTGAGCGGGGCAAGATCTACGGTTACATCCTCACCGGGGAACTGGCGGGAGCGGGCGTAGGGTTCGCTGTGACCGGCGACATCGCCGCACTGTCGTGGCGCGCGGCCTTCGTGATCCTCGCCCTTCCCGGGTTTGCCCTCGCGTGGCTGGTCTTCCGGCTGCCCGAACCGGCCCGGGGCGGCCAGGGCGTGCTCGCCCCGGAGCCGGGGTACGGGCCTGCGGTCACCCCCGAACCTCCCCAGCCGCCTCCCCCGCCCAAAAACGGAAGCCAGCCACACGAGCCCACGGACGCCCAGCGGCTCGCACAGGCCCGCGGGATAGCACCCGACCCTGTCCTGCTGAGGCTGGCCGCCAGGCGGCCGATGAGCTTCGGCAACGCGGTCCGGTATGTGATGCGGGTCCGCACGAATGTCGCGTTGATCGTGTCCGGCGCCTGCGGCTACTACTTCCTCGCCGGAGTGGAGACCTTCGGCGTCGAGTTCGTGCGAGGCCAGTATGGTACCGGCCAGGTGCTGGCCAATTTCCTGCTGCTCATCGTCGGGGCAGGGGCCGTCATCGGGGTGCTGACCGGCGGGCCGCTCGGCGACGCCCTGCTGCACCGCGGCCTGCTGAACGGCCGGGTCATGGTGGCCGCCGTGGCCTCCGCGGCGACCGTGCTCCTGTTCGTCCCGGCCCTGATCACCAGGAGCGCGGTTACCGCCCTCCCGTATATCGTCCTCGCCGCGCTCTTCCTGTCCGCCCAGAACCCGCCGATCGATGCCGCACGCCTGGACATCATGCCCTCATGGCTGTGGGGCCGCGCCGAAGGCGTCCGCAACTTCATACGGACCGGGGCGCAGGCGCTCGCACCGGTGTTGTTCGGGGTCGTCTCCCAGTACGTGTTCGGCGGCGGTTCCAGCGGGCTTCGCTGGACCTTCGTCGTCATGATGCTGCCGCTCAGCGCCTCGGCCGTGTTCCTCTTCGCGGCGAGCCGACGCTACCCTGCCGACGTGGCTACTGCCGCCGCGGTCGCCGCGCCGCGGCTGCGGCGCGCCAGCGCGTCGTAGCGCGCGGCATCCTCGCGGGGCGGCGCCTCAGACCTCGAGGTCGCTGGCGACGGCCCGGAGCACGGCCGCGATCTTCTTCGAGTCGCGGTTATCCGGGTGCTTGCCGCGCCGGTAGGTGTTCGACACGCCATCGAGGAGCTTGATCAGGTCCTCGATGATCACTGTCATCTCGTCGGGGCTCTTCCGGCTGGCCTTGGCGATGGTCGGCGGCGGTTCAAGGGTCCGCACCTGGAGCGCCTGGGTCCCTCTGCGTCCCTCAGCGACGCCGAACTCCACCCGCTGACCGGGACGTAGCACGGTACCAGCACCCTCCAGGGCGGTGGAGTGCACGAATACCTCACCCCCGTCGTCTCGGATGAGGAAGCCGAACCCCTTGTCGGCGTCATAGAACTTGACCTTGCCAGTGGGCACGAGCGAGACCTTACGCGAAGAGGAACCAGTCGGAGGCACCCGTGAGGGCACCTCCCACAAGGCTATCGGTACCGCGGCGGATATGACGGATCCTGGTGGCTCGATCCGGGTCACGGCGCCGGATGCGCGCCGGAAATGGCGGTGCCGTAACGGGCCTGGCCGAGCGACGTGACCCCGGCCTCGGCGGCCGGGGCCACGCCCTCCACAGCCTCACACGTCGGATGGTGCTGGGACGGGATCGCGTGCGAAGCCGGGAAACAGCGGGCGCCACCGTGCCGCCCCCGCCAGGCATCAAAACCCAGGATCGGTGATACCCGGCTGCGCGCGCAGACAATCCTGCGCGGGCCGGGTACCAGACCACCCACGTGGACACCGGCCAGCGGTTGCTGGCGGGCGGATCATCTCCCTTGCCGTCGGATCCAGGACGGTACCGCGGGAGACCGGCGGCCGCGTTGCAGGCGCCAGGCCAGGTACCCGGCTCCGAGCAGGTCCCCGATCTTGATCAGGTACCTCGAGTCCGCCAGCGCCTCGTGCAAGTAGGCGTGCATGCTGTTACGCGTGCCGCCCAGGGACAGGGCCGCCGCGGTCCCTATGATGACCAGGGCCACCGGTCCAACGAGGCCAACCCATTTGTCCGGAAGGCTCCACACTTTCGAAGACGTGGCGAGTGCGAACGCGAGCAGCCAGACCGCAAAGCCGACCAGCCAGATAGGGACGGGGTAGATCAACCCGGCTATTGCCATTAAGGCGACGCAAACGGCCTCCAACCGGTGCCGCCGGCCGGCATCGGCCGCCCTCCTGGCTATGTCCCGGGTAAGATCACCCGGCTGGGGCAGCTGCGGACGCCGCAAGCGCCGGGCGGGACCAGGGGCAGCGGACACCGCCGTCGCCGGAACGCTGTCGGCTGGCTTGTCAGGCCGCACGGCCTCAGCCGCGGCAGCCTGAGACGCAGCGGCCAGAGCCGACGACACCGGGCCCGCGGGCGGCGCCGGTCCGGCAGACGGCACCGGGCCCGCGGGCGGCGTCTCTCCTCGTTTCAGCGGCCCACCAGGCCGCCACCGGGACGTGATCGGTCGGCTTGTCACCTTGATCTCGCCGGTCAGCGGGCTCCCGTCCTTGCGGCTCAGGTTGTCGGCAGGGCTCGGCTGGGCACCGGAGCCGGTACCGGAGTCCTTACCAGACTCCGCACCGTCAGCATCACCGGTCCTGGGCTGCGTCCCGGGTTGCAGCTGTCGCGGCTTCCACAAGCGCACCCGGTGGGCCGCGGCCGCACGCTTTCTTCGCTTCGCCTCCAGTTTTGCGTTCTCCCTGGCGACAACGGCTTCCGGCTCGCCGATGCCGGAGAGGATCCGCATGACTTCGGCCGGATCGGCCGTGCCCCGCACTCCTGACTGGCGTTCGATGAAGTCACGGGTACGCACGAGGAACGCGTGCCGGTCCTCCGGTGGCAGCCGTGTCCGCGCCGCAACCGAGAGACAGTTGAGGTAGTCACGGATGAGTTGCTCGGCGGGGGGCCTCATGCGCCGATAATCCCTCTTTTCAGCGGTGTTGTGGAGCCCGGACACGCCAGCACTTGCGCGGCTCCCGGAACGGCAGTCGCAGGCCGGGCGAGACAGCGCGCAAAGAGGCGGCCCCGGAGAACACCCGGGGCCGCCTCCTTCCGACTGGGCGGGACTAGAAGTCCATGTCCCCGCCGCCGCCTGGAGCAGCCGGAACCTTCTCCTTCTCCGGCTTCTCGGCGATCACTGCCTCGGTGGTAAGGAACAGCCCGGCGATCGATGCAGCGTTCTGCAGCGCAGAGCGCGTCACCTTCGCCGGGTCGATGATGCCGGCCTTGAACATGTCGACATACTCGCCGGTCGAGGCGTTGAGCCCGTGGCCAGCCGGCAGGCCGCGGACCTTCTCGGCCACCACGCCGCCCTCGAGGCCGGCGTTGATCGCGATCTGCTTCAGCGGCTCCTCCAGCGCACGGCGCACGATGGTCGCGCCGGTTGCCTCGTCGCCCGACAGTTCCAGCTTCTTGAACGCGTTCGCGCCGGCCTGCAGCAGGGCCACGCCGCCACCGGCGACGACGCCCTCCTCCACGGCGGCCTTGGCGTTGCGCACCGCGTCCTCGATGCGGTGCTTGCGCTCCTTCAGCTCGACCTCGGTAGCCGCGCCGGCCTTGATGACGGCCACGCCGCCTGCCAGCTTGGCGAGCCGCTCCTGCAGCTTCTCGCGGTCATAGTCGGAATCGGTGTTCTCGATCTCCGCGCGGATCTGGTTCACCCGGCCAGAGATCTGCTCCGCGTCGCCCGCGCCGTCCACGATCGTCGTCTCGTCCTTGGTGACGACGACCTTGCGTGCCTTGCCGAGCAGGTCCAGGTCGGCGCTCTCCAGCTTCAGGCCGACTTCTTCGCTGATGACCTGGCCGCCGGTCAGGATGGCGATGTCACCGAGCATGGCCTTGCGCCGGTCGCCGAACCCGGGCGCCTTCACCGCCACCGACTTGAACAGGCCGCGGATCTTGTTGACGACCAGGGTCGCCAGGGCCTCGCCCTCCACGTCCTCGGCGATGAGGACCAGCGGCTTGCCCGACTGGACCACCTTGTCGAGGAGCGGAAGCAGGTCCTTGTTCGCCGAGACCTTGGAGTTGACGATCAGGATGTAGGGGTCCTCGAGGACCGCCTCCATCCGCTCCGGATCGGTTGCGAAATAGTGCGAGATGTAACCCTTGTCGAAGCGCATGCCCTCGGTGAGCTCGAGCTCGAGGCCGAAGGTGTTGCTCTCTTCGACAGTGATGACACCTTCCTTGCCGACCTTGTCCATCGCCTCGGCGATCATCTCGCCGATCGCGGTGTCACCAGCCGAGATGGAGGCCGTCGAAGCGATCTGCTCCTTGGTCTCCACGTCCTTGGCGAGCTTGGAAAGCTCCTCGCTCACCCGCTCCACGGCCGCCTCGATGCCCCGCTTGAGCGACATCGGGTTGGCGCCCGCCGCCACGTTGCGCAGACCCTCACGGACCAGCGCCTGTGCGAGCACAGTCGCCGTCGTGGTGCCGTCGCCCGCGACGTCATCGGTCTTCTTCGCGACTTCCTTGACCAGTTCCGCGCCGATCTTCTCCCACGGGTCCTCGAGCTCGATCTCCTTGGCGATGGACACGCCATCGTTGGTGATCGTGGGGGCACCCCACTTCTTCTCGAGCACCACGTTGCGGCCCTTGGGGCCGAGGGTTACCTTCACGGCGTCGGCGAGCTGGTTCATACCGCGCTCGAGGCCGCGCCTGGCGTCCTCGTCGAACGCGATCATCTTCGCTGCCATAGGCTCCAGTCCTCCCGGAACTTTGTGCCTTGCGTGCCGACCGAGCCGACGCCCGCGACGGACGACCTCACCCGCGGACAGTCCCTTCCTGCCGCTGGATCGGCCTCATCGTCCCGATCACATCACTGCGTTGTCACTCTCACCCCGAGAGTGCCAACGCCTTGTTTAGCACTCTGAGGGTGAGAGTGCAAGCCGGAGGGCCGGGGGCTGGCCGGATGCGCCCCGGAGGTGCACCGGATGTTCGGGCGGGCCGCCGCTGCCGCCGGGGATGCGGCCCCGCGTACCGGAAGGCCCGGTCCGCCGGGGAACCGGGCCTTCCGACGTCTTTGCCAGACCTGCCTCGCAGACTAGACAGCGTCTCGGAAACTAGACAGTGCGGACCGCCTCTGCCTGCGGTCCGCGGTCGCTCTGCGTGATCTCGAACTCGACCCGCTGGCCCTCCTCCAGGCTGCGGTAGCCATCCGCCTGGATAGCCGAGAAGTGGACGAAGACGTCCCTACCACCGTCGACCGCGATGAAGCCGTAGCCCTTATCCGCGTTGAACCATTTGACGGTGCCCTGAGCCATTACCAACAACTCCCTAACTCTGCTCGGGCTTCGGGTTCCGCCCTTGCAACCGCGAAACCCGTCGATCGCGGAGCGGGCCAGACGTGCTGCGCAAGCCGTGCTTGCCGTTCTCGCCGTACCGACAGCGACCGGACATGACTTTACATCGTAGCGTGCGACCCCGCGTCCAGTTACTCCCCGAATCCGACCGGGCGGACCTGGTACACAGCACCGCCCCGCGGCGTGCCGCCTGAGGCTCAGCCGCCAGCCACGGCAGGGATCACCGAGACCTGGAACCCCGGCGGGACCTGAGTATCCAGTCCCTGCGCCAGCCGCACATCCTCGTCGCCGACGTAGACGTTGACGAAGCGCCGCAGCTTGCCTCCCTCGTCGAGAATTCTGCCGCCGATGCCGGGATAGGCGGCGTCGAGCCCCGCTATGACATCGCGCAGAGTTCCTGCCTCGGCCGTGACTTCGGCGGCACCGCCGGTGTAACTGCGCAAGATGGTGGGGATCCGGATCGAGACGCTCATGCGACGTCAGCCTTTCTGGGGGGTGTGGACGACTCGAGTTCGGCGAAAGCTTCCAGGGTCGGCCGGATCGGGCGAGCCGCGGGCACCGATCCGGACACGGCGTCGAGCGTCTTGAGCCCGTCGCCCGAGTTGATGATGACGGTCTCGGCCTCGGGGTCAAGCTGCCCGGACTCAAGCAGCCGGCGCGTCGTGGCGAGCGTGACGCCGACGGCGGTCTCGCCGAAGACGCCCTCCGTGGCGGCGAGCAGCCGGATGGCTTCCACGATCTCGTCGTCCCCCACGTCGGCGACAGCGCCGCCAGTGCGGCGTACCACGTCGAGGACGTAGGGGCCGTCGGCGGGGTTCCCTATCGCGAGCGACTTGGCGAGGGTGCACGGCCTGACCGGCTGAACCACGTCCTGACCGGCCCGGAAGGCGTTGGAGACCGGAGCGCAGCCGCTGGCCTGGGCGCCGAACACCCGGTAGGCCGCGTCATCCACCAGGCCCAGCGACGCCAGCTCGCGGAACGCCTTGTCGATCTTGACGAGCTGGGCCCCCGAGGCCACCGGCACGACGATCTGCGGCGGGAGCCGCCACCCGAGCTGCTCGGCGATCTCGTAGCCGATGGTCTTCGAGCCCTCCGCGTAGTAGGGGCGCACGTTGACGTTGACGAACGCCCAGTCCCCCCGGTCGTCGGCCAGCTCGGAGGCGAGCCGGTTCACGTCGTCGTAGGTCCCGTCGACCAGGACCAGGGTGTCGCCGTAGACCGCGGTACCGGTGATCTTCTGCGGTTCCAGGTCGGCCGGGATCAGCACCACGGAGCGGACGCCCGCCCTGGCCGCGGCCGCGGCCACGGCGTTGCCGAGGTTCCCGGTCGACGGGCAGGCCAGGACCTTGAAGCCCATCTCCACCGCGGCGGCCAGCGCGACCGCGACAACCCGGTCCTTGAAGGAGTGGGTGGGGTTGGCTCGCTCGTCCTTCACCCACAGCGCGCGCATGCCGAGCGCATCGGCCAGCCGGTCGGCGCGGACCAGGCGGGTATTGCCCGGCTCGGTGTTCGGCCTGGCGGCGACGTCGGGGGGCACCGGGAGCAGGCTGGCGTACCGCCAGATGTTCGGCGGCCCGCCCTCGATGGACTCCCTGCTCAGCGAGGGGAAGTCGTAACGGACCTCAAGCGGCCCGAAGCACTCCGGGCAGGCGTGCTGGGCACCAAGCTGGCTGGTCCGCCCGCATTCGCGGCAGGCAAGATGGCTGGCGTAGCCGAACGGGGACGATGTGGTCGGGATCTTCGTTGCAGATGTGCTCACGTGGCGAGGCCTCTCTCCTCATCTTTCCCGCGGCTGCGGCCGCGGGCCGGAGTTAGCACCTGTCACGGAAGGCCTCGCCATGGTGGCGCGGGCACGTCATCACCGTGATGGTTGCCGGGGTTTCACAGGGCCGATCCCTCCACCCCTCTGGATGAGCAATATTCAGTTGTACCGAGAACTGTAACCCGAAAACGCCGCGCGGTCCGCATCGGGTGCTGACACGCGGCAGCCCGCGAGTGCGGGTTTCCCAATCCCCGCCCTAGTACCCTGGCCGGCAATGAGATCAGGATCAGCGGGCGCGCGGGTGCTCATCGCATCCAACCGGGGTCCGGTGTCGTTCACTCTCGGCGACGACGGGCGGCTGTCGGCCAGACGGGGCGGAGGCGGCCTGGTCTCCGGGCTGTCCGCGGTGGCCCGCCGCGGGGACGCCGTGTGGGTCTGCGCCGCGCTCAGCGACGCCGACCGGGCCGCGGCGCGCGGCGCGCCGGACGGCCGGCTCGGCGTCGACGGGACCCCTGGCGGCTCGGCCGTACGCATGCTCGACATCCCGCCGGCGGTCTTCCACCGGGCATACAACGCGGTGGCAAACTCCACGCTGTGGTTCGTGCACCACATGCTCTACGACACCCCGAACCAGCCACACTTCGGAATGACATTCGAGCGGGAGTGGGAGTCGTTCCGTACCTACAACCACGCGTTCGCGGCGGCCCTGGCGCAGGACGCGGGCCCAGCCGGCCGGGCGGACGGCGAGCGCGTCCGGGCCATGGTGCAGGACTACCACCTGACCCTGGTCCCGCGAATGCTCGCCGACCTCCGGCCGGACGTCAGGATCGCCCACTTCTCGCATACCCCGTGGGCGCCGCCGGAGTACTTCCGGATGCTGCCCGACGACGTGGCCCGGGAGGTCCTGGACGGGATCCTCGGCGCCGACCATGCCGGGTTCCTCTGCCAGCGCTGGGCGGACAGCTTCATGGACTGCTGCGAGGCGGTACTCAACGAGGGCGCCGACGTGGACAGGACCCGGCGGCAGGTGAGCTACCGGGGCCATGTCACCGGGATCGGCGTGCACCCGCTCGGCGTGGACTCCGGCGGGCTCGTCAGCCGGGCCTGCGAACCGGACGTGCAGGCCAGGGTGGCCGCGCTGGCCGAGGTGGCGGCCGGCCGCAAGCTGATCGTGCGGATCGACCGCACCGAGCTGTCCAAGAACATCGTCCGCGGCCTCGCCGCCTACCGCGAGCTGCTGGTCGTGCGCCCGGAATGGCGCGGGAAGGTGATCCACCTGGCCTTCGCCTACCCGTCCCGGCACGACCTGCCCGAGTACCGCGAGTACACGGCCCGGGTGCAGCGGCTGGCCGGGGAGATCTCCGAGGAGTTCGGCACCGCGGACTGGGACCCGCTGATCCTCAGCGTCGACGACGACTATGCCCGCTCGCTCGCCGCCTTCCGGCTCGCCGACGTGCTCCTGGTCAACCCGATCCGCGACGGCATGAACCTGGTCGCCAAGGAGGGGCCGATCCTGTCCGACCGCGGCTGCGCGCTGGTGCTCTCCTGGCAGGCCGGGGCGGCTGCGGAGCTCTGCGCGGACGCCCTGATGATCAATCCCTACGATGTGTCCGGCACCGCACGGGCCCTGCACGAGGCATTGACGATGGCTGAGCCGGAACGCAAGCGCCGGGCCGCATCCCTCGCCCGGCAGTCGGCCGCGCTGCCGCCCGGTCAATGGTTCGCCGAGCAGCTTGCCGCCCTGGAACGGCCGCGCCGGTGAGCGGGTCAGCCCTCGCCCGCCATCGTGGCGGCAAGCGAGTCGAGTAGGTCCACGACGCCGCCTGGGCCGTCCACTACCAGGTCGGCCAGCTGCGCCAGGGCGGTGACCTCGGCGGAACCGCTGCAGACGGCCAAGCCGGGAATGCCGTCGCCACGCAGTTGCGCGACCGCCTCAAAGGCAGCGCGATCCCCGAGATCGTCTCCGCAGTACATGACGGCCGAGGCGGTGCGTTCGGCGGCAAGGCTTTTCAGGGTCTGACCCTTGTCCGAGCCCGGCGGCCGCAGTTCGATCACCATCCGGCCAGGCTCTACCATCAGGCCGGTCCGCGCGCCGAGCTCGGCCAGCGGGCCCCGCAGCCGTTCCAGGGCCGGCCCCGGTTCGGCAGCGCGGCGGGTATGCACCGCGAGCGCATCAGCCTTGTCCTCGGTCCAGGTGCCTTCGGGCGCTCCCGCCGCGGCCAGCACCCCCGGCAGCTCCCGCCGGGCAGCCGCCACCCCGTCCGGCGGGGGCGGCGAGGTCAGCGTTCCCCGTTCCCAGCGCTGCCTGCCGTACTGACCCAGCACGATAACGCCGGGCACCTGGGCCAGGCCGCCGAGCTCGACCGCCTCCCGGGCTGGCCGGCCGGTGATCACGGCCAGCGTCCCGGTCAGCGGTGCCAGCCTGCGCAGGGCGGCGACGGCGCCGCGGCGCGGCCGGGCGGCCGCAGGGTCGGCCACGATCGGGGACAGCGTTCCGTCGTAGTCCAAGGCGATCAGCGCCCGTCCCGGGACGTGCAGCAGGCCGGCCAGGCCGGCCCGGCCGGCCTCGGTGCGCACGGATGGCAGGCTCAATCTGGGCCCGCCGACCGGATCCGGTTCCTGCGGCTGCGCTGCCTGCGCAGCCGCGCGACGAGCACCGGGTCGAACTCGCTGGCCTCCGGACGGTCGATCAGCGCGTTCAGGACCTGGTAGTACCTGGTCACCGGCATGCCGAACACCTCAAGGATCTCCCGCTCCTTCGCGCCAGCCAGACGCCACCAGCTCTGCTCGAAGGCCAGGATGCGCTTATCAAGCTCAGACAGCCCAGCCATCCGGCCTCCAGAACCTCACGTAGCGAACTCCATCGTAGGCAGCCTCTTTGAGTTGCGCCTCCGGCAACGTACGCTCACCCTTCGTGACTTCCTTTGACTCCATAACCTTCATAACGGATTACGGCCTGGAAGACGGGTTCGTAGCGGCATGTCACGGGGTCGCCGCCCGGACCGCCCCGGCCGCCCGGATCATCGATATCACCCACCTGGTGCAGCCAGGAGACGTGCGGCGGGGGGCCGCCGTGCTGGCGCAGACCATCCCCTACCTGCCGCCCGCCGTGCACGTGGCCGTCGTGGACCCCGGCGTCGGCACCGCGCGCCGCGGCGTTGCCGTCGAGGCAGGCGACGGCATCCTGGTCGGACCCGACAACGGCCTGCTGTCGTGGGCGATCTCGGCGGTCGGCGGGGCCAGCCGGGCCTTCCAGCTCACCAACGGCGACCTGTGGCTGCATCCGGTGTCGCCGACGTTCCACGGCCGGGACATCTTCATGCCCGTGGGGGCGCACCTGGCCGCCGGCCGGGATCTGGCATCAGTCGGGGCCGAGATCGACCTGGCCGACCTGGTGGCGCTGCCGGCGCCAACCAGCCGGGTGCACGACGGCGAGGCCGAGGGCGAGGTGATGTCGGTGGACAGGTTCGGCAACGTGCAGCTGTCCATCATGGCCGCGGACATGGGGAGGCTAGGCGTCGGCTTCGGCTCCCCGCTCGTGGTCCGGGCAGGCCGCCGCCAGCTCACCGTGCCGTTCCTGGAGACGTTCGCCGCCGCCGCACCGGGCGAGATCGTCGCGTTCACCGACAGCGCCGGGCTGATCTCCCTGGCCGTGAACGCGGGCGACGCGGCCCAGCAACTGGGCCTTCCGCCAGGGGCCCACGTGCGGCTGTCCGTCGCCCGGCCGTCCTAGGGGCAGACGGTACGTAATCAGGTTGAACATGGCAGAATGCCGGTTAACCACACGGAAGGCAACAACGGCGTGCCGCTGAGGTTCCCCCGCCCGCTGATAGTCACCGCAGCCATCGGCCTGGTAGTCGCCTGGGCGGCGCTTGGCAGTGTTCCGGCCCTGGCGGGCCGTGCGGGCATCAATGGCCAGGAGCGCATCAATGAATGGTGGCTCGGCGCGATGCACGTCACGCAGGCGCAGCAGGTCACGAAGGGCTCGGGCGTGACGGTCGCCCTGCTGGACACCGGCGTGGACCCGGCCCAGCCGGACCTCACGGGATCAGTGATCGCCGGGCCCGATTACACGCATTCCCTGGAGAAGCCGGGCAGCCCGTTCTTCGGCATCCACGGCACCGCGGTGGCGAGCCTGATCGTCGGCCACGGGCACGGGCCCCGCGACGCGGACGGAGTGACCGGGGTAGCCCCCGAAGCCCGGCTCCTGTCCGTCAGGGTGACCCTGGACGGCGGCGACCCGCTGCTGACCAACTCGGCCATCACCGCCGGCCTGCCCGGCTCGATCGCTGCCGGGATCAGATACGCGGTCAGCGCCGGCGCTCAGGTGATCGACCTGCCGCTGGATCCTGGCCAGTCGGCTAACGACCTCGTTGCCTCCTCTGCCCCCGTCCCGGCGCCGAGCCCGGGCGCGCAGCCGTCCCCGGCCGCCCTGGCGCAGCAGGCCGCGGCGGGCGGCAGCGCCGCCGAGCGGTCGGCAGTCGCCTACGCGCTCGGCAAGGGCGTCGTCCTCGTCGCGCCGGCCGGCGACAACAACACGGGAACCGACGCCGTGAACCTCCCGGCCGCGTACCCGGGGGTGATCTCCGTGGGCGCGTTCGACAGCCAGTTCGTCAAGGCCCTGTTCTCCAGCCACCAGTCCTACGTGACGCTGACCGCCGCCGGGAGCGGCATGACCGCCGCCGCCCCGGCCGGCTACGCCCCGGTGAGCAGCACGAGCGCGGCGAGCGCCATCGTGACCGGCATCGTGGCGCTGATCAAATCGCAGTACCCGGAACTCACTGGGGCCCAGGTCACCCAGGCGCTGACCAGCAGCACGGCATTCCGCCCGGCCGGCGGAATGAAGGACGGTTCCGGCCACGGAACCGCCGACGCCGCGAAGGCACTGACGGCCGCGGCGGTGATCGCCAGGCCGGGCCCGCACCGAGCCGGGGCCGGGGCGGTTTCCCGGCAGATGCCCGCGGTGCCGCCACTGCCGTCGATCGACAACAGCGTGGCGCCGAAGCTGGAGCGGAATGCGCTGATCAGCGGCGGCCTGCTCGTCGTCCTGATGCTGCCGATCATGGCCTACGCGCTGGTGCGGCGGCGGCGCAGGCACGCCTCCAGCCCGGCCCGTTCCGATCGAAATCAGGCGGCACCCATGACCTACCCGCCACCCGGTGTGGCCGGGCTGCCCGGGGTGCCGGGGACGGCCGGGGTGCCCGGGACGGCCGGCGTGCCCGGGACGGCCGGTCTGGCCGGAATGCCGGGGGTGCCCGGGACGGCCGGTGCGGCCGGGGACCGCCGTGCGGACCAGATGCTCGAGTACTTCAGGACAACGCCCGCCCAGCCCCAGGGCAAACGCGGCTCGCGTTCCATGACCGGGTTCGCCCGCGGTTCGGGGTCTGCCAACCGCCCGGTCGCCGGCCGGGCTGGCGCCTTCGGCGGCCTAGCCGGCGGCGGCCCCGTCGCGGACGAGAGCCCACGGCACATCGGCCAGGGCTCGGGGCTGCCGCTGACGCAGGCGACCCGGGCCAGTGCCGCCCGGTCACCCAAGGTCTCCGGATCTCCGCCGTGGGGGCCCGCCCCCATGCCGGACACCGAGCTCCCGTGGGCCACCTCCCCGCCGCCGGCAGTCGCCAGGCGCGCAACCGCCGCGTCGGCGCACGGCACGCCCGCGCAGAACGCCGCGTCGCGCAGCGCCGCGTCGCGCAGCACCCCGGTACACAGCGCCCCGGTACACAGCGCCCCGGTACACAGCGGCCCGGTACACAGCGGCCCGGTACACAGCGGCCCGGTACACAGCGGCCCGGCGCAGCATCCGTCGGTGACTTCACCCGGCTCGATGCGGGACACTGGTTCCGATTCCGAGCGCACGGGGCAGGCACGGGATGCTACGGGCCCGGAGATGGGTGCCAGGCCGATCTACGTTTGGAATCCGAGCGCGAACACCGAGACCTTTCCTAGCGTCCCCCGGGACGGTGACTGACCGGCCCGCCCCCGGCCTGGTCGCCGACGGCGGCGAGTTCCTGCTTGCGGACGGACGCGTAAATCGGCACGTAATCCTGGCCGGACAGTGCCTGGATCGATCTCATCACCTCGTCGGTGACTGCCCGCCGCTGGCGGGCGGGAGAGGGCAGGCCCCGGGAATCGTCGAAGGTCAGCGGCTTGCCAACGGTAATTCTGATCTTGGTGATGCGCGGCACCTTGTGCCCGGGCGGCAGCACGCGGTCTGTTCCGGACATGGCGACCGGTATCACCGGCAGGCCAGAATTCAGCGCCAGCCAGCCGATGCCCACCCTGCCCCGGTAAAGCCGCCCGTCCGGCGACCTCGTGCCCTCCGGGTAAATGCCGAACAACGCGCCCTCCCGCAGCAGGCCGAGCGCCGCGTCCAGCATGTCCTGACCGGCGCGGGCTCCAGCCCGGTCCACCGACAGCTGGTTGGTGGCGCGCATGTAGGCGCCCGTCACCCGGGTGATCAGCCGAGCCCGGCTGAAGTACTCGGACTTGGCCGCGAACGTGACGGGCCGGTGCACCATCAGCGGCAGGAAGATCGAATCCACGATGGACAGGTGGTTCGACGCGAGAATGGCACCGCCCGCAGCGGGAATATTCTCGCTTCCCGTGATCTCAGGCCGCCACAGCAGGTGCAGCAGCGGTCCGGCGAGCGCCCGCGACATCCGATACTGCACTGGCCCTCCCACCGGCAACACTTGTCCACGGCAGTCACAGGTTAGCCCGCGCACCCGGATGCGCCGGGCCGAAATCAGCCGCTCCGAAATGAGAGACTGTGACCGATGCAGCGTGGGGAGGTCCACTTCATCGCCTCGGCACTGGACCGCGCGGTGCTGGCGGCAAGCACCCTGGGCGGGCTTTCTCATGAGACGTGCCTGCTCACGCGCCGATGGCCAGGTTGTCGCTCGGTCGGCGGCCCGGACCCCGGCAGTTGGGCATGCTCGCCCTCAGCGACCTCGCGACCCGCCCTGCCGGGCATCCGATCACAGAGCAGGCGGCGGATCAGATCCGGCGCCGGGTGGCCGGCGAATCCCCGCCCGGCGGAGCCTCGCCGGTACGCCGGCAGCCGTCCGGTTCGTGACCTGCGCGGGGGACGTCAGACTACGTGCACGTGCCCATCAGGAACGAACGGGCATGTGCCGCCCTCGAAGGTAATCGTCAGCTGGTGCGTCAGCACCATGCCGCCGATGATCTGGGCCGCCTGCTCGGGAGTCATATCCGGGTTGGCGTTATTGATGTCCTGTGCGATCACCAGGAACGTCCAGATGCCGCGATCTTTCGGGGTGAACTGGTAACCGCCCGTGTAAATCCCGTCGAGCGCCACCGCATCGCCCAGGCGACCGTTCAGGCCGTTATCCTGCAGCAGGAATTTGGCGAGCTGCCCGCTCGGCCCGACCAGGAAGCACTGCACGAACAATTCGTCGCCCTTATATGCCGTGCCGGTGGGGCCCCGGAACGTGGCCTTGACGACGAACGGCTCACGCTGATAGGTGCGCACCACGTTCGGCGCGTCGATGTCGTAGCCTGAGAGCACGTGGACGTTGTTCTGGATTTCGTCCACTGCGTAAGTGAGGTCGCCAGCGGTGGTCGAGCGGGTGTACGCCCATTTCGCGCCCATCGCGAATGGCTTGCCGAACTCGACGGCCTCCAGATAGCTGAGTTTCAGCCTGAGGTTCTCGGCTGTGGTGAGCGCGCCCGGGCTGGGATTCGTATGGTCCTGCCCGCGCCGGAACGGGTCACGGATGTCCGAGCAACCCGCGGCCGTCGCGCACGCGGCGGCGGCAGCCAGCAAGCCGGCCGCGAGCGTGCTGTTGCCGCCGCCGGACACCTGAAAGCCGCAGCAATTTTCGTTGCCGGTCGCCCCGCCGCCGCTGGTGCCACCGGTGACTGTCAGATTGCCGCCGCCAGAAAGCGCCTGCGCTACAGCGGCCGCGATCGCGAGTATGGCGGCGATGATGCAAAGAACGATCTTCCACCACGGGTCGCTGAAGGGCAGGTCGCCGTACTGCCCAAGGTAGGGCGGCTGGGGCTCGACCCCGACCATCACCTCATGCGGCAGGAAGCCGCCCACGCACAGCTTGAAATCGGCCCCGGGTGCCGGGAGGGCGAAGGCGCGGGCCACTCGCTGGATAACCTCCTGCGACGGGTCACATCCGGCCGGCGGCGGGGCGGCGGAGTCGCATTGGCAGGGCGCGGTAGACCCGACCAGGTCAATAAATTGCACCGCCATGCGGCCCTCCGGCACGGTCGCCGTGAAGGTCTTGGTGGTCGAGTCGAACTCGACGGAGGTGACGAAGATGCGCGCGAAGATCCGCTTGCTCTCGGTTGCGGTCGTGACCATGAAGCTGACAAGGTGTTTGCCGGGCGTCGCGCCAGCAAAATCCGCTTGCCAGGTGAGCAGTTCAGATGCCCCCGCTCCCAGGCTGCCGACGTAGTAGGTGGCGGGGGTCACCGCAATGCCGGCATCATCCACGCTTTCCAGGTAGATGCTTGCCGTGTCGCCCGCTGATGCTCCGAGGTTCCGTAGGCTCGCGTTGATGCCCTGCTGTCCGAGGGTGGTAACAAATATCCCGTCCGGCAGCATGAGACCGCTGATGTTCTCGGTGGCGAACGGGCGGTTCGGAATATCAAGCGTGATGCTCATCCCCGTGCTTCCTTTCCTTCCGGAGCAGCTAGAACGCTCAATCCACCGATAATCTGGTCTCCCGCTAGCTGGGTCACATGCACAAGGACCGGGCCGCCTTCCACGGTTCCGACGAGCGTGAATCCAGTGCAGGAAAACGGCGCCAGCCTGATGCCATCGAGTACCGGCTTTGCGTGGCCATATTCCTCGGGATCGGGGCAACTGGTACGGAGGAACCCGTGCTTTCCCAGCTTGCCGTCCCTCGCGTGCTGCGTCTTGAAGAACGGCTTCGCCTCTTCGACGGGGGCTTCGCGCGCCTGGATCACGAACGTCTGCTCGACCCGGCTGGGGTTGCAAACCTGGAACGGATAGTGGAAGCGCCCCTGCTGGCCGGCGAGCACGACGCCTAAATTGTGCTGGGCGACTGTCGGGTCGTTCGCTCCGTCGAGCACGGCGGGCGGCGGCCCGCCTCCGGTCACGACGGCAGCGATGATGCATTCGTGCCCGTTGTTCACGAAGCTCGGCGTCCATGGCGCCAGCTCGAGCGTGCTGTTTGTCTGGCCGGCGTTGACGCTGACCGAGCTGGTGCCGATCTGAGTCGCGTTGGCGGAAGTGAGGATGCCAAGAGACGGATTGGCCCACCAGAAATAGACCGTCGCGTTCAGTATGTCCGCGTCAGTGGTGTTCCGCACATTTGCGACGGCATAATATTGCTGATTTACCACGGGAGCGAGCTCCCCCGGGGGGCCTTCGCCCGGGTTCGCTACGGGGACGACCCAGACATTCGGGCTGAGCCACCATGGATTGCCGTGATCAATCACAAGACCGGCCATGCTGACCTCGCTATTCTCGCCGCGGATGTTGGCTTTCATTTTGCACACCGAACGCTCCGCTTTCAATCAGCGCTTGCCAAGTGTCGCTATGGTTAGAAACATGTGGCCCGAGGACTCAATTATGACAAATACGACGTGACCCCCGACCCCGCCCCAGCCCCGGGTCCGCCATTAGCGCTCCCGCAATGCCACCGGAACGCGCGAATGGCCCGGCTGTTCCGCCTTTGTCACGCCCACCGTGAGCCAGGCACTGGACACCGCGCCGGGCCCAGACGCACCGCAGGACGCTGTGCCCGGCCGTCAGCCACCGCCTGGATGGCGGTGGGTCACCGAGCTCGACGACCCGTGCCGAAGCGTGGACGCACGAGGAATACCTCGCCGCCTGCCTGCAGCGCGAGGTGTCAGCCCGGGAATCGCACGGCAGAGAGGGCCGCATCCGCTGCACGTCCCGGTGCTCACGCCTGGCTTCGCAGCCGCTTCCCGCGCGGCGGACGCGAGGTCTGGCCGTCTGGCCGCGTCATCTGTCTGAGTGGCTGCTCCCAGAATCCCGGTCGTGAAACCGCCGTGGCCCTACCGGCCAGCCGCAGGCCGTGACGAGACCTTCTTCCTGGACGCAGACCGCGGAGTGTGTGCCATCTCCTCCGGGCATCCACCGAGGCGGCTGACGGCTGCCCAGCCGCCAGTCGATGCCGCCGGCCAGTGAACGCCGCACATGACCGGCCATGGGCTGCGCCTGGCTGGCCTCCGGTGGCTGAAAGGGGTTCTCCACGCGGACCCCGGAGTAATCCTGGCCGGCGTTCAGATCCTCCGAAATAGTGCGCAGCGCAGCCCATCTCGGCCGCGCTGCGGACGATCATAGAGTCCCAGAACGAGATACCGGCACGCTGAATGGATGCCGATCGCGCCCAGCACGTCATCAGCTGCCGGGACATGCATGTTTCAGTGCGACAAATCATTCACAGCGAGGGGAGTAAGGGTAGAGTGTTGCGAGGCGAGGATGATTTGACATTCCTGACGGCTCTTTTGCGCATATTTCCCAATTGGGCAATATGGCTACCGCAAAAAGAAGCTTGGATAGCAGTGCGCGCGAAACATGAGGCTCGGCCTTCGAAATCCGAAGAGCTGATCTGGGTAGAGGCCGAATCCGCGAGTCAGCTATATACGCGCCTGAGGCGAGCTGAGAGACAACTCAAGATTGGGGTAACTGCCGCCGAATCTAGGCCGAAACCATCCTGAGCTGATGGTTATACTATCCTGTTGTTCTACTTATGTCTTTCCGCAGGATGTAGTGCGTATATTCACCAAACAATGCGGGAGAGGCGACGATCAATCTGCGCCGCCAGCGTAAACCGAATCGTGAGTACTTGCGAGGGTTCTTCACATCAACGCTTTTCAGCGTAAGCGTGAAAGGCAGGTATAGGTCCTGAAGCATTTTCTCTAGCCCGTCCCTGACTGGCCAGAAGCGATAATGAAGTCCTTCGCCCGGTCTTGAATGCAGAAAATCGCTATGGAACTTTCCGCGCAGAAATGCAATTCTAATCTTCCATGTCAATGGATTGGGGAGAGTGACGAGGACATAACCCCCATCTTTGACAACCCTAGCAGCCTCGGTCAAGGCGTGCTCTGGAAGCGCAATATGCTCCAACACACAAGACAGGGTAACTGCATCGAAGCTATCCTCATCGAACGGTACGGACGACATTGAGATGTCGCACTTACATGCATCTACGCCACGCTCCCTGGCTCTTGCCAGGGCGAAGTCTGAAACATCTAGTCCAGTTACTACGCAGTTTTTGACTCGAATAAGCTGCTCCCCAAGGACACCATCACCGCAGCCCATATCTAGTGTATGGGACTCCTCTGGCATGTGAGTTACGACAAAGTCCCACCGGCTGCGCCAGCGACGCTCCAGAGTAGCGTATTCTGGTCTGTCGAGCTTTACTCTCCATGCCTCCTCGTAATACGATTCTGTAGGAGTCCCGGAAGTATCAGCCATCTCTTCTATCCTTGCGTTGGTGTTACGACATCCTTGATATACATTCTGTTATCCTAACTTCGGTTAGGATAACATCATCCGGGACTTCCTCGCGAACGCGCTCCGCCCGCTCTGCGGAGCAGAAATCTTCGTCGTGACAAGCCGCGCCCAGCATCTGCCAATACGCTGCGAGTGTGGACCGGTCTGCCACGTTGTAATCAATAAGACGCGCACAATCGGCACCAATAAGACCGATTGTTTCGTAGAATGCATACGGGTTATAATGCACCCCGTCGGCTATGGCCGTGACGGCAGTAGCTCTAGCGTCATTGTCTACGTCGTTTCTCATGTAGGCGGCAAGCAATTTATAGAGAAGTGCAGCCGAACGCAGGTCTGCGAACTCTGTCTGCAACAGAATATCGTCACCCCATGACTCTTTACTATGTTCCAGATTTCCTACCAATAGGTATGTCCTTGCCAATCCAATTCGCGCCCACGGCCTAAGGTAGCGAATATCGAGTCGGTCGGCATGAGAAATTGCACGTCTATATTGAGATTTGGCCAAATCCAAATCATCCTCGACTATTGCTGCATCGCCCATATACTTAAGCGTAATGCCGACGCCGCGCAAATAGTATTGCCTTTCTTTCAAGGACAAGCTGTCACTCAGGTACTTCTTAGCCAACAAACGGTTACCGAGAGCATACTGGACAATTCCGAGGTTTCCGTACAGAGGACCTATCTCTCGGAGAGATCCTATCCGTTGATGAACATTCAATGCGCGCTCATAGTAATCGAGCGCTTGTATCCAGGCGCGACGCCGACGATAGATATTTCCCCTGAACAGCAATATATTCCCAACATCGTACTCGTATGGCGCCGAGGCTTCCAAGCTCGCAGCTTCTTGAAAGCCTTTCTCCGCTTCTGCCCACGAGCCATGATGGGTGAGCAGCCTGGACAGTTGTATCAGCGAGAAGGCAATTGGCCTCGGGTCTCCAGCAGCCCTATAAATCGACACGGCCTCGATGGCAGCTCTAATTCCATCCTCGATTAGACCATGCAAACGATGACAGGACGCGCGGGCCGAAAGAAGCCGGGCTTTTGAAAGAGGATCACTGCCGACTTTGTTCATAGCCTGAGTCAGGTAATTTTCTGCGTCACTGAACCTGGACAATATTCCGCAAGTTTCAATGAGTCTATAGTATGCTTCTGTTGTCTCGGCAGGAGATATCGTTCCGCTCAAGTCAGAGAGCTGCTGGATGATCTTCTCTTGCAGTGTCAGCGCGCTGCGATATTCGCCGCGTCCAACGAGAATGGTCGCACGACACTCAGTTACCCACAAACTGAGGTCCGCGGGTAGATCCGGCTGATGAAGAAGCTCGTCCAGGAGACGCGATGCCGTATTCCAATCTCCACGCCGCAAGGACTCCTGGCTGGCACAATACATACGCCACGTCTGGCCTTCCCGTGTTGAGAAGGAGAACTCCGCAATTTCAGCCAGTATCGGGTCGAGAGATGCTTGGGCGCCCAAGCCTTTCATGGACCGCAGTACTTCCTGACTGAAGCTTAGCCCGTCGCTCTCATTGGCGGACAGCCGATGGTATAGTTCATCGCTTATATACTGACCTGTTGACATGGTCTCTCTGCGACGTTTAGCGAGGCTATCTGCCACTCTTCTATGTAGCTCGCGTATCCAGCCAGGGTCGAGCGCTTTTGCGTCTGCGAGGAGCGCATCCCTCGCGAGTTCATGAAGGCTGAAGCTGCCATCCCGGTTTCTGATTACGAAAGAAAGTCCAGCAATTCTGTCAAAGAACTCCTTAGCCTCGGGACCAATAACGGCCTCCAGCAAACCGCGGTCGAACCACCTGGGCACTGCGCATGCTCGCATAATGTGGCCAAGCGTGTTGTCTAGGAATTCGGTAGTGAACCGTTTGAGTAGCTGTTCAATTATAAGAGATGATTCTCGTAGCGAGACAAGGCTCTCTATATTCCCCGTGGTCGTGTTCTCTTGGCTACGTCTTACATCGGCGAGCAGGCCGCTTATAAATGGATGGCCGCCCGTAATTTCATGAAGCGTCCGTGCTTTGATCTTGTCTTCGAGGCCATATAGTTTCCAAAACTGAACGCTTTCTGACTCGGTAAAGGACGTGAGCTCTATTTGTCTAATGATCGGCAGGTACTGGTCCCAGCCTTCCATGCGCTGCAGGGCGATTCGCCCGGCAATCACGATGACAACGTTAGTCTCGAGGTTTGGCAATAGCTCAACGCGTATCCACTCGTCCACGGCTGGAGTGACTTGTTCATAGACATCGACCATTAGAGCAAAGGCCCCGCGCTCTGCTGCAAACTCATTGATTGCTGAAACCGTCGCGTTGAGGAGAAGCGATCCGACGTTTACACAGAACTGTATCTCGTCGTCCTTAAGCTTCGCGCCCTGGAACAACTGATGGACTTCAGCTTTGCCTATTTTGTTTCCTATAAGACTTCCGATGCCCGAGGTCAGGATCGGCAAAAACGGTATTCCCGTGGCTGTGCCGACGAGTCCTCCCACGGTTTCTCCGACTTTAGCCTTGTTTTCCCTGTCTGAGTCTTCTTCGACGTGTGGCACCGCCTTAGCCCTGTGGTACTTACTCTCTATGCTGCTCAGCCTCTCCAGTATCTTTCCGATTTCACGGAATGAGGAACTTGATGGCATGAGTTTGACTAGTTGGGAGTAAATCTCTTGGAGGACTAGCCAGGGCGTGTTGTGCTTCTGCGCGCTCACACCAATAACCGGCATACGATCCGATTCGGCTAGAGCTGCGAATTGCAAAAGCAGGAACGATTTACCCATCCCTGTTTGCCCATGGATGTTTAGTATGAGAAAGTCGCTAAGTGCTCCTTCTTCCAAGCGCCGAAGGAACATGTTTTGCGCTTCTTGCCGCCCAACGAATTTACTTGCTAGGCTCGTGCGGAGGATATCACCGTAGGTTGGCATCGCTGGCTGCCGGCCACTGCCTAACACCATTCTCCGGGCCAGGTGGAGAGAAAATGTATAGTTGTCGGAGTGTTTCTGGGTGTTCATTAATATGCTGGTGCTCCGTACCTGGCGGGATATATATAGCGTCCCCCACCCGGAGAATGTACTTTTGTCCGCAGGAGAGAATCGTTGCTGTCCCCCCGATGACATAAATGAATTCTTCGACCTCACGGGTATGAGGTGGTACGCTCGATCCGCTGCCAAAACTGATATGTCCTAGCGCTAGATTCTTGGCACCGCAGGTTGCATTGTCTATGATTACAGTCGCTAAAACGCCCTCTCCGCCATTGTAAAGGTCGATTTTATCTCCGCGGATTACTGTTGGCTCCACTACCACTTCTCTCCTTGCCGAGGATGTGCTTTGATATGCGTTAGACTATGAGATTACTGTTGACTTTCGTAAGGGCCACTCCCGATCGAGCCATTGGGATCCTTCTATTATTTACTAGTCCACCCCAGACCCAGCACCTTCCGACCGGAGCTTATCACCTTGCCTTGCTAGTGCGGCACGGGTTGTCAAGCAGTTTATTTTTTAAGTAGTCGGAGATGGCGCCTTGGCGCAACGTCCGGCGCAGCTCTTGTGCAGCGTCTCGACATCGAGACGCGTGCTGTTTGACCAGCTACGGTGACGCGCCTGGGGAGTCCCCCGGCCAGCCAACTGGCACAGCTCCCGTGTCCCCACCCGGTTTCCTCGCACGCAGGAGGGGCGGCAACCTCGGCACCTGGTTCCCAACTCAAGCGGTACCGAGGTTGTCCCAAGGTTCTCTCGTGTCGCCCGTGCCACTCGACGCAGGAGACAACGCCCCCGGTACCTGGTCCATGGGCATGGACGATTGCCAGGGATCATCATGTGCTCTGGCCTGGGCGGACGGGCCGGTAGCGATACCCGGGATTGACGAGCGTCATGCCGCTCCTCGGTAGCGATTTAATGTATTTGCTCCAGGTTTCGTCTTACCCGAGCCGGCCAGGCCATACAGAAGGTGAACGCGCCCGGCCGTCACAAGGCGACGCTATCAGCACCATGCGCCGCCGCCCGAGACCGTGCCCGCCGCCGCCCTGTGGTGCAGGCCCCGGCTCTGCCTTATCAAGGCGCTCCAGGTCGTGGGCTGAGGAACGGTCGAGCCTGGCGATTTCCTCCCGATGCGCCGCGCTGCCGTTCAGGAGGTCGCAGCCGCTGAGTTCCGTCGCCCGGAACGTCGCCGCGCAGCCTGGTCGCGGGCCGGTTGTGTTGCCTTAGTGTTGATCTTGGTCCGCGCGGGCGCTGCCTGCACCATGGGACTCCCTCTCTTCCTGCGTTTATGCAGGTAAGAGGACTGGGGCAGCCGCAGGTCCTGGGAGCCGGTGAGCGGATTCGAACCGCTGGCCTGCCGTTTACAAGACGGCTGCTCTGCCAACTGAGCTACACCGGCGGGGGACTCGTGCATGGTAGCCGAACCCGGCCCTGACATGCGCATCCGCGCTCTGACCAGCGGATCCACCGTGCGGGGGCGGCGGCGCGGGCCCGGCCGCGGAGTACGGCTGGGCAGGGCTGTCGGCCGCCGGCGACGGGCATCCGTGCCAGATACGACACCAAAATCGTGGCTCCGGGATCCCGTGACGCCGCCAACTGCGACACCAAGGTGCAGTCTGAGGCGCGAGGCTCAACCACGGGCCACATGTCACGCGTTCTTTGGGAGGGTCCCCAGTGATTCTGCGAACTTGCGCCGGCCCCACCTGGCCAACTTCTCTCGGCCCCACCAAGATCGTTTGCGAAGAAGTTCTGGCCCCACCCATGACCACCTTTGGCACTGCTCATCGAAGCCGGGGTCCACCCGGCGAAGATCATCCACACCGGGTGGCAGCGTGCCAATCCGCGGCCCCGCGCGCGGGCGCCGCTGAGCCTGGCGCTGCCGCTGGCGACGGCCGCGAGCCGTGAACAGCACCGCCGCATAGATCAGCATCACCGCGAAGAACAAGACCCAGCCCGCGATGATGACCAGTTCCACGATGGCCAGCGGCCCGGCGCCTTTCCCGGCCGTGACCGCCGTCAGGTCGGCGGTCACCACGGCTCACGCCGCCAACTGGTGAGCACCCAGTCGTGGCGCCCGGCCGTCACTATCCCGTGGCAGTAGCTGCATGCCCCGTTGCGGTCGAGATCGAGCGGCGCGCCGCACGACGGGCAGTGCCCGGCTGGCAGGCCGCCCGCGGCCGGCGAGGTCGCATCGGCTGACCGGCCGAAGGTGAGATCTTCTGACCAGGTGCGCTGCTGCTGGCCGCCGCGCAGGGTCAGGCCCGTCGCCGCGTGCTGCTCCCAGCACCAGCCCTGACATCGCAGGCGCACCCGAATCTCGTCGAACAGCGGGGTCGATACCGCCTCGACGATCGCGCTGTCGGTCACCCGCCACGAGCCGGCGCATGCCACGCCGGCCGTGACCCGAAGTTCCAGCAGCGCCAGATAGGTGCGGAAGAGGGCGTTGGCCATAAACGTGCGGGTGGGACTGGCATCCGCGCTCGTGAGGCTCTGGCGGATCAGCGCCGTCGCAGTCACGGCCCAGCCGACGAGCATGGCCGGGCCGAATTCCGGGTCATGTGCCGCAATGGCCGCCAAGCCCGCCTTGACGCCAGGC